>ERZ772958.404-NODE-404-length-19055-cov-12.089053_pt1 | contig 19055 bp, 13 predicted proteins | sample MGYA00580681_ERZ772958 | MGnify/ENA primary metagenome ERZ772958 (study PRJEB29015, sample SAMEA2738089) | human oral metagenome | biome: human oral; feature: human-associated habitat; material: saliva | place: China | collected 2275 ...
ACCGCCACCGTGAGTATGTAGTCCATCAGCGAGGATGCACCCATCACGATCGAGGGCAGCGCACCCAATTTGCGGTGCACCAGCTGAATATCGCCCTCGGAGGCAATCTGATTAATGTTGTAGCGGTAGGTGCCAATCACCAGCAGACCCACCATCGCCACACCCAAACCAATCCAGGGCGAAAAAGCGAGCGCAGAGGCACCCGCGGCGGCAAGGGTCAGAATCATCTGGTCGGCGGCGTAGGCGACCGAGGAGATACCGTCGGCACCGAAAAGAGGCAGGGCGTAGCGCTTCGGCAGCGCGACTGCCGAAAGATTTCGCGTGCTGACCGGCTGACCTGTCAGGGCGATGCGCATCTTATCCCAACGATTCCTCACGCTGTTAAGGCTATCGGTCGCGGCTTCAAAGCTCAATTTTATTCAGCCGAATAGTGGGCATTGCGAGCGGAATATCACGGAGCCTCGGCGCGGAACCTCACCCGCCCATTACACTGGTAGAGGTAGGCGGTAACGCCTTATCGACACAAAACATCAACACATTCGGAGGGTTGTATGCCTCACTTCGTCATTATGGGTGCCGGACGCGTGGGCGTCATGTTGGCGCGCACTCTGGAAGCTTCGGGGCATACGGTCGCCGTCATCGACCAGGACGAACGTGCCTTCCAGCCGTTGCGTAAGGGCTTTGAGGGGCGTCTGGTGACCGGTGTTGGCTTCGATGAGGACACCCTCAAGCGTGCCGGTATTACCGAGGCGTACGCTTTTGCCGCCGTCTCTTCGGGCGATAACTCGAATATTATTGCCGCCCGTGTGGCACGCGAAATGTTCAAGGTGAAGAACGTTGTGGCGCGTGTGTACGACCCGAACCGCGCCGAGTTCTTCCAGCGCATGGGCATTCCCACGGTCGCTTCGGTGCGCTGGTCCACCGACCAGGTGCTGCGCCGCCTGCTGCCCGAGCAGGCGCTCAAGGGCGACTTCCGTGAACCCTCGGGCCGCCTCATGCTCACCGAGATTCCGCTCGACGACGGTTGGGCAGGCCACGCCCTGACCAGCATCGAAAGTGCCGCCGGGGTGCGCATCGCCTACATCACCCGCTTCGGCGAGGGCATGCTCCCCCGCCCGGACAGCGCCTACCAGCAGGGCGATAGCGTACACGTCATGATGCGCACCGACGACGTTGCGGACGTAACCCGCATCCTCTCCCGCCCGCCGCGCGTTGAAGACGAAGAAGCGGAGGCTGAGGGGGACTACGCTCCCGCTTCGGGCCACCGCAAGCATCCGCACCGCAAGCATCCCCACGGCCCGAAGAAAGTTGCCGAGCAGAAGCACAACGACGGCCCCGTCATCGAGCATGAATTCCACCTCGGTGACACTCCCCCGGAGCTGCCCGACCCCCTCGAACTCATCGGCCGCCATCGTGACCACTCGAAAGGTGAGAAGTAAGTGAAGGTCCTCATTGTTGGTGCCGGTTCCGTGGGCGCCTCCATCGCTAAAGAGCTCATGATGAACGGCCACGACGTGACCATCATCGATTCCAAGCCCGAAGCCAAGAAGCGCGCCGATCTGCCCGGCGTGCGCTGGCATATTGGTGACGCCTGCGAACTGTCCGTGCTACGCCAGGTGCACCCGAACAAGGCGGACGTGGTCGTTGCCGCAACCGGTGACGACAAGGCAAACCTGATGACGTCCCTGCTGGCTCGTAGTGAGTTTGGTGTGCCCCGCACCGTGGCGCGTGTGAACAACCCGCGTAATGAGTGGCTTTTTGATGACTCCTGGGGCGTGGACGTCGCCGTGTCCACCCCGCGCCTGATGACCGCCCTCGTCGAGGAAGCCGTGGAAGTCGGCGACGTGGTGCGTCTGCTGACCCTGCAGGCTGGCGGCGCGACCCTTGCCGAGTACACGGTGCCGGACGGCCACCCCGTCATCGGTTACCGCGTGGACCACGTGCAGTGGCCCGTCGACACGGTGCTCACCGCCATCCTGCGTGACGGTGCGCCGATCCCGCCCAGTGCGGATGTGGCGATTGAGGGCGGCGACGAGCTGTTCTTCATCACGACCATCGCCGGTGAGGACCAGATTCGCGCGCTGTTTGCATAGCGTTGTTTGAGGAGGCGAACGCCCCGGTCACCCATACGGGTACCAGGGCTTTCGCCTACTTTTATGAAACTATTTCGTGAAGTTGCGGGGCGTGCCTTAGCGGTTCGCAGAGCTTTCAGTGCCCTCAGCGCTATCAGTGATCTCAGCAGATTCGGTCGCCTCAGCATTCAAAGCCTCGGTGTCCTCGCTGACCAGTGCCTCCTCGGGAGCCGACACACGCCACGCCAGCCACACGCCCAAAGCATACAGCGGCAGACCCATGATCAGGCGGGTCGCGCCCAGCGCCTCCACATTATTCGCAAAATACAGGGGCACCTGCACGGCAAGGCGCAGCATCATCAGCACGGTAATAATCCAGGTCGCCAGCATGTACTGGCGCAGACGCACCGGGTTCTGGCGCCAGGTCAGCGCCTCACCACGAATGACCGCGAAAATCAGGCCCATCAGCGGCCAACGCACCAGCATCGACAGCAGATACGCCAGAATGTACACGCCGTTCGTCCAGAAACCGACCACAAAGTAGTCGCTCGCATTACCGGTACGGTACGCGGCAAACGCACAGATCGCCACGCCCACCAGACCGGTCAGCGCACTCACCAGCTTAGAGCCCTGCACCAGGCGAATCAGGGTGAACACGCCCGCCGCAGCCAACGCCGCAATCAGGGACAGGTTCAGTTCCTTCGTCACGGTGAACAACACCAGGAACGCCACCGCGGGCAGGGAGGATTCCACCAGGCCGCGCCAGCCGCCGATAGCGTGCAGAATATCCACGTCGCCGTTAGCGGTGCGGCGCATATTCGCGCCCATGGAGGCGCTCAGGCTCTGCGCCAGCTGATTCTCCTCCCGCGCCGGGGCATCTGCAGGGCTAGGTACAGGGTTAGCGTTCGGATCGGGCTGGGTCGAAGACTGCTCAGCGCTCATATTTTCCCTTCTCCACAAAGAATTGCGGCACAATCTCATAGCGCGGGTTATAAATCACCGGCTGATGCGCCCTCACAGACACCACCCCGGAACAGCGCAGTAGCGCACCGGCATGCACGCCGGGCACCATCTGCTGGCCCTGCCACTTGAGCATGACCCTATCCCCCGGATTGAACGGCGCATATGGCGGGAAAGACACCTCGTGCGGCTCCTGCACCGCCACGGTCGCCAAAGATGCCGTGTTCAGGTGGTGCTGCTTCTCGGGGTCCTCGGACTCCTCCTCGAAATCCTCACCGGGCGGCTCCACAATCGGCATACCAATCAGCGCCAGCGGGCTCGACCACTGCAGCGGCTTTGACTTAGCCACCACCAGCTCGGCACGGTACATCGGCTTATCCTGGGCGGTCGGCAACCACACCTGCTCCACGCGTCCGGCAAGGCGTACGCGAAAGCGCTCGGGGTACCCGGGAGCAAGAATCTGCTCCTCAGGAACCGCGAGCGCACTCGGGTAGTTCGAGAACTCAGGCATTAGCCAATCTCGGTAATCTCAGGGCCGCGGCGAGGCATCGGGCGCAGCTTGCTGTGCTCGTTCTCGGTTTCTTCCTCGACGGCGGGCTCTTCCTCAGCCGCAGCGACCAGGTCGGCGGGCAGAGTCATGGGCAGCAGTTCACGCGGCGGGCGCGGGTCGTCGCCACGGTCCACCACGACGGTGCGGAATACTTCCTCCACGGAGGCGGCAGCCTTGTCGTCACCGAGCACAGCCGCGCCGGAGATGACGCCGCGCAGGAACCAGCGGGGGCCGTCCACACCCACGAAGCGGGCGATGCGCTCGCCGGGCTGACCGTCCGGGGTGACGGCGGGCAGGCGGGTCAGCATCTCGGCGCCGAATACGCCGGCGTAGATTTCGACAACGCCGCCCTGGGATTTGACGGATTCGGTCAGGTCGTGACGGATATCGTCCCAGATACCGGTGGTGCGCGGTGCGGCGAATGCCTGCACCTGCAGGGTTGCGCCGTCGCGGGTGATGGTTGCAGCGATCACTGCGCCGGTTGCGTCGTCAGTTTCGAGGCGCAGGTTCATGCCGTCGAGCAGCTTGATGCGCAGCGCACCCAGGTTCACGTAGTCTTCGAGGTCTTCGGCGGTGACTTCTTCAATGTCATGCGGCCCGTTGACGCGGTCGTACTTGATGACCTCGGGAGAGTTCTCCTCTTCCTTCAGCTCCTCAACCTCGACGTTGGTCTCCTCAATCTCTTCGGCGACAGCCTTGTCGATGGCGGCCTTTTCAGCCTCCTCGGCGCGCTTCTTCTTACCAAATCCGAACATGGTATTCCTACTTTCACCGCACGCAGGGTGCGGGGGTTTCTTCTCTTCTCTCGTGCGACAATCGCGGTGAGAGCAGACTAGTGGATTCCGCTGGAGCCGAAGCCGCTGGAGCCGCGTTCGGTCTGTTCCAGTTCATCCACCACGGTAAAGGTTGCGTGCTCGTACTTCTGAATGACCAGCTGGGCGATGCGGTCGCCGCGCTGCACGTGGAAGGACTTGGTCTTGTCAGTGTTGAGCAGGGTGACCATCAGTTCGCCGCGGTAGCCGGAATCAACGGTGCCGGGTGCGTTCACGATGGTGATACCGTTCTTGGTCGCCAGGCCGGAGCGCGGGTGCACCAGACCGACATAACCTTCGGGCAGGGCGATTGCCACGCCGGTGGGGACGAGGGCGCGTTCGCCCGGTTCCAGCTCGAAGTCGATGCGGGAGCGCAGGTCAGCGCCGGCGTCGCCGGGCTTTGCGTAGGCGGGGGCGGGCAACTCGGGGTCGAGCAGCTTAATGTGGACGTTTACGGGGGTCATCATGGTCAATACTCTAACCTTTCGCGGGTGTCTGTGCCATCACCTCGCGCTGTGTTGAGGCTCTACTGCGGGGTGTTTTCGTTGCGTGTTCGCGTTCAGCGCGTGCCACAGCGTGCTGTGTTGGGGGCGAACGCGGCGCTGTTCTTGCGTGCGCTTTCACATGCTCAACGGCACATACTCAACGGGGCGGGTGCACTCGGCACTCGCCCCGTCATGAGGTGTATGTCGGGTGGGTGTTATCCCTTCCCTAAAGTTTTAGCCCTCGCACTCGATGCAGTAGGACAGGCCGCCCTCTTCGCGTGCAATCTGCGAGCGGTGGCGCACCAGGAAGCAGGATGCGCAGGTGAACTCGTCGTCCTGAGCGGGCAGAACAACAACGTTCAGCTCCTCGTTGGAGAGGTCAGCACCGGGCAGCTCGAAGCTTTCTGCTGCGCTGTTCTCGTCTTCGTCCACCGCACCGGACTGCATCTCGGAACGGCGGGCGTTCAGCTCCTCGTAGGACTCTTCGTTCTGCTCTTCGTCCTGCTTGCGAGGTGCATCGTAATCAGTTGCCAAACTTTCACGCTCCGTTGGTTCTGTGGCTGTGTGTTGGGACTAGGCCACGCTGGTTTATTGAGTGCTCTAGGTGCCGCCGGTGTGTAATTAACCCTGACGGCATGCCAGGTATTGTTCACCATTGGCCCCCTATTTGTCTAATCCTGGGTAGGCTTTGGACTGTTTAGGCGTCACATTCTATCTTTTTCGGTGCGAAAAGTACATGTTTTTTTGGTGAAAATCCCGCCTCCGCTACTGATTTACCGCGCTTTCACGGTACCCTGGTAGGTAGTTTGCGTTCCGTGCAACACATTCACGAACGCGTCCGGTTCACCTATGGAGGTTCTCATGCTTGAACTGCGTCTGATTGGCGTTCACGATGACGGCGAAAATCTGGTGCTTGAGTCTGCTGACGGCACCCGCTTCTTGTTGCCGATTGACGCGAACCTGCGCACGAGCATCACCAAGGCTCGCCGTATTCAGCCTGCCCGCGGTCTGGGCGCTAAGGGCACCTTCGGTCCGCGCGATATTCAGACCCGTTTCCGTCAGGGTGCCTCCGTTGAGGAAATCGCTGAAGAGTCCGGTTGGGAGCCGGAGCGCGTGCGCCGCTACGAGTGGCCGATTGTTGCTGAGCGTGCCCACATTATTCGTGCCGCTCAGAGCGTGAAGATTGGTCGCCGCAGCTCCGCTTCGGGTACCGCGCAGATCCCCGTGACCCTGAGCGCCCGCATTGAGGAAGTCTCCGAGCGTTACGGTTTTGAGGACGCAACCCAGGACTGGACCACCCGCCAGCAGGAGAACGGCCAGTGGCGCGTTGAGGTTGATATCGCGCTGAAGGATTCGGTGCGTCAGAACCTGCCCGCGCAAGTCGTCTTCCCCGCACGTTGGGTGTACAACCCGGCGAACCAGGGCCTGTACGCGTCGAATGAGGCGGCGTACTTCCTGATGGGCAATAGTGAGGACGCTGTTGCCGCCGCCGCGAAGAAGGCTCCCGTGGAGGTTCCTCCCGCCCGCCTGCCGAAGGCACCCGAGCCCGCACCGGCACCCCTTACTTCCTCTGAGAGCGCTGATGAGCGTAAGCTCAAGGAGCTTTTGGAGCGCGCCCGCTCGGTGCGACCGGCGCAGGTTGAGGAGCCCGAGGTGTTCGTGCACCGCGAGTCCACTCAGCCCGCTGAGCCTGTAGCACCGGCTGCGCCCGCTGCCCCGGTAGCGCCTGCGGCTCCTGCTGCACCCGAGCCCACCGCAGAAACCACCGATCCGCTGGCTGTGGAATCGGAAGCACCCGTTGACTCCGTTCCGGTCGAGTCCTTCACCCTGCCGGCACCCATCGAGGACGCACCCGCCGCTGAGGTTGCTGAGGCACCCGTTACTGAGGCGCCCGCTACTGAAGCACAGCCTGAGCCCGCTTCCGAGGAGAAGCCCAAGCCCTCCTCCTCGAAGAAGCAGCGCGTGAGCGTTCCGGCATGGGATGACATCATCTTCGGTAGCCGCAAGTAAGCGAGCGCCCTCGCGCCGCCCGATAGGGGCATCTAGGCGAGAGCATTTAGACAGTGCCATTTAGACATACGAAAACCGCTGGTTATTCACCCGAATAACCAGCGGTTTTCTGTATCTTCTCAGCCTGATCTTCTCAGCCTATGCCCTCTGACGCTTTAGAAGACTAGTACTTTAGAAAGTCTTGAGCATGCGCAACGGCACCAGACGCTCAGCGTCCGTCAGCGAACCGTGCTGACCAACCATGTGCAGGGCACGCTCCTGATAGTGGCGCATATCGTACAGCGCCCAGTCGTCGCGAGCGCACACCATCAAATCGCCGATGCGGCCGCGCGCCGCATCCGTAATGACCGGGCCAAAGTAGCCGGCACGCATCAGTTCGCGAGAGTCAATCACCCAGGCGCGCTCGCCCCAGTACTGCGCCCAACGCTGGGCGGTGGCGGTGCGTGCCGCCTCCGAAGTGTCTTCGAGGTACAGGTGCACGGCGCGCGCTTCACCGGCGGTCATTGCGATGTTGCGGGTCAGCTCCTCCACACCCGAGTAGTCGATGCGCTGATGCTCGGGCACGTTCACCATGCCGTGATCGGCGGTCACGAAGAGTGCCGCCCACGCCGGGGCGCGCTCCGCCAGACGCTTCAGCGCCGAGTTCAGCTCCTCCAGCTGCTGCAGCCATTCGTCACTGCCCACGCCGTAGCGATGGCCCGCCGCGTCAATCTCGCCCCAGTACAGGTACACGGTGGTCGGGGTGCGGCTGGAGAGCGCCTCCAGGGCGTAAGTGACGCGGGCGTTATAGCCGACGGCATCCACGAAGTCGCCGCCGCGCAGAGCCGCCTCCGTCAGACCGGTACCGCGATACTTACCCAGCGAAATGGTGAGCACGCGGCGGTTCGTATGGTGGCGTTCCAGCACGGTCGGCAGCGGCTGCCAGGCGTGCGGATCCACCGACTGGTCCCAACCGGACAGGTGGTTCATGACCGAGCCCGCTCCCCCATTACCTGCCGGGTTGCGCACCTCGTAACCGGCGATGCCGTGCGCGCCCGGTGCCGTGCCGGTACCCAGCGAGGTCAGGGAGGCAGCGGTCGTGGTGGGGAACGCGGCGTCCAGCGGGCCCAGGTTCAGGGTCTTACGCAGGGCGGGCGCGTAGCCGCCGTAGCTGTTGATGAGCTGCTCGCCCAGGCCGTCCACCATGACCACGCAGGCGTGGCGGAAAGACGCCGGGTCAACATCCTGCTCCGCGAGGCGACCGGCAAGGTTCAGCGGGTCGGCTACGGAGTTGAACGCCGGGTCGTCGTCCAGGGCGTGTGCGGGGCGTGCCAGGCTTCGCTGAGCCACCAGAGAGGAGGCGGATTCCAGCACATCAGCGATGCTATTGCTGCCGTAGGCGGGCGCGGGGGGCAACGGCGCGCCCAGAACATCGTGCAGAGTGGGCTGTTCGGTGCGGGACGGGGCCGTCATAGGTTCCTCTCGGTGGTCTCTCTCGGGGTGCTTATCGGTGCTGTTTATCTGTGATGCTTATCGGCGGGTTGCGTACATGCGGGCACGGTGCAGCGCACGCGCAAAATGCTGCGCACGCTGAACCGACTCCGGGCCGTCAGCGGTCGCAGAAACACGCACCGCAATGTCCTCGCGGCGCGCATCGCCGGTGAAGCCGTGGTCGGCATTGCACTGCGGATCCTGGCAACCGGCAGGAGCCAGCTCCATGTGCAGCGAACCGGTCCAGGCAATCTGGAAGGAAATCTCAGTCGGGGCGGTGCTACCGGCGTTGTACGCCTGCGGCTGGCTGAAACCGTAGCTGATGGTGACCGCGTTCAGGGCGTTCAGGTGCACCGCCTCCACACTCACATGCGCCACGGTGCCCTGCGCGTCACCCTCAAGGTGCTGGTCGTCCAGGTGCGCAAAGATGACGTGCTCACCGCAGAGCACCATCACGGTGATGTGGCGGTGAAAATCATCGCGTGAGAAGTGGGTTTCATGCTGTACGAAGTGTGCGTCCGGGTTCATGCCCGCCAGCGCGTCATCCACCACTTCCAGCACGAGGTCGGGGTAGAAACCGGCATGCTTAATGTCTGCGACCAGTTGCTCGCGTTCGGGGGTGGTGGCGTACATCGTACCTCTTTCGTGCGGTGCCTTCATGAGGCGACGTCGGTCGGCGCACACGATGAAGGCGGTTAGGTGTTACTCCCCTCTACCTTAGAGGGTTCTAGCCGGGCTGTGCTACTTGACCACGCTAATGCATGCGCATATGACGGCGTGCGCTCCCCCGGTACGCTTCGGTTACAGCCCCGCGACCGGCTTGGCGTACCCCACAGATGACGCTGACCAGCCAGCCCGTCTGCCCCGCTCCCACCCGCTAAAATAGGAGGAGCGAAAACACACCGACACGAGGAGATATATGGCTCGCCGATCCAAATCCGCCGTCAGCGACTACCCGGTGGATGTGGTAGAGAATATCGTCGACATCGACGTATCCGCCGAGATGGAATCCAGCTTCCTGGAATACTCCTACTCGGTGATTTATTCGCGCGCCCTCCCCGACGCCCGCGACGGCCTCAAGCCCGTGCAGCGCCGTATCCTCTACATGATGCAGCAGATGGGTCTGCGCCCCGATAAGGGCCACGTCAAGAGCGCCCGCGTGACCGGCGAGGTCATGGGTAAGCTCCACCCGCACGGCGACGCCGCCATCTACGACGCCATGGTGCGCCTCGCCCAGCCCTTCGCGCTGCGTCTGCCCCTCGTTGACGGTCACGGTAACTTCGGCTCCCTCGACGATGGCCCGGCAGCTGCCCGATACACCGAAGCACGCATGGCACCCGCCGCGCAGGCGCTCACCGCGGACCTCGAAGAAGACGTGGTTGACTTCGTACCGAACTACGACAACCAGTTCATGCAGCCCTCCGTGTTGCCCGCAGCGTTCCCGAACCTGCTCGTCAACGGCACCACCGGCATCGCGGTCGGCATGGCAACCAACATGGCGCCGCACAACCTGCGCGAGGTCATCGCAGGTACCCGCCACCTCATCGCCCACCCGGAGGCGACCCTCAAAGACATCATGAAGTTCATCCCCGGCCCCGATCTGCCCACCGGCGGCACCATCGTGGGTCTGGGAGGCATCCGTGACGCCTACGAAACCGGCCGCGGCACCTTCAAGACCCGCGCAAAGGTCGCCATCGAGCAGGTCAGCCCCCGCAAGCAGGGCATTGTCGTCACCGAACTGCCGTACATGGTCGGCCCCGAAAAGGTCATCGAAAAGATCAAGGACGGCGTCAACTCCAAGAAGCTCACCGGCATCTCCGACGTGGTCGACCTGACCGACCGCACCAACGGTCTGCGCCTCGTCATCGAAATCAAGAACGGCTTCAACCCCGAGGCGGTGCTCGCCGCCCTCTACAAGCACACCCCGCTTGAGGATTCCTTCGGCATTAACAACGTGGCGCTCGTGGACGGTCAGCCGCAGACCCTCGGCCTGCTCGACCTGATGCGCGTGTACATTGACCACCGCCTGAACGTGGTCCGCCGCCGCACCGAATTCCGCCTGGGCAAGCGCACCGACCGCCTGCACCTGGTGGAGGGCCTGCTCGTGGCGATCCTCGACATCGACGAGGTCATCCAGATCATTCGTGAATCTGATGAGACCGCCCAGGCACGCGAAAAGCTGAAGGCCGTCTTCGACCTGACCGACACCCAGGCGAACCATATTCTGGAGCTGCGCCTGCGCCAGCTCACCAAGTACTCCCGCCTGGAGCTGGAAGCAGAACGCGACAACCTGCAGCAGGACATCGCGGAATTGCAGCGTATCCTCGGCTCCGATGCGGCGCTGCGCGAACTGGTCTCCGACGAGCTCGCCGAGGTCGCCGAACGCTACGGCACCGACCGCCGCACCCAGCTCAAAACCAAGGACGACATGCAGGTCGCCATTGAGGCAGTCACCGCGCAGTCCAAGGCGAAGAAGAGCCTGGGCCTCGCCCTCGAAATCGCGGACGAGCCCTGCTGGGTGCTGCTCTCCGCCTCCGGCATGATGGGACGAACCCCCGGCAAGCCCATCCGCGAGGCGCTCGTGGATCCCGGCAAGCGTTTCAAGCACGACGTGTTCGCCTCGATTGTGCCGACCACCGCGCGTGGTGAGATCGGTGCCGTGACCTCCGCAGGACGCATGGTGCGTCTGTCCGTCATGGACATTGCGGTGCTGGACGAGAACGGCGGCACCCCCTCCATGGTCTCGGCGGTGAAGGCAACCGAGCTGGTTCAGCTCGCCAAGGGTGAGAAGCTGGTCGCTCTCGTACCGCTGAACACGGTGCTGGCGTTGGCAACCGCGGGCGGCGTGATTAAGCGCCTCAACCCGGATTACCCGCTGAACCAGACCGAGTGGGACATCATGAAGCTCAAGGACGGCGACGAAATCGTAGCCGCCGCCCCCTGCCCCACCGACGACATGATCCTTACCTTCGTCACTCGCGACGCGAAACTGCTGACCTTCGACGCGGCGAAGGTCCGCCCGCAGGGACGCACCGGCGGCGGTATCGCGGGCATCAAGCTTGCCGACGGCGACCGCCTCATCGCCCTGGGTGTGACCGCGCCCGGCGACGCGGCGGAGGTCGTGACCGTCACCAACGGCAAGGACGGCCTGGCGAGCGCCAAGGTCACCGCCCTGAGCGAGTACCCGCAGAAGGGCCGCGCAACCGGCGGTGTGCGTGCGCACCGTTTCCTCACCGGTGAGAGCCAGCTGGCTCTGGCGTGGGTGGGCGTGGGCCCTGCGAAGGCGGCGTCCTCCGGCGGTGTGGCTCGTTCCCTGCCGACCGAGCACGGTGCCCGTGACGGTTCCGGTGTGATGCTCACTCAGAGCATCGGCATTGTGGGCCCGAACTATGCGGCTGTTTCTGCCGCGATGGCGGTTAGCCCGGAGGGTGAAAAGCTCTTCTAGGCGCGCCGTTCACGGCCTTTCGACCTCAGGTTGTTAACGAAGCCGGGGAGGACGAAACAGGGAACGACGAAGCCGCGAGGAACCTGCGCGCGCATATAACGCGCAGAGATGTGAACGCGAAGAAAGGCCCCGGTACTGATGTACCGGGGCCTTTCTTCATGTGCAATCCGCACGTGGCGCCTGCGCCAGGCGCGTTTAGAGACGCGTTTAGAGGCGAACCACCTCGTCACAGCGGGCAATATCCTCAGGACGGTGCGACACCAGAACCGTAGCCACGGAGCTGGAGCGGGTCGCCGCATCCAGGTCAGCCATCAGCGCGCGAGCAGACTCAGCGTCCAGGTGCGCGGTCGGCTCATCCAGCAGCAGCACCGGCGAGTTCACCAGCAGGGCACGAGCCACCGCCAGACGCTGACGCTGACCACCAGAGAGGAAGGAACCGCCAGCACCCACCGGGGTGCGCAGACCCTGAGGCAGAGCGTCAAACCATTCGCCCAGACCCACACGGCGCAGAACCTCAATCAGCTCTTCCTCGCTCGGGCGATCCGAACGGTCACGAGCCAGCATCAGGTTACCCTCAAGGGTCGACTCGAAAATATGAGCCGCCTGCGGGCACCACGCCGCGTAGCCGCGCAGCTGCTCACCCTCCAGGACCTCACCGGAAGCCAGCACTCGGCCGGACTCCAGCGGCAAGAAGCCCAGAACGGTTGCAAGCACCGTAGACTTACCGGAACCGGAGGGGCCGGTCACCGCAGTCCAGGAGCCCGCGCGGGCGTTCATGTTCAGGTCGGTGAAGACCGGGTGATCCATGCCGGGCCAGCGTGCGGCTGCGTCCTGCAGGCTCAGTGCCGGGGCGGGGTCGGTGACCTTCACGCCGAGTTCCTGCGGGGTTCCGCAGCTGACCAGGGTGGGTTCGCCGGGCTTCGGCGGGCGCGGTGAGCCAGCCTTAGCGTCAGCCGCGGATTCGGGGCGGTCAAAGCGGTGGGCGCGCTGACGGTCAGCTTCCAGCAGCTCCTCCATCTCGGCCTCCGCGCGGGCACGCAAACGCTCGGCACGACGCGGCAGAACGTGGGTGTCCACCTCAGCCTCGGTCGGTACGGAGCGCTTCAGGGTCGAGACGGCAACAATACCCTCCAGGGATACGTCGCGCACGCTCGGGGCAATCGTTGCGAGCAGACGGCTGAACGCGGGCCAGGAGCGGACCGCCTCAACATGGCCCAGGGAGCTTTCCAGCATGCCGGTGCACAGCAGCACCACAATCGCCGCTTCGGGGGCGCGCACGGTGCCGTCAACAGCCAGCGGATACGCAATGACTGCGCTCGCCAGAGCCGCACCGAACCAGCTCAGAGTCACGAGGGTACGACCCACGCCCTGAGCGGTCGAGCCCTTCTGCAGGGCGGACAGGTTCTCGGCGTCCAGGGCGCCGTTAGCCTTCTCAGCGGTGGTTGCCACGCCATTAGCGCGCAGATCCTCAGCAGCCGAAAGCATGCCGGTACCCAGGCGCAGCATCTGTGCGGTGGAGCGGCGAGCCAGCGCCTCCGCACGGGCATCGGCGCGCAGCACAATCCACGGAGCCACAAAAGTGCTGACCAGCACGGCAAGCAGGACCGGAATCAGAGCCTGCGGCAGGATGCACGCGGTCGTAATCAGCGCCGCGGTCATGACCAGCAGGTGCGCAGCCGGCGGGATAATAACGCGCGGCACGCCGTCGCGAAGCTCGTCAATACCGCCCACGAGGCGTTCGAGCAGCGCGTCACCACGCAGCAGGGCACGCACGCTGCTCACGCTCTGCCATGCGCCAACCCAGGCGCGCAGACGCAGAATATTTGCGGCGGCAAGAACCTTCGAGTGGGTCATCAGACGCTCAGCGTAGCGGGCGCAGGCACGACCCAGACCGAAGAAACGCACGCCCACAATGGCGACCATCAGGTACATCATTGCCGGGCCCTCGGCGGCGCGAACAATCAGCCAGCCGGACAGCGCGGTCAGTGCCGCAGCCATCAGGGACGTAATCGCAGCCATAATCACCGGGCCGGTTGCGGCGCGAACACCAATACCGGTCAGTTCCTTCAGGGTGCGCAGGCTTGCAAACAGGCCGGCAGGCTCGGCTTCCTCGGCCTCGGCAGCTGCGGAGGCGCCCGCCGGGGCGGTGCTTTCAGCCTCGTACTCTTCCCGATCCTTGAGCAGGTGCGCGGGGGCTTGCGCGGGTACCGCAACGCGGGCGGTGTTCGCCTCGGCGGTCCAGGTGTAGCCCTGAGCAGTCTGCACGGCACGAACGAGGGTGTCGCAGCCAGCGGCGAGCTCCTGCTCGTGGGTCACAATCAGCACGGTTGCGCCCAGTTCCGCCAGGCGGTGCAGGGCGCGGGTCACCAGGTATGCCGAGTAGGCGTCCAGGTGCGCGGTCGGCTCATCCACCAGGACGGTCAGCGCGGTCTGCTCACCGCCGGCACGGTAGATAGCCTCGGCACGAGCCAGGGTGCGCGCCACGGCGAGGCGGCGCGCCTGACCTGCACTGAGAGCACCGGGCTCAAGGGCGGTGAGCTTCTCCATGCCCAGCTGAGCCAGCGGACCAACCAGCAGCGCGGACTCGGCATTGGTGACGGACAGCTTCTTGGAGTCCATCGCTTCACCGAGCAGAGCGGCTGCACGCTCACGTTCCGCCTCGGTGGCGCTCAGCGCGTAGAGAGCCATCTCGGTCTGCACGGTGGGTGCGGTGAAGACCGGCGACTGCGGAATGACCAGGGTGGTTCCCAGACCGGTCACGCTACCGGTCACGTGCACGGGCTCCTCCGAGCCGGTGGGCACCAGACCCTCGCGCACAGCACCGGAGAACACGTTCAGCAGGGTGGACTTACCGCAACCGGACTCACCCATCACGCCGATCACCGCGCCGCGCTCACCCTGGGCGGTAGTAACGCGGCGGTCGAGGTTCAGGGACAGGTTAGTCAGCACGGCAGGACGCGCCGGGTAGCTCACCGACAGATTTTCAACAGCGATGGTGGAAGGCTGAGCCTCTTCACTCTCAGGTACAGCGCTGTCAGCAGCGGCGGCGGGCAGGGGCGCATCAATAATCTTCTGGGCGCTACGCAGGGCGGCAACGCCATCCTCCGACTGGTGGTAGGCGGCACCCACATCACGCAGCGGCTGGTAGCACTCGGGAGCCAGCAGCAGCACAAGAATTGCGGTGTCCAGGCCAAGGGTGCCGTTGACCAGGCGCACACCAATCAGCACAGCAATCAGCGCCACCGAAATAGTGGTGATGAGCTCCAGCGCCAGCGAAGACATGAAGGCGCTACGCAGGGTCTGCATGGTGCGTTCACGGTAACGCTGACCGAGCGCGTTCATGGCGCGGGTCTGTGCACGCTCACGACCCAGACCGATAATGACGGGTAGGCCGCGCACCAGCTCCAGAATATGGTCGGAGAGGCGGTGCAGTTCAGCCTGAGCTTCTGCGGTTTCGTCGCGGGTGTTCTTACCAATCAGGATCATGAACACCGGAATAAGCGGCAGGGTGCACGCCAGCACCATTGCGCTCATCCAGTCCAGGGACGCCACAACGGCCCAGAGCATGAACGGCACAACCGCAGTGGAAACGAATGCGGTCAGCGTCTTGGTGTAGTAGTCGTCCAGGGCGTTCAGGCCGCGAGAAAGCAGCACAGCGGTCGCGCCGGTACCCTCAGGGGTGTCTGCGCCACCGGTGGCGAGCACGCGCTTGAGCAGGGCGGAACGAATCTGAGACTTCGCTCCGGAGGCGGCACGCTGCGCGCTCACAGCCAGCAGGTAGTCGGTACCCGAGCGGACGAGCAGGGCAATGATGGCGACCGCAATCAGGCCGGGGGTAATGGTGTCTGCGTCACCGAAGATGCCACCGAGGCCGAGCAGCCAGCCGCCGTGCGCCTCCAGCTGCGCCTGCGCGGAGCCCGAGAACTCAATGTAGGCGCGGTACACGTCCGGGGCGCTGGTCTCTTTGAGGCGCGCGTGCTCAGCGGCGACAGCGGCGAAACCGGCGTGTGCCGCCCGGGCAATAATTACAGCCAGGGCGGCACTGAAAAGCACCGTTGCGAGGGTGTGCACGGCGGTGATGACGCCGAACGTGCTGAGGGTTTTACGGGCGTCAGGGCCCAGGGGCGGGCGACGGTCAGCGCGGTCGTTGCGCTTTCCTTCGGTCACCTCTGGTACCTCAGTGTTCTGATGTTTGTCAGCATGACGCGGTGTGTGCGTTCGACTCACGTGTTGTCCTTAGTCTTCTGCTGTTTTTACCTCCCATTAGTTTAAGGCTTGGGCTATCTAATACCTATTTGACCAGTCAGGTTTCAGCTAATTGGCTGGTCCTCACCCAGCGCTAGTTCTAGCCGCGCATCGCGTCGGCGGGGCTCTTGCGGGACGCCACCCACGCCGGGTACGCCGAAGACACCAGGCCGGTGAGGGCGCCTACCCCCACGCCGAGCACCACGAATCCCGGGGAGAGAACCGCCTGCCAGCCCTGCACGAGCGAAAGAATAATGGTCGCAATCATGCCGGAGCAGGCACCAATGGAACCGCCGAGCACACCGAGCATGACGCCCTCCATAAGGAAGATGCGGGCAATCAGCCACTTACTCGATCCGATGGCGCGGCGCAGCGCAATTTCTGCGGTGCGCGATTGCACGGACAGGTACATGGCGGTTGCCGCCGAGAGGGAGGCGAGCACCAGCAGAATACCGGAGAGCACACCCACGTACAGACCCAAATCCGAGGCGATGGACGCGCGTAGGCTCTGCAGGTCGGAGGGGGTTTCCACGTTGATCTGGCTGGGTTCAGCGGGTTTGAGGGCCAGCGGAATGGCCTTGGCGACCGCCTTGCCGTAGCCCCGTTCGGTTTCGGTAATGTAGGTCACCTGGCCGCGTCCGGTGCGCTGAAGTGTGCCCGGCGAGACAATGACCGAGTTCCTGAATTCGTAGCCGCTATTACCGGGGTCGAAGAGGCCGACAACCGGCATCAGCTGACCGTCCACCCAGATGCTCACACCGGGTGCTACCTGCGGCAGCCCACCGAGCTTAATGCCGTAATCGACGGTGGGCAGCTCGCCGGGCCTGGGCTCGGTAGTGGCGTTATCTGCCGCCTTATCTTCGGGAATAATGCCGAGGGCGCGGGCAGCAGAAACCGACACGATAGCGCCGGAGAGCTGCTCGGCGCGTTCACGGTCGGCAACGTTCTGCTGGGTGAGGGTCGAGTTCATCTGTTCGAGCGCACGCAGGGTTTCGGGGTTCATGCGGGCACCGATTTGCTCGAGCCTGGTCTTCGAAGTGGAGCTGAGACCAATCGCCGTTTTGGGTTCATCCTCGTAGGGGCTGAACCGAGTGATTCGCACGTCGGCGGGTGCCACGCTACTGACGAATCCGGTGTTCTTCACGTAGTCCAGCGCGCTAATACGGTCGGCTACATTCTGCGCGGATTCGCCCTGCCGGTAGGTTCCGAGCATGTTCTGGTCATTGTCCCGGTCGCTGATGTAGAGCGTGGATTGTTCGGAGCCGAGCAGTCGCTGGTTCACCTGGTAGCTGGCGGATTCGCTCATGCCGGAGGCGCTGATGAGTCCGCCCACGCCCAGCGCGAAGGACAGGCCCAGCAGCAGGGTGCGTAGCGGTCGTGAGGTGAGCGCAGAGATTGCCTCGATGCTGTCGTCGGTGAGGAAGCTTCCGCGGCGGTGCGTAGCGGGCTTCTCCCCCGGTGCGAGGCTGGCGGGAGCATCAACCGGGGTATCCGTTGCAGCCGACACAACCTCAGCGGCAGGCACCGTAGCCGAATCGGCGCGGCTCTGCTCGTGTAGCCGCCCATCCTCAATGCGAATCACGCGGCGGGCGGCGGCGGCAACCTCCGGGTCGTGGGTAATCACCAGCACGGTACAGCCGGTCGCGTTAATGCGCTGAAGAATCTCAATGACCTTGGCGCTATTGTGGCTGTCCAGGTTGCCGGTGGGCTCGTCGGCAAGAATCAGCGGCGGGCGCGTGGCGAGGGCACGGGCAATGGCGCAACGCTGCTTTTCGCCGCCGGAGAGGTAGCGGGTGCGGATGCTGGCGCGGTCGCTCAACCCCAGAAATTCTAGGGTTTCTTCGGTGCGTTGCAGGCGCTCGCTGTAGGGTACGCCCTGCACGCGCAGGCCCATGGAGGCGTTGGTTGTGCTGGTTTCGTCCAGCAGCATGTTTGAGGATTGGAAGATGAAGCCGAGGTGGTCTCGGCGCATCTCGTCGCGTTCTCTGTCGTTGAGTCCTTCCGTGTTTTTGCCGAAGAGGCTGTACGTTCCGCTGGTGGGAGTGTCGAGCAGGCCAATGGCGTTGAGCAGGGTGGATTTACCGGATCCGGAGGGGCCGATGATGGCGAGGAATTCGCCGCGTTCGACCACCAGGTCGAGGTGGTCGAGGACGGGTCGGTCGCTCCCCTCAAAGATACGGGTAATGCCGTGCATTTCGATAGCGGGCGCGGTACCGAGCCCGGCGGCAGGTGTAGCGGCGGACGCTACGTTGGGCGCAACTGTAGGCGCACGTCCCGGGCTTGCGTCTAGGGTTCTCTTACGGCGGCTCATGAGACAAGCACCTTCTGTCCCGTGCTGAGGTTCGCGTTGATGGCGGCGTATCCGCCGGCGGTACGCAGAACCTCAACGTTGACTCGTTCGGTAGCGGGCGCATCCTTGCTGGTCGAGGTGGAGCTTCCGCCCTTTTCAACCAGCACGTAGGTGCCCTGGGAATCCTGGCGTACCGCGGTGGTCGGCACGGCGAGGGTGGTTGAGGTGTTGCCCTTGCTGGTGATGGAGGCGCTTTGACCCGGCGTGAGCTTGCTCGGGTCGTCGGCGCTGAATCGCACGCTCTTTGCCGCACCCTTGGAGGGGTCGTTCTGCAGCTCACCAATGCTGGTGATGGTGCCCTCCACGCTGCCGGTGGAAGTGCGCAGGCTAACGCGGTCGCCGACCTTGAGCTTATTGGCAACGGAGAGCTCAACGCTGGATTCCACGTAGGGTTCGCTGGTTTCTACACTCGCGATGGGGTTGCCGTCGCTGATGAGCTGGCCGACCGCCGCAACTGCGGTGACGGTGTGGCTTCCGCCGGGCAGAATCGCGTAGTTGTTGCGGGCAATGCTGGTGACCCCTTCGCTGGGCACGCCGGTCAGGTGCGCGCGGTGCAGGCGCGTGACGGCGTCGAGGGTGTCTTCGGTGACGGTGCCGTTCTGAGCGGTGGCGTACCCGGCGGAGTTCAGTGCCTTCTGGAAGGCGAGCACGTCGTC
>ERZ772958.406-NODE-406-length-19037-cov-6.503003_pt1 | contig 19037 bp, 23 predicted proteins | sample MGYA00580681_ERZ772958 | MGnify/ENA primary metagenome ERZ772958 (study PRJEB29015, sample SAMEA2738089) | human oral metagenome | biome: human oral; feature: human-associated habitat; material: saliva | place: China | collected 2275 ...
ATATACTATATCGTTTTTATTTTTAAAAATGCAGGTGAAGAACACGCAATTACCATATATGGTAATTGCGTGTTGTTTTCATTATCCAATCGCCTATTGTAATAGAAAATTCTTTTTGATAAAATGTGACCAAATAGCGCAAAAATACGTCAGAAAAAGAAAGTTGGGAGAAAAATGGGTAATAAATCAGAGGGTTTTAATCAATTAGTGCTATCAACCTTGTCAAAAACGACAAAACTACCTTTCGTGAAGGTCAGTCGTGAGGAATTTCTTAGAAAGGAATTTAAAGGGAGCGAATATTTAGATGTCATTTTAAAAAATGGACCGCAATCCGTTTTTACACCGGAAGCTTTAAGAAAAAGAGCTACAAAAATTATTAATGACACTACGAAGAAAACAGCCTTAACCTCTTTTGTAGCTGGCTTACCTTCAAACCCAATCACCGCTACTTTGTCTGGAGGAGCAGACGTCGTTCAATACTTTGGATTTTCACTCAATCTAGCACAGCAATTGGCTTATCTATTTGGGGAAGATGAGTTATTTACAGGTGAGTTTGATGAATTACCAGAAGAAGCAAAGGCTCGCATGATTGGTTACTTAGGAATCATGCTCGGTGCAGGCGGAGCGGCAGCCTTAATTACAAAAGTTTCGAAAAATATCGCAGAAAAAGTCGGTAAGAAAGTTGTTACAACGGCTCTTACAAAGAAAATGTGGTATCCGATTATGAAGAAGGTCGGTGCTTTTCTCGGATGGAAGATTACGAGGATGTCTGTCGGCAAGACGGTCACAAAGGTCATTCCAGTCATCGGCGGTGTGTTCTCTGGAGGATTGACTTACTATACCTTCAAACCTTCCGCAGAGCGTTTAGCTAATACCTTTGAAAAATTATTAAAAGGCGAATTTATCGAAGATGACGTCTCTATCAATGATCTTTCTGATGACTTTAAGGAGTACTTAGCATCTGACGAAGCCATTATTGACGGCGAATATACTGAAGTTGAATAAAAAATAAAAGATCTAAAATTATCATATATGATAATTTTAGATCTTTTTCTTATTTCCAAATACTTTCGATAAAAGTGTCACGACCTGAAAGTCCGCGGTAACGTTTATAATGCTCTGGATCCTTCTTGTAGAAACCTTGGTGATATTCTTCTGCAGGATAGAACGTACTTGCAGGCTCGATTTTTGTCACGATGTCCTTTTTGAATCGTCCGCTGGCTTGCAAGGCTGCTTTTGAAGCTTCCGCAATCCTTCTTTGCTCTTCTGAATGATAGAAGATGACTGGGCGATAGGAATCTCCACGGTCCACGAATTGTCCCATGGCGTCCGTTGGGTCCGTTTGTTGCCAGTACATTTCTACAAGTTTTTCATAAGGGAATACTTCTGGGTCGAATGTGATTTGCACGGCCTCTGTATGTCCTGTTGTTCCGCTACATACTTCCTTGTATGTCGGATTTTCTTTATGGCCGCCTGTGTATCCTGAGATCACAGACTCGATTCCTGGTTGGCTGTCAAATGGCTTCACCATGCACCAGAAACAGCCTCCTGCAAATGTAGCAATTTCTTTTGCCATGTGTATTCCTCCTAGTCTTGTTCCGGGTTCAACGAAACATCTTCCCCGAAAATACGCATCTTAATCGCGACACCTGTTCTTGTGCCTGCCAATCCACCAAGTCCCGTTTCACGAAGTTCTCGTGGCATTCTTACCCCGATACTGCGCATCGCTTCAATGGTTTCATCGGCTGGTATCACGTTTGTAATACCTGCAAGTGCCATATCTGCGGCAATCAACGCATTTCCCGCGCCAATCGCATTTCGCTTCACGCACGGCACTTCTACAAGACCTGCTACAGGGTCACAGACAAGTCCTAATAAATTCCCAAGCGCTGTCGCAAAGGCTTCAGAACTCTCTTGCGGCGTTCCACCGGCTGCTTCAACGGCTGCGGCTGCGGCCATCGCACTGGCACTTCCGACTTCGGCTTGGCATCCACCTGTCGCCCCGGCAATCATCGCGTTATTGGCCACGACCATCCCAAAGGCTGCCGAAGTAAAGAGAAAACGAACTTGTTGTTCATGGTTCAAGTTCATTGTATCGGAAATCGAGAACACAACGCCAGGTAAGGTTCCACTCGCTCCTGCTGTTGGAGTCGCACACACAAGCCCCATTGCAGCATTAACTTCATTTGTCCCAAGCGCGTATTGTACCCCCGCTAGAATACTATCTCCCGACAATGTTTTCCCACGTTCACGATATTTCTTCATCTTTAACGCGTCGCCACCCGTTAAGCCTGTTGGAGAGAACACACCCTCTCCTTCCACGCTTCGTTCAACGGCGTTCTTCATCGTTTGTAAGTTTTTTTCCATTTTTTCCCAGATGTACTCACGACTTTGCTGGGTCATTTCCATTTCCTGTTCAATCATAATTTCCGAAATGGGCTTCTTTTGTTCTGTTGCTAATGCTACCAATTCTTTAATGGTCGAAAACATTGCAAACTTCCTTCCTTATCATCACGCAAACATGTAGATGTTATGCGTTTTTCTTAATGTTTGTATTTGTTCTTTTAATTCTGGGGATAATAAATCAACAAGCTCATATCCCATCATTTGGCTATCTTCTGTCATTTCCACTCGTTGTTTTGAAATGGTAACGCCATGTTCGTGTAGTAAATTGTAGAGAACAGGCATTTCCCCGAGAGATACCACTTCAAGTAAAACCGGAAGCGGACCTGATAGATCCATCTTAAAGCCATCCACCTCGATGTACTTCACTTCCACTGCTCCACCACCAACAGAGGTCCCAATGAGGCGAATCGTACGTTTCTCATCGCTCAAGGTCAAATCCGCAGTATTGGCGTGATTCACAGGGCTTGGTTCTTTTCGCTCGACAAATTCAATATGCATCCCTTCGGATTCCGCAATCTCAACGGCACGCGGCACGCGAACATCATCTGTCGCAAACCCTAAAATTCCACTAATAATCGCAAAATCCGTTCCGTGTCCCTTATGCGTTTCAGAGAATGACTCATAATAGTCGCATCTCACATTCTTTGGTGTGCCTCCAAATAATTGTCTCGCAAGAGCACCAATCGCAATCGCTCCAGCAGTATGTGAAGAAGAAGGGCCCACCATAATCGGACCAATAATATCAAAACAGCTCTTATAATTTTGTACTTTATTTCCTTCCATGTCGGCCATCCTTTCTTTGCCTTTCTATCGTATCAGTATCCGCCTTTAATGTAAATTATTTTTGGCCGGCAACCCGTATAGCGTATGCATCGAGTAAAATTCGACTGATAACTTGTAGCGGCAGGCGCGAACGTACTTCATAGTCTGGGAAATACGAACTCTCAGACTTATAGCCAACAAACGTGATATCACTGAGCCTTGCCAGAGGACTCGCTCCGTTTGCGGTCAGTAAAATAACAGGCACTTCATTTTGTTGACATACTCTTGCTGCTTCCACTAACTCTTCTGTATGTCCGTTCAATGAAATAATAATCGCCACATCTTGGGCTTTTAACCTGTGACTAATTGTTCGGATAATATTTGGATCTACATACTGTTCACAAGTACGTTCCAAAAGGTGCAATTTAATTTCCATTTCACTGGCTATCATTTCGCTGAGACCACGAGAAAATAAATAGACTCGTTGGGCTCCAAAAATCGCCTGTACGGCATCCTCAATCGTCTTACTATCTAGTTGCTCAATGGTTCTGCGAACTTCTTGTTCATTTTTCACGACAACCGCTTGAATTTTTTGATCAACAGCTTCCAAACTGTTGAAGGTTGATAACTCTTCCTTTGTAAAACGGTATTGTTTCTTTAAATCATGTTTAAAACTTGTAAATCCGTCATATCCTAGTTTCTTCATGGTTCGTACAATAGATGCAGTAGAAACATTTGCATCTTGACTCAACTTCACAATGGAAATAGAAGGAATCTCTTCTAGATGTTCCTCGATATAAGCGAGTAAATATTTCTCTGTATTCGTTAAACCTTGCGTGTTAAACATGCGAACTCCTCCATTTTGTAAAGATTTACAAATGTTAACCTCATTTTAGAAAACATTTACAACCTGACGTATGTAATAATAAGTATAACAAAAAATGCTTGGAGGTGAAATGATGATTTATACGTGTACGATGAATTTAGCCATCGATTTATTCATTAAAACCGCGCAAATGTTGCCGTCTGAAGTGAACCGAACCGACGAGGCTGTTTACATGCCAAATGGAAAAGGCGTAAATGTCAGCTTCATCTTAAAAGAACTCGGAATTGATAGCGTCGCCACTGGTTTTAAAGCAGGTTTTACTGGCCAATTCATCGAGGAAGAACTGCAAAAGGCAGGCATCCAAACACAATTCGTCACGGTCGACGGAATTACTCGTATCAATGTGTTCACGCAAGTTGTGGCCACAAACGAAGAATTCAAACTCGTTAACCAAGGCCCAAGTGTTACGCCGGAACAAGAAGCATCCCTTCTCGCCATTGTGGAAAACATGAACGCCGACGATATTTTGTTTGTTTCTGGAAGTCATCCTGAAGGGATTACGCGGGCCACTTACGAGAAAATTGCAAAAGCGTCCGAGAAACGTGGCTTTAAGTTTATTCTCGACGCTTCCGCTCATTTTGTACCGGAACTATTGGGTTACAAACCATATCTCATCAAACCAAATGATGAAGAATTAGCTGAATGGTTTGGTTTGAAGGATATAAGCCTCGAAAAAATTAAGGAGTGTGGTCGTAAACTCCTCGAGCGAGGTGCTCAAAATGTATTAGTTTCTCTAGGAGAAAAAGGAGCAATCCTCTTTACACCGACAGAGACGATTCAAGTAACAGCACCAAAAGGTGAAGTAGTCAATACTGCATGTGCTGGAGATACACTTCTTGCTACCTTCGTAGGAAGTAAGTTACAAGGTTTATCCGATGAAGAAGCGCTTATTAAAGCAGTCGCAGCGGGAAGCTCAACCGCCTTCAGACCTGGTTTAACAGACTTCTCAGATGTACCTACATTAATGCAACAAATCAAACGAGTATCCTAACTCGGAAACAATAAAGGAGGAAATACAATGACAAAATATGATATTATCGCTGCCACTGGGTGTCCGACAGGGATTGCGCACACTTACATGGCACAAGAAGCGCTTGAGCAAGCAGCTAAAAAAGCAGGAGTAACCATTAAAGTTGAAACACACGGACAAATCGGTATTGAAAATGAATTTACTCCAGAAGAAATTGCAAATGCAAAAGCAGTAATTATCGCTGCCGATAAAGATGTTCAACCACAACGTTTCGTTGATAAAAAGATTATCGACGTTTCAGTTGGACAAGGAATCAAAAATGCCGACGAATTAGTGGCACAAGCTCTTCGCGGAGAAGGCGTTGTAAAATACCACTCTGATGATGCAGCTGTAGAAGCTTCGCAGGCTCCACAATCTTCTAACGCAGGTAAAAGCTCTATCGGTCGTGAAATCTACAAACACTTAATGAACGGTGTATCTCACATGCTTCCATTCGTTGTTGGTGGTGGGGTGCTTATCGCGATTTCATTTGCCGTATTCGGAATTTACTCATTTAAACCAGACGATCCAAGTTACAATGCCTTTTCTGCTCAATTGAAAGAAATCGGTGGTTTAGCAATGGGCTTAATGACTCCAGTTCTAGCAGCCTACATTGCACAAAGTATTGGTAACCGTCCAGCTTTAGTGAGCGGTTTTGTCGCAGGTTTAATGGCAAGTAACGGCGGCGCAGGATTCCTTGGCGGTATCGTCGGTGGTTTCTTCGCAGGTTACTTAGTTGTATTCTTGGAAAAATTATTTAAAGGACTTCCTAAAACATTAGATGGTCTTAAAGCTATTTTCTTATATCCATTATTAGGTGTATTCTTCACTGGTTTATTTATGAGTTTTATTGTGAGTCCAATGGCTGGTATTAACCAATCATTAATGGACTTCCTAAAAGGATTCCAAGATCAAAACCCTATTCTTCTTGGTCTTGTTATCGGATGTATGTGTGCCTTTGATATGGGTGGCCCAGTGAACAAAGCGGCTTACGTTACAGGTACAGTACTTCTTGGTGAAGGAAATACAGCATTCATGGCTGGGGTTTCTGCAGCATGTATCGCTCCTCCACTTATCACAACTGTTGCCGTATTATTATTCAAAAACCGCTTCGATACAAACGAACGTAATGCTGGTTTAGTAAACTTCATCTTAGGTTCAACTCACATTACTGAAGGGGCTATTCCTTTCGTTGCCAAAGATCCACTTCGCGCAATGCCTTCAATGATGTTAGGTTCTTCAATCGCTGCAATTTTAACTTACCTTTTCGGCGTACAAGTACCTGCTCCTCACGGTGGTTTCCTAGTATTACCAGTTGTAACACATCCATTCTTATGGGTATTAGCGATTGCGATTGGTTCTGTTGTCGGCGGTGTTGTTCTTGGAGCAACTCGTAAACCACTTTCTGAATAATCGATGATTGTTTTAGAAAGACCTTAGGAGGTTGAAAATGTTAATTAGTAAAGACTCTATTTTCTTAAATGAAAATCTTACTTCTCAAGAAGAAGTGTTTCACTTCATCGCACAAAAAGCTGTAGCACTAGGCATTTCAGCAGACGAAAATGCCGTATATAACGGACTTGTAGAACGTGAACAACAAGGGACAACAGGAATGATGGACGGCTTCGCGATTCCACATGCAAAATCAAGTGCCATCACAACTCCAAAAATCGTCATTGTTCGTCTTAGTGATGGAATTGACTGGAACAGCATGGATGGAAAACCAACTTCATTCATCTTCAGCTTATTAATTCCAGATGGCGAAGCAGGAACAACTCACCTTAAATTATTAGCAACCGTAGCTCGAATGCTCATGAAAGTCGATGTAAAAGAAGCTTTATTAGGCGCTACAACTGCTGAACAACTTGAAGAAGTATTAAATAGTCATTTAGCAGGATAACCCTATCGCCAGGAGAGAAAGCACAAAAATATTCTCTCCTGGTATTTTTATTTCATCTCCCAATATTTAATTGAAACTCCTCGTAATCCCCCGCCTTTTTATGAAAACGCTATTGACGAAAGCGCGAAAAAAACTTACAATGGTATTAACTGGTAGTGACCAGTTGTAGAAGAGTTTTTTACGAAAGGAGGAACCGATATGGTAGCCAAACCTTCTCCACTCTACTCAACACTGAGTCTAGCGTTGATCGACTTTATTAAGACTAAGGGAAAAGCACACGAAAAAATGCTTTCGGAGCGCGAAATTACAAAGGTCTATAATGTCAGTCGCACCACCGTTCGAACAGCGTTGAAGGAATTGGAGACGCTTGGATATATTTATAAGCGTCATGGAAAAGGCACGTTCATTTCAACGCAATGGAAAGAACGCCAAAACTTGCTGGAAGGCTACAGTTTCACGGAACAGATGAAGGAACTCGGCAAAGTCCCTTCCACGAAAATTACTTCGCTGGATTGTTACGAAGCCGATGAATTTATCGCTCCACTCGTTGGAATCGAAGCTGGTGACAAGCTCTTTCGTCTGAAACGCATTCGGTATGCAGATGGCATTCCACTCATGAAAGAAACAACTTTCTTACCATACGACGTCTTCAAAACTTTAACGAAGACGCAGTTAGAAGGCCAATCTTTATATGAAGTGTTTGCAAATGATTTTCATCAGCAAATCCACTACGCCGACGAAGAATTCTCAGCGAGCATTCTCTCGCCGGAAGAAGCGGAAGTCTTGGATGTGGATCCGCACAGCGCTTGTTTACGGTTTATGCGAACCACATTAAATCCTGAAAATCGCATCATCGAATATACGATCAGTGTTGCCAGAAGTGACCAATTCTTCTACAAAGTAAGACACTATCGCACAAACAACTAAAAAAATATTTGGAGGGTATTATGTTTCAATTTTCAACTAGTCAATTAGAAGCGTTATCTGCAGAAATTACAACGCGCGAAATTCGCCAACAACCAGAATTGTGGAAAGAAGCTTTTGATTACTACAAAGCAAACTTAGAACGCATCACTGCTTTCTTAGACCGTTTACCAGAAGGAAAACTACGCGTGATTTTCGCAGGTGCGGGTACATCACAATATGTGGGAGATACAATTCTTCCTTACTTAAAACGTACAGGAAATGAAGACCGTTTTGATTTCCAATCAGTAGGAACAACAAACCTTGTAAGTAATCCACATGACTACTTCAAAGCAGAAATTCCTACAGTGCTTGTTTCATTTGCACGTAGCGGGAACTCACCAGAAAGTCTTGCCAGTGTGCAACTTGGCCAACAAATCGTGCGCGACTTCTATCAAATCACGATTACTTGTGCGCCAGAAGGAAAATTAGCCATTGCTGCGAAAGACGACACAAACAACTTACTCTTAATGATGCCAGACCGCTCTAACGACGCTGGTTTTGCGATGACAGGAAGCTTCACATGTATGACTCTTACAGCGCTTCTTGTATTCGACGAAGCTCACTCACTTGAAGAAAAAGAAGGCTTCGTGAAAGCCATCCGTCAAATGGGGTCAAGCGTCCTAGAACGTGAAGACGTGATTCAACATTACGTGAACTTAGACTACAACCGTGTGATTTACTTAGGTTCTGGTTCTCTAAGCGGCCTTGCTCGCGAAGTTCAATTGAAGATTCTTGAATTGACTGCTGGACAAATCGCAACAGCGTTCGATTCTTCAATGGGATTCCGTCACGGTCCTAAATCATTTGTAAACGCCTCTTCTCTAGCCTTCGTATTCGTATCAAACGACGACTATACTCGTCAATACGACATCGACATCTTAAACGAATTACATGGTGACCAAATCGCACGCCTCGTTCTTGCGGTTGGAGTGGACGCAGAAAGTGACTTTGAAGGTCTATCATTCAACTTCGATAAAGAATATCGTTTCGTTCCAGATGCTTACCTTGCACTTCCATATGCAGTATTTGGACAAACTGTTTCTCTACTTTCTTCTATCAAAGTTGGAAATAAACCAGACACTCCTTCACCAACAGGCACTGTAAACCGTGTCGTTAAAGGAGTAACGATTCACCCATTAGAAGCATAAATAACTTTATTGAAAAGAGATGATCCTATGACAACTTATATTTATGCCAAAGCATTTTATTTTGAAGACGAAGTGAAAGGTCCAGGGTACTTACCAATCTTAGACAATGGAACTTTCGGAGCCTTTCAAACCGAAAAACCAGAAAGCAGCGCAACAATCATCGACTACGGCAACTATCAAATTGCCCCAGGTCTTGTGGATACACATATCCACGGATTCAAAGGCGCTGACGTTATGGATAACGACGTAGAAGCACTTCGTACCATTTCAGAAGGACTTCCTTCATGCGGAGTTACTTCTTACTTACCAACAACCTTAACCGCATCTCGCGAATTATTAGCGGATGTCTGCCAAACAATTGGCGATAACGCCACAACACTTGGCGGCGCTAAAATCAGAGGGATTTTCCTAGAAGGTCCATTCTTCTGTGAAAAATACAAAGGCGCGCAAAACCCTAAATACATGGGCGACCCTAAATCTGAAATCTTGGATGAATGGCAAGAACGCGCTGGCGGTTGGGTGAAGAAAATCGCGATTGCGCCTGAACGTGACGGGGCCGTTGATTTCATCAAACACGCGAAAACAAAAGACATCTATGTCGCTCTTGCGCATACAGATGCAACTTACGAAGATTGTAAAAACGCCGTTGAAGCCGGCGCAAACATCTTCGTTCACACATACAACGGAATGCGCGGCTTACATCACCGCGAACCAGGTGTTGTCGGCGCGGCACTCACATTGCCAAACGTATTCGACGAACTCATCTGCGACGGTCACCACGTTAACCCAGTGAGCGCAAGTATCGTGATGAAATGTTGCGGTCACGACCATGTAGCCCTTATTACAGACTGCATGCGTGCGGGCGGTATGGGCGAATGCGAATCGATGCTTGGAGAATTCCCTGTAATCGTAAAAGACGGTACGGCTCGCTTGAAAGACGGCGGTAGCCTTGCTGGAAGTATCTTGGAACTCATCCAAGGGGTTCAAAACGTTGTGAAATGGGGCATTGCGACTCCACACGAAGCGATTACAATGGCCAGCCTTGTTCCTGCAAAATCAGTCGGTATCGACGACGTTTGCGGACGCATCGACCCAGGGTACGCAGCGGACTTCATCGTATTAGACGATGAGTTACAACTCAAAGCGACTTACTTAGACGGTAAGCCTTATTTCGAAGCTTAAAAAATTAAAACAAATCAAGGAGTGTTATTATGTCAAAATTAGTATTAACAAAAGGAAAATATGATCACTTAGTAAAACTTTCAAACAAAAACCATGTCATCGGTGCTTTAGCGATTGACCAACGTGGTTCATTGAAAAAAATGATTGCTGCAGGAAACCCAAATGTAAAAGGTGACGAAGGCATCATCCGCTTCAAAGAATTAATCTCTGAAGAATTAACAAAATTCTCTTCTTCAATTCTTTTAGACCCAGAATATGGTCTTCCAGCTGCAAAATTACGCCACGAAGACTGCGGACTTTTAATCTCTTACGAAAAAACTGGTTACGATGCAACTGAAATCGGCCGCTTACCAGACTTACTTCCAATCTGGTCTGCAAAACGTATTAAAGAATTAGGCGCTGACGCTGTAAAAGTTCTTTTATACTATGATATTGACGAAGATCCAGCCATCAACGACATCAAACATGCATGGGTAGAACGTGTTGGTAGCGAATGTGTGGCAGAAGATATTCCATTCTTCTTAGAAATCGTTTCTTACGAAGCAAGTGACGACGATGTGAAATCAGCTGCATACGCTAAAGTAAAACCTCATAAAGTAAACGACGCAATGAAAGTCTTCTCTGACCCACGTTACAACGTTGACGTATTAAAAGTGGAAGTTCCAGTAAACATGAACTTCGTAGAAGGCTTCACTAAAGAAGGCGTTGAACCTGTGTATACTCGCGAAGAAGCATTACGTTTATTCAAAGAACAATCTGAAATCACTGACCTACCATTCATCTTCTTAAGTGCTGGTGTTTCTGCTGAATTATTCCAAGAAACTCTACGCTTTGCTAAAGAAGCTGGTTCTACTTTCAATGGTGTGTTATGTGGTCGTGCAACATGGAAAGATGCTGTAGCTGTGTTTGCGACTGAAGGGGAAGAAGCTGGTCGTGCGTGGTTGGCAAATCAAGGACGTAAGAATATTGAGGACCTTAATGTTGTTCTAGATGAAACTGCAACTCCATGGTTAGATCGTGCAGAAGTAAAATAAGTAAAAAATAATTGAAAGAGCGTTGCTCTTGAAACACCTAGGATTTTCTCATACGAGTAGTAATGGCTGTACCGGTCTGAGCCAAGGTCTCAGACCTCTCGAGCCTCAAACAGACTCTAGGAAATTTCATTTCCAGAGTCTGTAATTCGCATCGAGTACACTCGCGACTACTACTCGTATAGAATCCTAGGTGTTTTTTTGCAACGCTCTACTCTATTTACTTCTTCTAACCATGGATTGCAGAGGAAGGGTGAGAGAGACAAGGATGAGGCACCGGCTCGAGCCTAAGGTCTCTCGCCTTTAAAGCCTCAAAGGGGACGTACGGAATTTTATTCCTACGTCCCCTAATTCGTTTTAATGCAAACTCCCATCACTATTACTATAGAATCCGCAAGATTCTTTGAAACCACACTGGGTGTTGTTCGCAACGCTCTACTTTTTTACTTCCACTAACCATGGGCGCAGTTGAAACCAGACCCAGTAGAAAAATGCCAATCAGAAGTCTGGGTGTTTTCCGCAACGCTCTACTCTACTTACTTCTTCTAACCATGGAGTGCGGAGGAAGGGAGAGAAGACACAAAAAAGGCCGGGCGAAAATCGCTCGGCCTTTTTGGGGTTGATTATTTTTTGATGCTGTATTTTGTGCCTTCGAGGGATGCTTGTAATGCGTCGACGCTTGCGTCTCCTTCGACTGTGGCTACTTTTGTTTCTAAGCTGACTTCAACGTTTGTCACGCCTGGGACGTTTGAGAAGCGTTCTTTCACAGTGTTGGCACATCCTGCGCATTTGATGCCTTCTAAATTGTATTCTTTTTTCATAAAAAATCTCTCCTTTATTGTTATGCTTTCCAGCGTTTTAATCTTAGGGCGTTGAGGACAACGGATACGGAACTGAAGCTCATTGCGGCTCCGGCAATCATTGGGTTGAGGAGTGGTCCGCCAAAGAGGTGAAGAACTCCCATCGCAAATGGAATTCCGATAATGTTGTAGGCAAATGCCCAAAATAGATTTTCTTTAATATTACGGATGGTTGCACGGCTGAGTTTTAACATCGCTGGTACATCCATCAAGTCGCTCTTCATTAAGACGGCGTCTGCAGATTCGATGGCTACGTCTGTTCCAGTACCGATTGCGATACCAACTTGCGCTTGTGCAAGAGCTGGGGCATCATTGATACCATCTCCCACCATCGCCACAATATAGCCTTCTTCTTGCAATTTTGAGACATAATTCGCCTTATCTTGCGGTAAAACTTCACTAAATACGCGGTCAATCCCCACTTCAGCGGCAATTGCTTGTGCAGTACGTTCGTGGTCCCCTGTCATCATGGCTACTTGAATGCCCATTTCATGTAGGGTTTGGATAGCACGCGCGCTGCTTTCTTTTACGGTATCCGCTACAACAATCAAGCCTTGCACCGCATCGTTATATCCGATATAGAGCGGTGTTTTTCCTTGTTCGGCAAAATGATTGGCTTTGTCGTTCATCTCAACATTGGCAAGACCATTTTCACGCATCCATTTTTCGTTTCCGAGGAAGACGAGCGTTTCACCAACGTGGCCTTTAATCCCGAAACCAGGGATGGCTTCGAAGTTCGTCACTTCATCAAATGTGGCCCTTTGTTCTTTGGCTTTGGCAACAATCGCTTCGCCAAGAGGGTGTTCTGACGCTACTTCAAGGCTGGCAGCTAGGCGAATGAGGGCATCTGCATCGGTAGAATCGGCAGTGACCACATCTGTGACCACAGGAGTTCCGTTTGTAATCGTACCTGTTTTGTCGAAAACAACCATATTCACGTGGTTGGCTTCTTCCAACGCTTCCCCGCTCTTAAGAAGGATTCCATTCTCGGCCCCTTTACCAGTCCCAACCATGATAGCAGTTGGTGTCGCAAGCCCTAACGCACATGGGCAGGCGATAACGAGCACTGAGATGGTAATCGTGAGGGCAAATACCCATGATTCTTGTCCAAGGAAATACCAAGCAAGTCCAGAAACAAGAGCCAAGACGATTACGATTGGAACGAATACTCCCGAAACCTTGTCGGCCAGTTTGGCAATCGGTGCTTTTGATCCTTGTGCTTGTTCGACTAACTGAATAATTTGAGAAAGGGCTGTGTCTTTCCCGATTTTTGTTGCTTTTAGAATGAAAGAACCTGTTTTATTTAAACTTGCCCCAATCACTTCATCGCCAACTGATTTCGATACTGGAATACTTTCCCCTGTTAACATCGATTCGTCAACGGTTGAGTTTCCTTCTGTCACAACGCCATCGACTGGAACTTTTTCACCCGGTTTGACACGAATGAGGTCGCCCACTTGCACTTCTTCTACAGGAACTTCTACTTCTTGTCCGTCGCGTAAAACCGTCGCCATTTTAGGAGCAAGTCCTACGAGCGTTTGAATCGCCATGGATGTTTTCCCTTTTGACACGTCTTCGAAGTATTTTCCAAGTGTGATTAAGGTTAAAATAACGCCGGCTGATTCGTAGTAAAGGTTCATCGCAAAATGCGCATGGCCTTCTAATACGTGGTACGTTCCGTAAAGGCTATAAAGGAACGCAGCGCTTGTTCCAAGTGCGACTAAGCTGTCCATGTTCGGATGTCCTTTAGACAAGGCCTTAAATCCATCCACGAAGAAACGACGTCCAATCCAGATAATTGGGAGAACGAGCGCCAATTGAATCAACGCGTAGCTAACTGGACTTTGCATTGGGCTTAGAAAGGCTGGCATTGGAATTCCAACCATATCCGCCATTGCGATAAAGAGAAGTGGCACGGTGAAAATCGCTGAAATGGTTAGGTTTCGCTTCATTTCTCTTAAGTGCGCTTCTTTCTTTTCGTTCTTTTCTTCGAGTTCTTCTTCCACTGATTTGCCACGAGGACGAGCGCCGTATCCCACACCATCGACCACTTTGGCGATGTCTTCAGGGGTCACGCTATCGTTTGCTTCAACAGTCATGATCTCGGTTGCCAAGTTGACGCTGGCTTTATCAACGCCTGGAATTTTGCTGACGGCATTCTCGATCGTCATGGCACATGAAGCACAACTCATTCCTTCAATAATGTACTCTTTTTGTTTGCTCATTACTTTCACCGCTTTCGTTTACATTTGTAATTTACATTGTTAGTTTACACCAGTAATCTACAAATGTCAACAAGAAAGTTTTAAAAAATTTTTTGAATAAAAAAACTCAAGCCAACAGCGATTCTGCTGACTTGAGTCTCGGTATAATCTATTTAATTGATTCTGATAGAGCTCACTAATTGCTCAAAATCTTGTTGAACTCTACTGAATTCTTCTTGAGATGCATTCAACTCTATTTGATACAGCACTTCTAATAACGAATCTTGCTCTTCAAAAAGATAAGAAACAATAAGCCGATCACTCGTCTTTGCTGAAATTTTATAGAGATAGAGGCGATCTGTAACCTCTTTAAAACAAAACTCCAATAGTTCCCCATAATATTTGGTAAACGCCGATTTGATATCTGCTTTACTAAAACTTGCATACCCGCTATCAATCATGAAGGATAGAACATTATTTTCATTACGCGTATCTGCAAAGAGTTGATAAGCATCCGTATGCCCATCTCCTAAATCTTTATACCCTTCAGAAAGTGGAGTATAAGTCACCTTAGATCCAGAAAGTGTCAAAAACTGTGCCGTACTTGGCATTACTTCTTCAACAGATAACATTCTCTTCATTTCAGCAAGATGTACATGAAGTTCTGTCACGGGACATTCAAACACCGCTTCTTTATCTGCTACATATCCGCCTGTTTTAGTCGCCAGCTTCAACCCTTGCACTCTACATACATCACCACGTAAAAAGATTTTGACAGAAGTAAATTTTTGGCTAAAAGCTTTAAAAGTCTTGCTTCCCAATTCCGTCCAAAATTCATATAAATCACCTGTGTAGAGAGGTGTTTTCTTAGAAATCTCCAGTGCTGCAGTAATGCTTTCAATGATTGTTCGATCCGTACAGCATTTTTCAACGCGTAAAACTGGTGGCACAATAACTGGTACATTCGTCCCCTCTTGTTTTGAATGGGCCTCAAAAATATACCCTAGATTTTTATTAAAATAAATCGTTACTCCTGTAAACAAATTTAATTTCCTCCAACATGAAACTTCTCTATTTTGCTGAAGATAAAATTTCTTCTATCGTAGTTTCTCTCTCTTCGATTAAATCGTAAAAGCCAACATGAACACCCTCTTCATATAGCCAACATAAATCTGTCCCATACGGTGCTTCGAAAATCTCAAGCATCACTGGAGCAATCTCATAAATCGAATTGGCTCCTAGAATTGAGAAATTCGCTGCATCTGAAAGATACTCTTCATCATCTTCAATGGATAGTAGATTCCATCCGTTCAATGGTGGGGTTATAGATTGATCACGAAAAGTATATCGAATTGGCTTCCCCTTAAGAATATTATTCGAAACAATAAAACCACCAAAATCACTATTATTAATCATTGTACGTCTCCATTCAATTAGGAATTAACAACATTGATGCAAAAACCAAGTTGAAGATTCCATATACTTCTTCAATAAAATCTATCCTAGTTTCCTTACCTCAGACTATTCTCTTTTTTTCTAAGGAAGAAGTTATTTGCTACTCTGTGGCATCATCCCAGAGGGGGATGGATATTGAGGAGCCCAACCATTGGAAATATAGTACTTGTTTCTTGAAACAGTATGTTCTAATAACTCCATAAATTTTTCTTTTGCTTCTTTAAAATTACTATACTCAAAAATCTTTCCTTTCTCAGCTCGATCCCTTGTTAGATATACCTCATATTTTTCAGTTTCATTATTGAACTCAATTCGCGTTTCCCATTCTGAGAGACCATGCTCATTAAAAACCGAGTATCGTAAACTTTCATATCCCAACAATTTAATTTCTTCCATTAGTTCTTGTTTCTCTTTATCTAAATTTACCATTATTTTACCTCTCTCAAGAACCCTAATTTTCATCCCTCTGTGTCCCCAGGCTACATCATTTTTAATCCTCATCCCAAAGCGGCGAAGGATACGGTGGTTTGACACCTAACTTTCTTCCTTTTAAAGTCACTTCAACAAATTTTTCTAACTTCTCTATAAAATATTGTTTTGCATCTGAAAAAGAATCAAATTCAACGGTATTCCCTATGACATATGACCTTTCATCCCGCGTATTAATCTTGAATTTATTGTTGTCATAAAATAGATGAAAAGCGTACGCCTGACTACTATGTTCATCAAACAACACATAAGATAGGCTTTCAAGGCCTCGTTTTTCAATTTCTGATAGAAGTTCCATTCGTTGTTCACTATGATCCATCGTTACTTTTCTCCTTTAAGAGTCACACCCTACTCTACAGCCATCCCTACCTTTTATTCTTAAACCATTTCGAATTACTCATATATATATAAACCTTCGCCCTTCTCTATACTAGGTGGTTGATTCATTCTAATCTTAGACATACTTGGAATATCATCGGATTTGGTTAAGTTAAAATCGATAAAAATGACTGTTTTTGAATCCTCATTAAACTTTCCTTCTACTGATAAATTATATCCTACAGTAGATACTCCATTGCTAATAGGCTCAACTGTCATTGTGTTCCAATCAAATTGTATAGACTTTATTTTGGGATGTTTCACCTGTACCCATGCTACGATTTGTTTTTCATGTTCCTTCAACCATGCCAATTGCTTATCTTTTGCAGTGGCAAAGATTGTATTCGCACGCCACTCTTGATTACTCAGTGCAACGGCTCCTACACCTAACAGCGCGACGGTTCCTATAATTGCTAGTTTTTTCTTCATTTCCCCACCCCTACCTTTTTCGTTATAAGATTTAACTTCTTCTGCACTTTTATCATACCATATTCACAAAAACTTATTCCGTATTTATTCAAAATTAATACACAAAAATGCCACCAGTAACCCAGTGGCATCATCCATTATTGTATTTTAATCTCTACAGCCATCCCTTTGCTTTCAAATACTTATCCGGGATACGCAATTCAATCTCTGCCATGATTTCTTTTAAGTAGCTGTCCCAATCGCTAGTCGCCATATACCATCGTGTTCCACTTTCAAGGGATGCTCCAAATTCATTGTTCAAAACAATAGAGAATCCGCATAGATCGTTTTCGTAATTAAATTGAACCCAGTAGTAATCATACGCTCTAAAGATGAGACGTAGTATACGATGATTCGGTACATCGACGAACTCACAAATGGTTAGTTCAGAGGCTCTATCTCCAAAATAACGCTCAATCCGACCAATTAATTCCAATTTTATCTCTTCTACACTCTTACGCACCATATCAATACCTCCTAATCCTTTTATCTCCAACCTTTAGCTTTTAAATATTTCTCTGGGATATATGACTCGATTCTTGCGATGATTTCTTTTAAATATGCATCCCAATCACTTATTTCACTATAACGACTATTTGGCTTAGAATGTAATAGCCCTTCCTCTCCATTTAAAAACAGATAAATATTGAAGAAATCATTCTCATAATGATATTTTACTCCGGCAAAATTATAGACGCGGAATTTCAGTTTGAAAGTATGATGATTGGGTTCATCAATTATGTCGTATATACATGTATCATCTATTCTCTTCCCAAAATGAGTTCGAATCATTCGGCTCGTTTCAACAGCAAACTTCTCAGTTTCATTTAATTCCATATCACCATTCTCCTCAAAGACATCATTTCTTTAATATCTATTTGATCAATTCTTTAATAAAACTTCTGCTCTATCTGAATCTAGAAAGTCTTTCAATAGTTGCAAGGTGTGTTCAACAGACTTTTTATCACGGCCATACACTCTTTTTATGCTTTTGTCATCAATTATCTGTGACAACAATGTGACTGAAAATCTCTGTTCATCAGCTTGAGTGAACCAAATGTTAAACAAGCCACCCTCTCCAGCTTCTAATTGGGTATTTTTACCAGTTGATGATATCCCCATCGTCATCTGATAACCCTTATACACGAAGGGAAAATTAAAATTTCCATCCTCTCCTTCATGAATCGTAATCGTATCAAGATTAATCGAAAAAACTCGCTCTAGCGCTTGTTTGACATTCTGATAGCCTAGACTATCTCTTATTGGTAAGTAAAGTTCACTCATTTATAGGCCTCACTTTAACAATCCTCGACGTTTTCGTTCTAAATCAATATCCAGCCATCACACCGCTAATCTTGTAACATTGCTAAAAACTCTGTGAAGTTATTAGCTAGAAACTCTATAGCAGGCTCCATCTCGTAGGATTCTTCGTGATACCAGATACATATGCTTGGATTTTCGGGATCCTCTATATAATTGAGACAAACAAAATCACCCCCAAACAATGCTACTATTGGGATTAGTTGCATTCCGACATAATCTTCATCAAAGACAATGCGACCTTCCAATTGTGTACTAACAACTCCGATATCATAAGCCTCTTCTGCCTTCTCACCTGAAATAGCTAGTATGGCTAAAAAGTGCTCGATTACTTTCTCATTATTCCCAAAATGAAAATACCGTTTAGTCGGAATCAACCCATTCTCTTTCTTTATAAATTCCTTATAATCATCAGGTAGTTTAACCCTCCACGCTGCCTCTCTTTCATACAATAATGCATCAGTTGGCATAGGGGAGATGATTGCTTGTTCTTTCCGAGTCATATTTTATGCTTCTTTCTCTGTTTAAAATCTATATACCATTAGCTCTGAGGAATTAATCAGTTTCTTCCTT
>ERZ772958.407-NODE-407-length-19025-cov-4.347760_pt1 | contig 19025 bp, 10 predicted proteins | sample MGYA00580681_ERZ772958 | MGnify/ENA primary metagenome ERZ772958 (study PRJEB29015, sample SAMEA2738089) | human oral metagenome | biome: human oral; feature: human-associated habitat; material: saliva | place: China | collected 2275 ...
CTTTGGCTACAAGAACTGCCGCATTTCCAAATACTCCTCCCTTAAAAAATTGTTGATAGACATAAGCTCCAGGAGGAATGACATGTTGATGAAATTTAGCCCAGCGTGCTTTCCCTTCTCCTACATGCATAAGTGTTTTATCTTTTATGGGTAATAAATCATCATAAAAAAAGATTTGTGAATTGCTTGGATCTTTGGGAAAATCTGATAAATATTCTTTGATCCCTTCTAGGCGATCGATAGATCCAAAATATTCAAAATCAGTTCTTGGTAAAAATCCTCCTTGCTGTACAAAGCGCTTATCTTCTTCATTTATGACTCTGAGGGGATAGCTACCATGTGCACCCTTATACATCTCAATTGCCGCTGCTACATTTCTGAGGTCTGTTTGCCTTTTGAGATCTCTCGTCCTTGCCATATAGCCAGTAAGCCTTGGTAAGATTGCAGCACTGAGAATTCCGATGATGATCACCACGATTAACATCTCTACAAGCGTAAAAGCCCTGTTTAGAACTGGGTTATTCTCTCTCTCTCTCTCATACATTTTAATTATTTTATAAAAGTAAAACTGATTATATTTATTATTGTTCAGAATTGGCAACCTTTTCATATCCGAGTTGTCCACAGGCACCCTTTGCTTCTCTTCCCATGCTGTCGCGTACTGTTACGGTAATCCCTCAATTCTCTAGTATTTCTTTGAATTTTTGTATACTTTTTTTCTCACTCTCTTCTAGGTCAATTGCTGGGTTTTCATTATATGGTATCAGATTGAGGTGAGCTAGCCTTCCTTTGAGGAGCTTAACGAGTTGGTGTGCAAGTTCTGGTTTGTCTGTCATATTCTTGATCATAATATATTCATAGAAGATACGATTGTCAGTTGCCTTTACATATTCATCTATGGTGGTCATAAGCTCATCTAGAGGGAATGCTTTTCCAATTGGCATAATCTGATTTCTGAGCTCTTGATTTGGTGCATGAAGGGAAATTGCGAGCTTGACATCAACTTTGTCTTCGATGAGTTTTTTGATACCAGGTATGATTCCGCAAGTGGAAATTGTGATATGTCTTCTTCATAGTGAAAGCCTGTCTTGTTGGAGCATGATTTCAAGTGATTTTCTCATGTTTTCGTAATTGAGGAGAGGCTCTCCCATACCCATAAATACGACATTTCTTACTGATCGATTGCTTCCATCTTCTTTTTTTCCAAATCTTTTTTTGATATAGGAGTTTGCAAAAAGAATTTGTGAAATGATTTCTTCTCGAGTAAGGTCTTTTTTGAATCCTAATTTTCCTGTTACACAAAAGATACATTTCATAGCACAGCCTACTTGAGAGGAGATACATAGTGTGATACGATTGAGTTTTGGTTGGTTGTTTTTGACGTATTTTTCGTTTTGCCAATGATACATTAAGATTGCTTCTATGATGTTTCCATCTCTGGTCTTGAAAGCGAATTTTGTCGTATCAGGAGCTTCTACCATTTCAATCAGTTCGATAGCGAGGAGATCAAAGTCATTTTGTAGCTCAGCTTTTAGATCTTTGGATAGTGTTGTCATGGAGTCCCAATCAGTGTTTTGATTTTTGTAAATCTCATGAAAAATCTGTTTCAGTTTGAATGGCTGAAGCTTGCGTTCTGATGCTCGTTCTTTGAGCTTTCCTTCGTTAAAAAGTGTTGGTTTATGTTGAGTTAGCATACTCAGTATAAAAAATTCTAAAATTCTGATTTTACTATAGTGAAATCCTTAAAGATAGCAAGGAGATTACTTTTAGAGTGAGAAATATGCTTGTTTTCTGGCAAAGGATTTGTACAATGGGTTCAGGTTTTTTGATTTTTTATTAGAAAAAGGGAAAATGCAGAGGTTAGATAAGTATTTGGCAAATTTGGGACTTGTTAGTAGGAGAGAATGTAATGCTATTTGCAAAGAATGAGTGATTCGTGTCAATGGAGAGGTAGTCAAAAAGCCTGACTTTAGACTTTTGTGAGGAGAGAAAATTCAGGTAAGAGATGTGGAAGTTGAATTTTTTGAGGAAGTTTATGCAATTTTGTACAAGACGGCTGGGTATATTTCCTCAGATGAGGATGAGTTTGGCTATCCGAGTTATAAAAATCAAATGTTAGACTGTCCGTATGTGGAGCTTTTGCATGTAGCTTGAAGGTTGGATGTCGATACGGAAGGGTTGCTATTGCTTTCAAGTGATGGACAATTTATTCATCAAGTTATTAGTCCAAAACGAGAGAAAGAAAAAGAGTATGAAGTCTGGCTAGACTCTATGATCTCTGATGAGGATTGCAGTAAGCTTGAAAAATGAGTTATTTTGGATGATGGATATCTCACAAAACCTGCGAAAGTCCAAAAAATTGAAGATAAAAAAATTCTCCTGACAATTACTGAGGGGAAGTATCATCAAGTTAAAAGAATGCTGGAGGCTGTAGGTAATAAAGTTGTTTATCTCAAGAGGCTTAGAATTGGAGAGTGGAATTTAGGTTGTTTCCACATTTTGGCTATTGTGAATAATGCTGCAATGAACATGAGAGTGCAGATATCTTTATGAGGTGGTGATTTCATTATGTTTGGGAAGAGATATTTCGAAGTCGGTCATGTTGATAACCATAGTATAGACTTCATTTTCCAGTGCAGTTGCCTTGATGTGAGTAGTCATACTCGTTTCCAGTTTTTGGGAATGCTTGGTGGGGTAAGAGTCTTCTATCGTAGAAGTTATGCGATAAGTGAGGGTTTTGCCCAATTCTGGAGCGAAACGGTAGGTGATTTTTTCGCCTGCGACGGCGAGGAGGGTGCCAAGTGCAAAGACGAGGCAAAAACTAAGCAATCGTTTCATCATGATGTTGAGATTTTAGGATGAATAAATAGGATTAGAGGGAGGGAAAGAACAGCTGATGCTCACAGAGAGCTTGTCTGACTTTCCGAAGAGATTTGGGATAAACAATTCTCACCAGAGCAGACCTTAAGCCTGTCCGGTGAGTATTTTACGAATTTCATGCAAGCGGTTGAGGGCTTCCATGGGGGTGAGATTATTGATGTCGAGATGGAGTATCTCATCGCGCACAGCCGTGAGCACGGGATCGTCGAGTTGGAAAAACGACAGTTGGGTGTTGGGAGCTGCCACATTGAGTGTTTCGGTGGGAACCTCGGTCGTAGCCCCTACACTTTCTTGGTCATCGGCACGGTTGGCTTCGAGATGGTGAAGGATGCTTTCGGCTCTGCGCACGATGTCGCCAGGCATACCGGCTAAGCGTGCCACGTGGATACCGAAGGAGTGTTCGCTACCACCGCGTGTGAGTTTGCGGAGAAAGACGATGCGGTGATCCACTTCGCGCACCGACACGTTGTAGTTCTTGATGCGTGCAAAGCGATTTTCCATCTCGTTCAGTTCGTGGTAGTGGGTGGCAAAAAGCGTGCGCGCATGAGCAGTAGGATTCTCGTGGATGTGCTCCACGATGCTCCAGGCGATGGAGATGCCATCGTAAGTGGAAGTGCCTCGACCGAGTTCGTCAAAGAGCACGAGAGAACGCTCCGTGAGATTGTTCATGATGTTGGCGGCTTCGCTCATTTCCACCATAAACGTACTCTCACCTACGGAGATGTTGTCGGACGCTCCAACACGGGTGAAGATTTTGTCGACCAATCCCACGCGTGTGCTGTCGGCAGGAACGAAAGATCCCATCTGCGCAAGGAGGGTGATCAAGGCTGTTTGGCGCAAGAGCGCACTCTTACCTGCCATGTTAGGACCGGTGACGATGATGATTTGCTGACTCTCGGTGTCGAGCAGAATGTCATTGGCAATGTATTCTTCACCCACGGGCATCAAGGTCTCGATCACGGGGTGACGTCCAGCCTTGATGTCGAGGGTGGTGGTGTCGTCCACCACGGGGCGTACATATTTTTGCGTCCTAGCCAGATGGGCGAGGGAGTGGTAGCAGTCGAGGTCGGAGAGGGCTTGGGCATTGTGTTGGAGTGCCACGATACATTCGGCTGCAGCAGCGACCAACTGACCATAAAGGCGGGTTTCGAGAATGAGAATCTTGTCTTCCGCACCGAGGATTTTCTCCTCATATTCTTTGAGTTCTTGCGTGATGTAGCGTTCGGCATTGACCAGCGTCTGTTTGCGAATCCACTCTTCGGGCACAAACTCTTTGTAGGTGTTGCGCACCTCCATGTAGTAGCCGAAGACGTTGTTGAATCCGATTTTCAAACTTTGAATGCCGGTGCGTGCGATTTCGCGTTCTTGGATTTGGAGGAGATAATCTTTGCCTGAAGTCTGGATGTTGCGCAGTTCGTCGAGTTGCGCGTCCACCCCTTCGTTGATGACTCCGCCTTTGTTTACCAATAGTGGTGGGTCAATGCGCAGTTCGCGCTCGATGCGCTGGCGCAGTTCCGTGCAAGGCGCGAGTTTTTCTCCGATGGCGCGAATGCTTTCTTGTGGCGATGATAAACACACGTTTTTAAGCACCATCACCGTTTCCAAGGCGGCACGGAGTTGTTGCATTTCGCGAGGATTGATGCGTCCTGTCGCTACTTTAGAAACGATGCGTTCGAGGTCGCCCACCTTGCCGAGTTCCATCTCGCAAAGTTCGCGAAATTCGGGTTGGCGGAAGAACTGTTCCACACTGTCGAGGCGCGTGTTGATATCTTTGACCGAGCGCAGCGGAAAGAGCACCCATCGGCGCAGTTGGCGCGCCCCCATTGGGGTGAGGGTGCGGTCGAGCACTTGCAGGAGCGAACGTCCATCTCCGTGGTTGGTGCTCACCAATTCGAGGTTGCGGATGGTGAATTTGTCGAGACGCACGAAGCGTTCTTCTTCGATGCGTGTGATACGCGTGATGTGGTCGGTGTGGTGGTGCTGCGTTTGCTCGAGATAGGTCAAAATGGCTCCTGCTGCTGTGATGGCAGCATGGAGATGGTCGATGCCGAAGCCTTTGAGATTCTTGACATCAAAGTGTTTAAGCACTTTGGTGCGTGCAGAAACATCGGCGAAAGCCCAGTCGTCGAGTTCAAAAACAAAATATTTTCCAGCAAAGAGATTGTCAAACTTTCCCTTCAAACCGCGTTCCACTAGGATTTCTTTGGGCGAAAATCCTGCAAGAAGTTTGTCGATATATTCCACATCTCCTTCAGCAACCAAATATTCTCCGGTGGAAATGTCCAACAAAGACAGTCCCACACTTGCGGCTCCGAAGTGGATAGCTGCCAAGAAGTTGTTTTCTTTGCTCGCTAGCACGTTGTCTCCGAGCGCTACACCAGGAGTGACCAATTCGGTGATGCCGCGCTTCACGAGCTTCTTGGTGAGTTTGGGGTCTTCAAGTTGGTCACAAATCGCCACTCGGTGTCCAGCGCGGATGAGGCGCGGAAGATAGTTGTCGAGCGCATGGTGTGGAAATCCTGCCATAGCAATAGAACCCGACGAACCTTTTTGGTTACGTTTGGTGAGGGTGATGCCGAGGATTTGCGAAGCCACCACCGCATCATCGCTATAAGTTTCGTAGAAGTCGCCACAACGGAAGAGGAGAATCGCATCGGGATTCGTCGCCTTCATATCGTGAAACTGCTTCATCATGGGGGTGAGTGGTTCTTGCGCCATATTGGGATATACTTGTTTACAGAGGAATCTTATTTGATAGTGGTTGGAGCAAAGTTACAAAAATCCAGTGGTTTGAACAAATACAAAGAAGTTGACTTCGGATTATCCTGCATCCCTTAGAAGTAGGCTACTGAATATGGACAAAAAGAAAGCGGAGTTGCACCAGAAAAGACTGGTACAACTCCGCTGGAGGTTGTTGTGTTTGCTATCAGCAGTACCTGTTTACTTGGTGAGGTTCACAGGCGTGAGACGCAAACGGAAAGATTGTGGGGTTTGGGGCACCCAGAAAGGTTTGATGGTGTCTACACCACCGCAGGAGGCATTACCCACACCGCGATAGGTGGCGTCCATTTGCAACACAAGATAGGGACGTTTCTTCAATTCCCAAGTGTGCTTAGCCTTCGCCAAATCTTCTTCGCTGAAAGGAAGAGCGGAGAATCCTACTTCACCTTCCGTCTCGATGCGTACACCCTGCCCTTTATTGTCGGTGAAAGTAGCTTCGCGCAGTTCATAGCGGTAGCCCGTGCTTTGGGGTTTCATGTAGCGTTCCATCGAGTTGAGGGGAGTGGTGGAATAGCGTCCCACGGTGACTCCATCGCGACGGTCGTTGTAGTTTTCCCAAGGACCGAGTGCCCAGTAGTTGATGTGCTGGAGCGTGCTGTCAAGACCTACTTGGAAACCGGTGCGACGGAGGTCGCCACGCTTTGGATCGAACTGCACGTTCATGTCTACCACATTTCCACCACGGAGGGTGTAGACGATGGTCATATCGCTCAAAGAACCTGTGCGCTTGGTGAGGATTTGATAGCCATCGGCAGTGCGAGAAGCTGAAATCTTACCTTCTACAGCCATACCATTGCTGGTGTTGGACTGGCGGTCGTTTTCAATGAAGCGGAAGTTGGTGTAGTCGAGGTTGAGACCTTGCCCGAGGATTTCGCGATTTCCCCAACGAAGACTCTTGAGTTCGGCTGTCTTCGTGTCGAAAGTCAGTTGCACTTGGTCGGCAGTGTAGGAAACCTCATTGCCGTTGCGCACTTCCTTGACTTCTCCTGCAAGAGGTTGTGCTTTGGCTAAGGGAGCGCGTTGGGTGAGCACAAACTGCTTCATAGCTTCTTCGTGCATCTTCTCACTCCAGCGCGTAGCTGCACGGCGGAAGGCCTTGAGATTGAGCATCCATTCTTCGCCATTTGCTGTAGCTTTCGCAAGTTTCACCTTGGGAAGTGCGAGGGTGAGCATCACACTGTCGCCAGGAGCCACAGCGGGGAGCTTCATCTTGCGTGTACCTTGAGCATATCCATTGCGCAAAGTGCTCCAGTGGAGATCGAAGTCCCGGAGGTTGGTGAAGGCATATCCGTTGCGAATCACCACTTGCGCGGTGTTCTTTTGCGCATCAACGCTCGCGAGACGGAATTTCACGAATTGGTGTGCAGCTTTCACCTCCTTGAGTTTCGCGCTCTCCTCACGAGTACTCGGAAGAATACCATTACTCATGAAGTTGCCTTGGTGAGGTCCTGGATAGTCATAACCGGTGTGCAGACGATAGATACCTTGTTTCATCTCCTTGGGGTCGTAGATGCTTTGGTCTACCCAGTCCCAAACGGCAGCACCGATGCAAGAGTTGCTCGCTTCGATGGCATCCCAGTAAGCACCAAAGTTACCCATAGCATTACCCATGGCGTGCGCATATTCACAGATAAACATCGGTTTATCCATGTTGTTGGTGTATTGGCTCATCCAGTTCATGTCGGGATACATCTTAGAATACATATCCGAGAAGCGTTCTCCACCGAAGGGGCGCTGGATGCGTGTGCCTTCGTAGTGAATGGGGCGCGTGTTGTCGAGTTTAACGGCGTGATTGTAGCAATCTCCAAAGTTTTCACCATTTCCTCCTTCATTACCCAAACTCCACATGATGACAGAGGGGTGGTTGAAGTCGCGTTTCACCATGCGGTCTATGCGATCAACGAAGGCAGGAACCCAACTTTTCAGGTCGGAGATGCTTTGGTTAGCGTGGTCTTCGAGATCGGCTTCATCACAGGTGTACAAACCATAGTAATCGTACATCGCATACATGCGCGCATTGTTGGGATAGTGAGAGGTACGAATGGTGTTGATGTTGTTTTGTTTCATCAACAAGATGTCGCGGAGCATTGTTTCGTTCGTCACCGCACGGCCGAGTTTGGGATCGGTGTCTTGACGGTTCACGCCTTTCAAAAAGACGCGCTTACCATTGATATAGAGGAGTGAACCTTGGATCTTCACTTCGCGCATACCCACTTTGGTGCTCCATGCCATTTCTTCTTGTCCTTGAGCATCGCGTTGTACGAAGCGCACGGTGTAGAGGTTGGGAGTCTCTGCAGTCCACAAGGCAACATTGTTGAGGTCGAGATTGAGGGTGTATTGACTAAAAGTGGAGTCTTTGCGCGCTTCTGCGGTGAATTGTAATAAATCTTTCGCTACAAGCTTGCCCTTGGGGTCAAATACCTTCACATCGAGTTGCTTCTCTTGCTTTTGATTGCTAGGATTTCTCACGCTAAAGTTGAAATGTACCGTCGCATCTTTGTAGTTCTTGCTGAGACTCGTGGTGATGTTGTGATCAAACACGTAAGCTGTGGGAATGTTGAAGAGATAAACATCGCGGAAAATGCCCGACATGCGGAACATATCTTGGCATTCCAAGTAAGAACCATCGCTCCAGCGGAACACTTGTACCGCAAGACGGTTTTCACCTTCGCGGAGATAAGGTGTCAAATCATATTCGCTCACATTGTTAGCTCCTTGACGGTAGCCTACAAAGTGGCCATTCACCCAAATCATTGCGGCACTATATACGCCAGCAAAGTGAATGATGGTGCGTTGTTGCGACCATCCTTTGGGTAAATCAAACGTGCGCACATACGAACCCACGGGATTGATGCCATAGTTTGCACCCCCATCGTTGTATCCAGGACGCGCCATAATATAAGGAGGGGTGTTGGCGTGGGGATATTCCACATTGCAGTAGATAGGATGGTCATATCCTTGCATCTCCCAGTTGGAAGGCACAGGAATGTTGTCCCATTTCGACACATCGAAGCCTTCTTGGAAGAAAGTTGTGGGACGAAGTTTGGGTTCGCTCACCAAATTAAACTTCCAGGTGCCGTTGAGCGAAAGATAACGCTCACTCACAGGCACAGACCATGGGGTGTTGTAGAAAGTCTTGTCCTTGAGCATCTCCGCTTCGCTCGCATAAGGCTGATAAGTGGCGTGCGCAGGCAAGCGATTGAGCGCAAAGATGGTTTCATCTTCCCACCATGGTGACTTGATCTTAGGCTTGTTTACCTCGTCAAAAGCCACCCAAGCTGTGGGGTCTTTGAGGTCGAGAGGTACAATCTTCATCTCGTTGCCACGAAGTGCAAACATTTTGCCCTTCTTGTTGAAAGAGGCGATGATATAAGCGCCTTCTTTTTCTGGCACAGGCAGAATGGTGAGCTGCGCATTTCCTGGATTTCTCAAAGAAGCAGGCCACTGCAGCAAGTAGTCAATGGAAGCATTGTTGCCGCCATCGTCAAAGTGCTGCGTGAAGTATGCGTTTTCTACCACACGGCGGTTGAGGTCGAGCATTTTTACCGACCAGTATTGTCCGCGGTGGGCAGAATCTTGGGGCTCAGCTACGATGCGATGGCCGTTTTCTGGTACTTCTCCGTTGCCCAACACGTAGCCAGGCTTGTTGACCAAGCGGAGGCGATAGGTTTGTTGGTCATCAAACCCTGATACTCCAGCTGCTACGGCGCGGAGTTGAGGCTGTTTACCTTTCAAACTCGCCAAATCTACGAGTTGAAAATTTCCGTTTTTATCCAGACTTACGGCTTTGTCACGACGAGTGGCAGGCACCAGCACAATTCCCGAGGGAGATTGTTCGATGCTCCACATTTGGTTTTCGTCCGAACCATTGATTTCTCCTGTTTCCACGCGTTCGCCATTGTGGCGCAAGGCTTGTTGGGTAAAGGGATTGAGGATGCGCCATGCGCCAGAAAGCGGAGCAATCGTCCAGTATTGCTGTGTGCGTTGTGCATCTGTTGACGCGGTGATGGCTGTTGTGCCCGAAACATCGAGCACGCGTCCTGAAGTTGTGGCTTGGAGACGATAGAGTGCCCCCTTGCGCCAACTAGCAGTTTGCGCCATCATCGGGAGCGAAAATGCAATAAATGCGGCTCCCAAACAGAGTTTGCTGAAAAACTTCATTGGATTTTTTAGAAAAGGTGAGAGATTATGCGACAAAGATACGCAATAATCCCGAGATAATCGTCTAAAAATCCCAACCAATGCCGATCTCTGCAAAGTCGGCTTTTAATTTATGCGCTTTTATCCCGACACTCAAGGTTAGTCCACGGTGCTTCGACGCTTGCGAGAGGTTCCCAAAATGATAGCGCAGTCCGACTCGTTCGTAATAAGGGGTCTCATCGGTGGAAGGCAGTCCCCCAGTTTCGCGCAAAAGATAGTAACCCACATGGACATAGCTCGATAATCTTTGATAGTAACTCTCGTGTTTCAACGCGATGCCCAAAGAAAGTGGAGCATATTTGCGTCCTTCTCCATGACGAGGGGCATAATTGCGGAGCTCATCAACATAAGGCAAGGTGAAAACGTCCAACCCTGCACCAACTGCCCAACGGCGTGCATAGCGACGCATTACATCGGCTTGGAGATTATAGACGAAATATCGCTTGAAGTGATCAGTTCTATAGTCGGGTGACGTGGGTGACGTCTGATATTGCGTGCGCAACCATTCTTCGAGCAGTGTGCGCATGCCTAAATTTCCTTCCAGATGAACAAACCAATGGGGAGTAAACCTGAAGGGATATGGAGATGAATTGGAGGAAATCTCCGAATTCATCGTGTTTCTTTTGCTTTTCTTGTTGAAAACCTCCGATTTCATCGCACCCTTTCTCAAGGAGGTAGGCTGAAGTTCATATTGTAAGGCAAGTGTGGGTTGCCACATATTCGCTCCTTTGTTGGGACGATAGGTAGCTCCATTACTCACATGACGAAAAGCCAAATCCGCGCGCAAAGAAAAGCGTGAAGAGAGACGTAGTTCTCCGTAAAGACTAGCCCCAAAATGAAAAAGCAAAGGAGAACCGGTGAGTTCGTTGTCGGCATTGTCCTTTTTGTTATAAGGGCGAGTATTGAAAGCCAAGCCTTCTTCGATAGAATATCCCCATTCTCCCCAAGTGCTGCGTTGGATTGGTCGTGAGAAACTTCCTACGAGTGCCAAAAGATGTCCAGGGTGCGAGGCATAGTCCACGGGTTGCAGTTGCCCCCAAGCCGAGGAAGCTGATTTTTGCATCGTAGCGCGTGAGAGATTCGCCCATTGTAGCGACAATCCCCATGTGGGATAGTGGTAATCATGCGCAAAAACATCGGTGGAATCGGACAAAGTGCGATGTCGCAAGGAGAAAATCACGTTGGAGAGGGTCGTTCCGCTTGTCCAAGCGCGCTGATATTGGTCCATCACAAGCACGTTTCCCAGCGAGGCTCCCATTTCCACAGCATCAACGCGTGAAAGTGAAGAAGTGTAGGGCTGAGAGAGCAAAGGTTGCCCTCCGATGGAGTCTACATTTTGCGCCCAGAGGGGCAGAAAAGACGCGACAAACCAGCCACCTAAAAAGAGAAAATGGGAAAAGCGCATGAGTGGTATTCAAAGAGTTTGAAGTAGAATATCGATCTTTCAAAGCAAACTATGCTTTAATGAACAACAAAGTTACTCAATTCGTAGGAGCTAGACTTCGTATTCTTCGCAGAAAATCGTAATTTTGTGGAGATTACAAATTCTCACAACGGAGGCTAGTACTTTGTCTCTTGTTAGAGTTCTGTTTTTTCTCCCAATTATTCCATCGTTTCTCTCATGTTCCTTGCTCATTGTGCCCTCTTCATTTCTCTCTTTGGATTGGCTGCTCCCACGGTTCAGCCTGCTGCAAGTGCTCAATCGAAGTCGGTGACCGAACAACGGATGGAACAGCAAGGATTGGTGGACATCACGACCGTGGTTCCCGATATTCACGTCAGTCTCATGTATGCTCGTGCTGACAACTTCGTAGGACGTGTGATGTATCGTGATTTGCATCGCGCTTATCTCCTTCCCGAAACAGCAGCAGCGTTGAAGAAAGCCCAAGCAGCCTTGCAAAAAGTGCATCCCGAATTGAGTTTGAAGGTCTATGATGCCGCTCGCCCCATGTCGGTGCAGCAGCAAATGTGGAACATGGTGGCTGGAACTTCCAAATCTATCTATGTGAGCAATCCGAAAAATGGCGGTGGTTTGCACAATTATGGCTTAGCAGTAGACATCACCCTCTGTTGGCGCAATGAGGTGCGCAATGCTCAGGGAAAGCTCCTCCATGCCGCAGGCGACACCACAGGATTGTCCATGGGAACGCCCATTGACTATCTCGGAAAGCTCGCTCATGTGCGCGATGAAACCGCGCATTTTAATCGTGGATGGCTAAAAAAGGAGCACATCACTCGCCGACAATGGTTGCGCGTAGCCATGGAAGCCGGAGGTTTCAAGGTGTTACCCACAGAGTGGTGGCATTTCAACTTCAAAACTCGCGCACAAGCCAAAGCACACCACAAAGTGGTGCAATAAAAATAAAACTTCTCCCTCTTTTATTTCCCTAAACCGCTCCGTGACATGAACCCAGATTTTTCGGCTTTGTTACTAAAAACTTCCGATTTCATCGCAGCGCATCGGCATGAACGTCCCGATGCGGTGGCACTTATATTGGCTAATCAAGGAGAGAAAATGGGCTTCAACAAGGAGGTATCGGCATTTATCGTGCGACAAATTGAAGGTTGGCAAAAACTCTCCGCGAAAGTTCCGCATTGGGCTGAGATTCCGTCCCTCATCTATCCCCCTCGTTTGTCGTTAGAACAATGTAGCAGTCAGACTGCAGCCGAATATAAAGCCCGATTGGTAGAAGAAATTGTAAATAACCACAAGACTTCCGAAGCACCTTTCACGACGATGATCGACCTCACTGGCGGACTTGGAGTAGACTTTTCGTTTATTGCTCCTTTGTTTGATGAAGCCACTTATGTGGAGCAACGAGAAGAATTGGTGCAACTTGCTCGTCATAATTTCCCTTTGTTAGGATTGTCGCACACAAACTGCCTTTGTGGCGATGGAGTGACGCATCTTTCCACGATGAAATCGGTGGATTTGGTCTATCTTGACCCAGCACGGCGTGATGAAAATGGTCGCAAAACGGTGCGCATCGAGGATTGCACCCCCAATGTCTTGGAACTATTGCCACAGTTGCGCAAGAAGGCGCGATGTTTGTTGGTGAAACTCTCTCCTATGTTGGATGTGCACCAAGCCATCACCGCCCTCGGATGTGTGACCGAAGCTCACGTGGTGGCAGTGGAGGGAGAGTGCAAAGAGATTCTGTTGGTGTGCGATTTGCAAATGCCGCAAGCGCGACAAAGTATTGCTCCTACATCTTCCTCTAATGACAATCCCCAAAACGCAACGCGCTGGGTTTGTACGAGTGAGAAAGGGACATTTGCCTTCACCCAGCAGGAAGAGCAAACTGCCCTCTGCCCAATGGCGACGCAAATCGAAGGATTTCTCTACGAACCCGATGCAGCGGTGATGAAGGCTGGAGGATACAAAACATTCGGAGTTCGCTTTGGGTTGCAGAAACTTCATCCCAACACCCAACTCTATGTTGGTGAGCAAGCAGACCTCACTTTGCCGGCTCGCTGTTTCCGCATCGTAGAGGTGGTCGGTTTTCAAAAGAAAGCTCTCCGCAGCATTAGCAACTTGAAGAAAGCCAATCTCACAGTGCGCAATTTCCCCAATTCTGTGGCAGAACTCCGCAAGCGCCTCAAACTAGCGGAAGGGGGCGATCGTTATCTCTTTGCTTGCACCACTGCTCAAGATGAAAAAGTCATCATTGTGACAGAAAAAGTGCCTGCGGCTAGTTCATCTGCATAATAGCTTCTTTCTTTTTTGAGACTGTGTGAGCAATCCTCTCCTCATTTTCTTCCAAATATCCCAAAGATATCTACTTTTTTCTTGTATTAGTTTGTTGTTGTATAACAGTAAAATATCGAGGATTGTGAATCCTTACTTAGCAGAAAATGCACTTTTTCGAGAAAAAAACGCGATTTCTTGTAACTTTTCCCACCCCTTGTCCGTCTTACCTATAGAGGCATGAAAGAAATAGACTTCCAAAATGATTTGCTGCCGCTAAAGAATAAACTCTATCGCCTAGCGCAGCGCATCACCCTCGACAGCCTCGAAGCTGAAGATGTGGTGGAAGACACACTCGTCCGTGTCTGGGAGCGTCGCAAGTCGCTCACGGATGTGGAGAACTTAGAAGTCTACTGCTTGACCATCTGTCGAAATTTAGCCCTCGACCGCGCAGAACGCAAAGATGCGCAGCACGCGGCACTCGATGCTAGTTTTGATGCACCAGCCGACACGACCGCGCTCCCCGATGCTCAATTAGAAGCCGATGAGCGACTCGCCTGGGTGCGTCGATTCTTTGAAACGCTGCCAGAGAAACAGCGCACAGCCTTGCAGTTGCGTGACATCGATGGACACAGTTACCAAGAAGTAGCTACGGCGATGGAAATCTCGGAAAGCGATGTGAAGGTTACCCTCCACCGCGCCAGACAAGCACTCAAAGAAAAGCTCAGCCATCTGAGATTTCACCTCTAATTCTCACAAGAAACTCCTCATTATGAACTACCAGTACATTGAACAATTAATTGAACGCTACTTCGCTGCGGAGACCTCTGTGGCTGAAGAACGCATTCTCCGTGCTTTCTTCACAGAAGCAGAGTGCAATGTGCCTAGTCATTTGCAGCAATACACTTCTCTTTTCCGCTTCGTTGGCGAAGAGTCTAAAGCTCCTGCAGTGCTCGGTGAAGAGTTTGACGAAAAGCTCATTGCTCGCCTTCGCGCCAAGGGAGATATGCCCGAAGTGCACGTGCGCGCCATCAAGATGACCCTCGGTGCTCGTCTTCGTCCTTTGTGGCGTGCGGCAGCAGCGGTCACTCTCCTTGTCGCCATCGCTGGCACTGCTGAAGAAGCCATCGACAAAACGACAAGCATCCCCATGAATTTACAAGCTGTGGAAGCCACACATAGTGTAGACAGCACCGATGCCACACACAGTCCCTACCGCCAAGTGCAAGATGGATTAAAGATGGCAGTAACCAACGATACATTGCCTCAAGTATCGCCAAGACCTTGAGGCACCTATACGAGATAGACTGACGCGCCAATTGCTTATTAAAACACCCTCCTGAACCCTTTGGTTTCAGTTCTCTCTCCCTCTTCGTCCCACAAAAACGATGACTATAACGCTCGTTACTGACGAACGATCACACCAGGAAGTAGCCTTGCTACTTTCTGGTGTGTCGTTTTATGGCACTTCTCAGCGCTGATCTCATAGTCCTTCAAGCATTAGTGTATCACCATTCGCCAGTGATGGCGCCTTTCTCTGCGTTTATTTCCCACCAAACTTTTTTTTCTTCCTGTTTCATTCGTCACAACTTGATGCCCTTCATATCCCTCTCATGTGTGGAGGCAATGCGAGTGTGTCTTTCACCTGCCCTCTTTCTTGTCTATCCCTCCCTTCTTTAACCCAAATCGCGGTTCTGGAGCCGGACATCATAAAAAAACGCCTCGGACAGACCACTTCAGGTCTGTCCGAGGCATTATCTATTTACGCTTAAAAGGCGCGGTTCATTAATTGAGGATTAACAGGAGCGTAGCAAGGATGAATTATCGCACGAGCCTGGTTGGTGGTGACCACAAAACCGCAACCATCTGTGACTTGACAGCGCACCCAGACCTGCATGAGGTCTGGAACGGCTGGAGGCACAAAAGAAAGTCGCTGATTAGTTTGCCCCACTATCGTTTGCCAGGTAGCACCATTGTCCTTACTCCATTCCCATTGGTAGGTGTAGGGAGCCTGACCATCTACAAACTGTGCCACTTGGAAGGAAATCGGCTCTTTCCAACACACTTCTTGTTGCTGCGTGTTGAGTTGTGCAGCAGAAAACTGTGGAAGCACTTGTACCTGTACCGTCGAGGTGAAGGGTTTACCATTGTCGCAGTTGTTGTCTATGACCGTCAGTTGATAAGTACCAGCGTCTGACTGCTGCGCATGGGGAATCACCAGCGTGCGTTGGTTCTGTTCAGGGTGAGTGAATGAAGGGTCACCGACTTTAGTCCAGTGGAAAGTCACATCTTTGATGTTATAGGTGAACAATTCTATGGGTTCTCCTTGACACACCACCGCCTTTTTAACAAAGGCACGTGCCACGTCTTTCAGTGGACGCATCACGTCTTCATAGAAGAAGTATTGTTGGCAAGCATCTTCCACTTTCACCACATAGGCTTTCACGCCCAAATTGGTGAATGCCACTTGTTCTCCTAAGGGCTTGTTGGTGTACGAACTCACCAGCGTACCCAGTTTGTTAGGCTTAGAAGCGTCCATTTCATAGAGATGGTAGCTGTAGGGAGGTGTACCATCATACGCTTCAATCTGAATTGTACCCGCTGTGTTGGGAGAGGTCTCTGCTGCCTTGCCACAATAGTAGGCAATGGTGCTATGGTTCTTGAGTTTGGGACTAGGCACGGAGAGGTCAAACTCCACGATGTTGTCTCTACAGCGGTCGACGAAGGCTCGGTAGTGTCCTGTTTGTGTGGTGTAATAAGGCTTGTCACGCTCGAGGTTCGTCACCGGGATCCACTCACCATCGGGTTTCTGACGCTCCAAATACACCTGTTTAGCATTATTGTCACTGTATCCTGGATAGACGGGCAGCGTGTATGTGCCATCTCGAGGTGTGATGGCAAAGTTCGTACATTCGTTGCTCACGTCGATGCGCAAAGGATCCTTTCGTTGGAAGCCACCCGCAAAGTCGAAATAGTAAACCAGCGGTGTGTCTGTGGTGGAGGTCGGATCCATGTCGATGGTCACCTTATACTTGCCAGGAGGATAGGAACCCTTGGGAAGATAGAAGTAACCATCAGGACTAAACTGATAGGTGTGGGTATAGGGTAAAGCAGAGGCTTCTACATCCACGGCTTCAAAACGCCACACAGATCCCACGGGCCATTTCTTTGTTCTTCCGTCATAATAGCCTTTTTCCCAGTCTATCCATGGACGCATCACGTGATTGCATATTTCAATCTCATATCCATACATGAACAGCTTTGTGGGCATCGTGCGGATGAACTTTTGAGGAACGGCAATGGGTTGCGTAGAGGTCATGTTCTCAAAGAAATCTGCCGTGTATTCTTCCCCATAATTGAGGCAAGGTACCTTAACTTCTACCGTGGCCATGCGCTCTTTGTAGACGACATTGCCATTGTGGTCCTTGATTTGGAGCACGGGCAAACAGTCATTTCCCAAGTTGCCAGAATAAATGGTAACATCGATGCATTTGCTTTGATACACATCCAGATTCGGTCTAAATCCGATGTAGGGAGGTTCTTGATCCACACGGAACTCTTTGCTACCGATAACTTTGCCGTTGGCTTTAGCGGTAGCCACAAGATCGATGCTATAGGGCCATTCTGTTGTTGCACCGGGCTTTAAGTTATCAAAGGTACGTATGATTTCTCCAGTAGCTTTCTTGGTCACCACGATTTCTGCGTTACAGAGTGCGCCTTCTACGATGAACCAAGGGCACCACCCTGACCATGTCGTGCAATTACGATGACTAATGTAGTTACCGCCCCATTCTATTCGTTTCAAAACAAGGTTGCTAGAGTAAGCCTTCTGACCCACTAAACAAACATATTCTGGGCGATCCGCGTAGCGTAATGCGATTTGGTATCCACCTGCGGCATCAATGGCTTCTGCCTCTGCTGTGGTAATTGGGTATTTGCGGCTATATACCGTCTGGGGGTGCCATTGGGTGAAGGGTTTACCAATGGGCGCAAAGGACAATTCTAACTTTTGGGATTCAAAATAGAGGAAGGATGAACGAATCCAACTACTGTTATAGTCGATTGACATCTTCGGAGCACAAAAGTCTAATTCGCTGGAAGGAGGACAAAGCACACGGAGTTCCTTTCCATCAAATTTCAAGCGAAGTGGTACACCAAGACAACCGTCAAAGATGTTGAGCACATAGTCACCGGCGGGGTATTCGCCATCCAGCATCACCACATTGGCTTCTGCGGTTGGGGTGAAGTTGATGGGCACATTGAGCGTAGGGGGATAGAGTGGTGTATATCCTGCCATGGGAGTGTAGGATTGCACACTGATAGTGGTGGTGGCAAGTCCTTTACCTCCTTCCAACTTCAGCGCTATCTTACCTGTGCTTAGGTCCTTACCTGTAGCCACATCAATCACGCTGACGCGGGTATAGTAATCATTGACTGCGTAGTCACGTTCTGGGGTGGGTGGAGGAGAAGGAACGGTAAAATTGATACGTTCTTCAAAAGGCAATCCTGTGGTGGTGTTGACAGCCGTAATAAGGATTGTGTAGTTGTCGGCGCTGAGGGCATTGAACTCTGGTCTATTACTTCTGTTTTTGAAGTGGCTGCCAAAATTCTCTTCCAGCGTATAATTCACATTGGTCAGGTGAGTAACGTCCTTCTCCGGTACTATACGAATTGCAGCATCCTTACTGCAGAATACCTCTTTCGTTAGTTCTACAGCAAAGAAATTTCCTTTACCCAGGGTCTCTACGGCACTGGGTGTTGTTTGTGCCCAAAGTTGCGTGGGCATTCCCAAGGTCAGCAGTAGACACAAAGACAACCACCAGCCGAGTAGGCGGTGGGAGGAAAGTAGTTTGTAGGTAATCTTTTTCCCTTGTTTTGTATCAAAAGTGGATTGGCTCTGATAGCTAAGGCTCATACGTTTTCTATATTTACAGTAAGTTCTGTTGTTTCGGTCTGCAAATTTACGTAATATACCGCTGATAACAAAATGATTAAGCAAAAACTGAATGATATATTGGGAAACTAACTTGCTTTTTCAATCCCTACTTTTCTTTGTTGGTTGCAATTTTAAGCGGAGAATCTTTCTGAAATCTCGGAGAAGTCTGAAGAAATGTCGGAGTTTTTTGGAAAAACGTGGGAGATTTTGAAAGAAATGTCGGAGATTTTCGGAAAAACGTGGGAGTTTTTCTGTGCTGTCTCGCGTCAGCGCTTATCGACTGACGAGAGTGTCTTTGAGAGGAAACGTGATGGAGTGTTAATTGGCTCTGCTCACGCGTACGCGCGCACGCACACTACAGCAATTTTGCGCTTTTTGCTTTCACAACCTTCACAGATTTCTCTGCAATTGATTGATGTATAGGGTGTTATAGGCGATTTTCGGACAAAAATTAACAGAAAGAGGTTGGAAGGAGGGAAAATACCCAGAAAAAGTATGGGAATCCGGCATTTTAGTTTCGCTTTTTAGAAGTTATGGGTG
>ERZ772958.415-NODE-415-length-18907-cov-8.238436_pt1 | contig 18907 bp, 10 predicted proteins | sample MGYA00580681_ERZ772958 | MGnify/ENA primary metagenome ERZ772958 (study PRJEB29015, sample SAMEA2738089) | human oral metagenome | biome: human oral; feature: human-associated habitat; material: saliva | place: China | collected 2275 ...
AGTTCTTATTTCTATAAATATTAAAGGAATGAGGAATGATGGATTCAGATCTTCAGGTAAATGATGATGATCGTAAAAAGGCCGTAAGAGAGCAACTTTCAACAACACAGTTTCATCTTGCTTCCACCGAACAACCTGCAGACGTTACGAATGCAATTAAGATTCCTTTAGAGTATCTTCCATCGTTAGGAGTGGCTTTTGGTCCAATTCCTACTATGTTTCGTTCAATCACGACAACAATAAATATACCTACCTTACTAACCGTAACAGACAAACTTGGAAATCCTTTGGATCCAAACGTTTTACAATCTTTTAAAGATGGATCAGGTTTACTAGGCTCATTCAGAGATGCAGCAACAGGATTTGGCCAAGCCAGATTTCATGTTCAACAGGGGATGTCTCTAACAAGTGTCACAACGATGCCCTATAATCCAGCATTTTTAGCTATGGCTATTGCACTTGCTCAAATTAATAAGAAGTTGGATTCAATTCAGTCTTCTGTTGACCAAATATTTAAATATATGCGTCAGCGTGATAAGGCTGACATGCAAGGAAATCTAAAAACACTTGCTGATATTCTTAATGAGTATGGGTTTAATTATGGTAATGCAGTATATATGTCTAATGCTCACATGAAAGTTTTAGACATCAAACAAAAGTCTGAGCAAGATATGGAATTATTCCGATTTCAAGTGCAGGAAAAACTACATAAGAAAAGTTTTATTGAGATTCGTGAAAGTGTTTCTAAACGCCTAGATACAGTCCTAGATTATCTTAAGGACTATCAGCTTTCGGCGTATATCTATTGCTTTGCGCTATTCCTCGAGCCAATGCTATCTGAAAATTTTGAGAGCGGTAAGTTGAACGCTATTACTAAACGTATCGAGGAAGAATCTATTCGATACTTAGAGTTATATTCTGAGTGCTATGAAGTCCTTGAGACTAGTACTCACAAATCAATTGATACAATCGTTTTTGGTGGGCTTGCATCAGTTGGACAAAAAGCAGGGAAGGCTATAGCGTCAACAAAGGTCGGAGATCATACACTTATCGATGAGGCATTGGAAGGTGCTGGAAAGGGTATCGAGGGATTTAACGATAAGTATTCAAATAGTCTGACTGAGAAATTGCTTAGTGCTAAAAGTTTGGATGTACTTCCATTTAAAGAAAACGTGGAAAATATCAATGTGCTTTACAACCAACCATCTCAGCTGGCAATTGATGACAAAAATATTTATGTTCTTCCATGTTAGTGAGCATACTGCTTAGAATTAAACCATCAATTAATAAATTGGACTTGCTCTGAAAGAGCAGACAGAAGTCTTTTTGATAAGGACATCTATTATCTAGATGTCCTTATTTGTTCACACCTTATTATTAAATATAGAAAAACAGGTCAAAGAATGAAATTCTTACCGCAGTAGCTCTTCCGCGCGCATTATATGAATAGTCAATAGTGTACAAATTTATGTACATGATAATTCTTCTTATGTTGATAGCATCTTATTGTCAAACATTGGCACTTATTTATGCCTTGCGAAACAGCAGGAAGCAAGACAAGCATAAGAGAGTAAGCTCCAAGTTTGACCAAAGTAGAAAGAAGTTAAGTTGTAGTCGAAAGGACAAATGATGCTTTCATCCGTATTTGAAACTCTTACACCAGAGGAAGCTTTTGCAATCTTCCTGCAGAAGTACTATCACGTGCAATACGTGGAAGAAACTACTCGTCATCAGAGGAAGAAGACTGGCGATTTGCTTGAGAAGCACAATCGTTCTTTTATCACTTCTCATGATCCTGCAGGATTTATGTCTGCAGAAGAATATGATCGTCTTGTTGAAATTGCGGGATGTGATCCATCGAGCTATGTGGGTGAGAGTCTCTATACTATTAATAATGCGTCGTACATTCCATTTCCTAATCGTTTTGAGGAAATGATGGAAAATGACGATTGGATTTATGATTTTGTTTTAACAGGCACTTATTCTGCAGCCGACGATTTCGGAGATAATATCTATAAAGATTATTACTTCAGAACTCCTGAGGATGACAACGATGAGTACTTTTCATCAATTGTAGAAATCCAGCGCTATTTTAGAAGAATTAATCGAGTACGTAAGCAATTTGATGAAATGTAATATTTAAATTCAAAATAATATGATCTGTGTCAAGCAGTTTAAATGCGCTCCACCTCAGGAAGTATTGTAACTATAGATACGGCTGAGATGATGCTCTTGTAATAGCAATGTTTTAAACTTCGTCAATGATTTACAGAACAAACCGATTCCAGAAGAATTTCAGAGTCGGTTTGTTCTGTTTGTTTGTATGTGCTGTTAGATAAGTGAAACGTCTTTACTTAATAACAACCTCTAGTGAGCTTCCGTTTAAATCTTTAGACACTACAATTTGCTGAGGAATTCGGTTCTTTAATTCCTCAACGTGAGAAATGATTCCAACAAGAGTGTTGCTGTTTGTAGAAAGCTGGTCAAGGAGTCGCAATGCCTGCTCAAGGGTTTCTGAATCCAAAGTTCCAAATCCTTCGTCAATAAACATTGAATCTAATTGAATTCCTCCGGCATCTTGCTGAATTACATCTGAAAAACCAAGCGCTAGTGCCAACGACGTCATGAATTTCTCGCCACCAGATAATGATTTAACATCTCGGTCTTTACCGGTATATAAATCGGTAACCTCTAGTTCAAGGTAATCGTTCTTTTTATATTTTCGATCACCCTTGGTTTTAAGTACAAACTGTGAATCAGTCATGACTGCAAAGCGGTTATTAGCGGCCTCAATTACTCTTTGCAGATAGGTCCTTTGGACGTAGTTCTCAAGTGAAATACGTCCAAACTCGCTATTACTAGATGCACCACTAACAAAGTCATGGAGTGTCTTAGTAGTGTTGTATTTTTTCTCAGTAGTAATTGCATCGTGATGGATACGCTTTATTGTGTTTAAAGGAGACTCGTTGATGTTGATCATACGATTGATCTCAGTAATCTTGTTTCTAATTTCTTGTTGCTCGATGTCTATTGCATGGATTTGATCCTCAAGATTGCTGGGATCAATACAAAGAGTGTTATCAAATTGACTTTCCAGTTTCTGGCGTGCATATTTTTGTTTTTCAAATTCAGCAGACTCTTTGTCAAACTCCTCTTTTGACTGATGGAGTTGATTTGACAAGATTTCCCATTTTGCCACAGTATTTTCATGGCGGATTTTGATTTTATCAATGTCAATCAAATCACCTGAGTTTTTAATTGATGATAGTTCACCATGACGCCGATTAAGATGAACAGTTAATTCTTGAATGGAATTGTTTGTCTCTGCCTTGCTTTTTTCGATGTTTTTTAAATCCACATCGGTTTTATCAATTCTTGATTCAAGAATTTCTTTCTCTTTATTTTGAGATTCAATAGCAAATTTCTGTTGAATGAGAATCTCATTGGCATGCACAAGCTCCTCGAACGAGTCAACATTTTTAAATTCATCTATCAGGTGTACTGCTGATAGTACATGAGTGAATGATTGCTTGAACTCATTATTTTCAAAATCAAGCTTCGTTTTAGAGGCTGTGACTGCTTCTGATTGTTTTTGCTTTTTTTGATGGATAGATTCCATTGTGTCTTTTAGCTCTTTAATTTTTGTTTCAGATGGAACATCGTTGGATAAAGATGCTATCTGTGGATGATGTATTGATCCACAGACTGGGCACGGACTACCTTCAATAAGTTTAGAAGCAAGAATTCCCGCCTGAGCCGCATTAAATTTTTGTTCTGCAGATTGATACGCCTCTTCGGATTGATTGTATTTGATAGACAATTCCTCTAGAGCAATCCGTTCTTCGTCTAGTTTTTCTGAGTAATCATCTACGTTCTCTTTTCGTTTAACAGTTTGCTCAATTTCGGAGATCAATCTATCTATTTCAGTTAATTTGTTTGAGTTTTCCTCTAGACATTGTTTCTTTTCTTTAAGCTCATTTTGTAGTGTTTGAGTTTCAGTAGACTTTTTATCTAGCAGTTCAATCTGGCGTTTATGCTCTAACAGTTGAGAATCCAACTTGCTGATTTTTAATTCAATACTTTCTACTTGCTTTGACGCTGAATCATGTCTATGCATCTTTTCTTCGAGTTTTGGAATATCAGAACGAAGTTTTTCAATCTCACTCTCATTTTTCTTAGCTTGATTATAAGCGCTCTTCTTTTGATCAAGAATAGGCTTATGTAAATCTAGATATTCATTACAGGCACTAATTTGATCTTTTATTTTTTGGTTTGATTCCAACTGAGCAAGATCTCGTGTTAAAGCGTCCTTTCTATCACTTAACTTGTCAGTCTTTGAGTCTAGAGATTGAGCTTCTTCATTGAGAGCGCTGTTTTGTTCTTCGATAAAAGTGTGTATTTCATCAAGGTGAGATAAAATCGTTTTCTCATTATTGAGATATTCAAGGACTTTGTCAGACTGCTCTTGATCATTAAGATTTATATCTTGTAGTGCATTTTTTGCATTAGCAAGGTTTATTTCATGTTCTTTTTCAAGCTGCGACGTGTTTGTTTTAAGTCTTTCTTGTAATTGTTTATAAATTTCTGTGTTAAAGATATTTCGCAGTAATTTTTCACGATCACTACCATTGGCTGTGAGAATTTTAGAAAAATCTCCTTGCGCAATCATAACAATTTGAGAGAATTGATTTTTATCAATACCTAGTAAATTTTGTACTTCTTCATTAACTTTTGTAGTATTACTTGCGAGTAGTTTTTCTTCTCCATCAATCAATTGGTAGAAGTTTACTGTTGTCTTTTGAGTGAGTGTCCTTTTATCAGCTTCAAGGTTTTTATCCTTTTTAGGAACCTGGTAGGAAGAAATTCTTTCAATTCGATATTTAACTTCACGGTGCAGGAATTCGAAGGTTACAGTGGATGGAGATTCTAAATTAGCAAAGTCACTAAAATTAGAAATGTTCTTTCGATCTTCTCCGCTTGCTACGCCATACAAGGCGTATTTAATAGCATCAAAGATTGTTGTTTTTCCTGAGCCGGTTGGTCCTGTAATAAGAAAGATTCCGTTAGAGTTAAAATCATCAAAATCAATTGAAGTTTTATTTGCATATGAATTGAACGACTCAAAGCTTAGTTTTAGTGGTCGCATTAGTTGTCCTCCTCGTTTGAATTGTTGAGCTCAGCAATAATTGAAAGTAGTATGTTGCGCTGATCTTCATTTAGTTCTGAGCCTTGTTGGGTTTCGATGAAATTTGTAATAACTTCCAAGAGATTATTGTGAGTAGAGGGATGTTCATACGTGGTAGTTACCTTTTTTGATTTTCCACTTGGGGATTCAAAGGTAAGTTTTAATAAGTTGGGAAATTGCTCTTTCACATAATAAAGTGCATTAACAAAAGATTCATCGGTGAGGGTAACGTATACGTAATCATTACGGATATTGTTCTCATTGGTTATTTTATCGATAGAGTCTTTTGTGCATGTAATTTTTCTAAATGTTTTAGAGGTATGAATTGGTATTGATTGTGTTTGAATATTTCCGCTAGTAATGTCAACCAATTCCACTGTCTTCTCGGCATAGTATGCTGTGACATCGGTTGTAGCGGAGCTTAAGACTTGATCTTTCTTTTTAATTTCACTATCAGAATAGGGGAGAATACTTCCGCTATAACAGACGGTGTCTCTTCCGATTGTTTGACGTATATGAAGGTGTCCTAAAGCTACGTAAGAAAAGTCTTCAAAAAGAGAATAATCTACACTATCAACTCCACCAACGATGATGTTTTCTGAATCGCTTTGTTCGGGCAGCTGCTGTCCATCGATTACAAATTGATGTGCAATAAGAATATTAGGAGCATTCTGAAGAAGAGGTTGTTGGCTTAAGGTAAATTTTACTGCATCAGAATAGGACGAGATTTCTTCAGAATGTTCTGGATATTCTTGTCTGACAATCGCAGGGGTTATATAAGGTAGAAAGTGGATTCGAACAACCTCATTTCCAACTTTTAAGTCGTCATATTGCGGCGTGGAAGAAAACGGTTTTGCAAATTTGATGGGACTGTTTGTAAAAAATTGTGTATAGCATGATAAGCGAGATGCATCATCATGGTTTCCAGCAATGATGTATACAGGTATGTCCGATTTCTTGCAGTTTTCTAGGAAAGTTTGAAATAGATTTAAGGCATTTACTGATGGAACTCCTTTATCAAAGATATCTCCAGCAAGAATCATTGCGTCTATGTTATTAGTCTCTGCAATAGACAGAATGCTTGAGAGTGCTTCCTCTTGATCTTCCAAAAGAGAGATATTTTTTATTTTCTTTCCTAGGTGTAAATCTGACGTATGAAGAAGTTTCACTTGTTGTCCTTTACGTTTGGGCCTGAAAAAGCATCTTACGAGTATTTGTGTTTGTGTTTGTGGACCATAATTACAAACCGGCAAGCACTTTGGATACTTGCCGGTTTAAAATCATTCAGTTGAACTAAAGAATCTCGAACTTACCTTCTTTGAGTTCAATTTCTTTACCATTGATATTTGCGGTAGGGGTGCTAAGCCATGTAGAGATTTTTGTAATGACTCCGGTTGAACCCTTTTTGGTCCAGCCAATATCCTCGGTAAGAATAATTCTGTCTCCGACTTCTGGTTTCTTCATAATGTTCTCCTTTCGTATTTGAGATATGAAGATTTCAACCTATGACATTGGACGTTGAGAACATAGATCATTGTGCACGTGAACGCCTGAAAACTATATTCTTAACATCTTTACTTGTAATTATTTATCTATTTTTGAATAATACATGTACGTAAAATTGTACATGCAGAAAAATCTATCAAAAGCTAAATAAAGAGGGGAGATGAGTTTCTAAGTTTTGGTGTAAGGTAAGTTTTTACAGAAGCGGAGGTCGAGGTTCTGTAAGTGCGCGTGATAATGTGGTGATGACGGTCGTAGTGCGTAATGGCAGCTGAGAGATGTCGTTGTGGGTACAGGACTGAATTAAATAGCTGAGCTTCAAAAAACTGGCGAGTATTACAAATACTCGCCAGTTATAGAAGTATGTAAGAATGAGCTAGAGAATTTCGTAAGTTCCTTCTCTTAGGTCAATTTCTTTACCGTCAACATTTGCTTTTGCGGCCCAGCTCCAATTGGATACCTGTGTAATTACACCAGTTGAGCCCTTCTTAATTGTAGAAAACATATATCCAACGTCCTCTGTAAGGATAATACGGTCTCCGACTTCTGGCTTTCTCATAATGATTTTTCCCTTCTACTACTAATGATAAAGAATTTAATTGCTTACTTTGCTATTTCGAACATACTTGTAAATGAATTAAGTCACCCCCTCTTTCTGTTAATTGAGAATATGGTGTTCAGAGACTAAGAATTATTGACCTTAAATAACTCTATGGCTCTCAATAACTTCAGAGGTACCGTCACTATAGAACACGATCGTCTTTTCAAAGAGTCCACCAGGAGTGGCTTTTCCGGCCCTTGCTAGACGGTCTTTAACAGCCGCAAGTGCCTCATCATAACTGCTAAATTCACCGTTATATCCATAGCTCGAAGTATATTCCACATTATCAACTGCAGAGGTGCCGTAAAAAACATGCTGTTCGCCAAGTTTAACAGGCTCAGCAGGTGCTTTAGGTTGCTCAACAGTTGACTCCTGTGGTGCCGCTGGTGCTGTGGGGGCCGGAGCAGCTTCATGGGACTCAGCTGGCTGCTCAGTTGCAGCTGACTTCTCCTCAGGCTTGGTCTCTTCGGGCTTAGTTTCCTCTGGCTTAGTCTCAGCTGGCTTAGTTTCCTCAGCCTTTGGCTGAGTAATTGCTGGAGTTGATGGCTGGGCTGGAGCTGGAGCTGGTTGGTGAGTTGTTATGATTCCTGCTGCTGTACCGCCAGCAACCGCAACGGTAGCAATAGCCATACCGACCTTCTGAGCAATAGGGGCTGCCTTAATTGCAGCAGCAACCTTAGAAACACCCATGCGCTGAGCAAATGCGCTGTCGGCTTCAAGTGCTTTTCTGCTAAGCGCCTGTTTCTTACCGAAAATCTGGCGAATTGCTCCTGTAATATTGTTAATCTTATAAATCCTCATAACAACTTCCTTTCTGTTCTGTGTTTCGTTGTTATTAGCTAAAACGAGTCAACGTCTTAGAAAGTTCATTTCAAATCCATTTTTTGAAGAATAGCTTTACATAAAATCTCTAATTTCTATTCATTCTTCAGATCTAACTTATTAAGCTTGCCCATGGCAATAGTATCTCTCTATTACTTATCCGTGTAATAGAGAGATAGAGAAGAAATAGAACAGCTACTTAAGAAGGAGCGAAGGTGAATCAGATTTTTCAACTATGATATTAATCATCTCGTTGATTTTTCTTATATATTCATCAATTTGTTCTTTAGAATTAAAGAAGAACAGATTCTCATCGGGTGATACGTTGTTATACCACTCATACCACTTATACACACCACCGTCAGAGTCTTCATGAGGCGCCGCATCCTTACCAATTTTGCCACATCCACATTCTGCTGCCTTTGTAACAAAAAGGTCTAATAAATTGTCTTCTTTGTATAAAAAATATGAATCGTTGAAATTTTTTTCATCAAAAAAATCAATAACCTCTTTAGAGATTTTATTTCCAAATCTCAGTGACCAATATTTTTTGAAGAAAAGATGCCAGTCAATACCTGATAAATCAGCAAGATAGTCATATTCCTCTTTTGATTGAAAGCCAATCCAAGGAGAATAAATACCACCATCTAGAATAATAACCGATTCTTTATATTCGACAATTTTTTTAGGAAGGGGGTACTCAAGTACATAATAATTAAATTCGAATCTGTCCCTGAAGTAATATTTTTGCAGCCAAATAGCCCTTGCATCTTCTTTGGATAGTTCCATTTTTTTCCTTTCAGTATGTATTTTAAAACCCGTATATTAATAATCTGAGATATAGATAAAATCGTATGTATTCAAAGTTCTATTACATTAGCTGCCGTAAGCGCTGTCATAGATAGAGATTTTGGTCTTGGTGATACCAAGACTAGCCTACCCATGCGTTATAGAACTTTACAGTACTCTATCCATCTGTATCAGCTTTACAGGTAACCTGCTTTACAGCTTCTGTAGTCTTGTTTACGCAAAATACCTTCATACAACATCCTTTCGTTTATAAATCCAATAAATGAACGCTTTCAATTCATAGAGAATGTGAACACATCCACTTATTAAATTTCGATAAAAGAAATTTTGGAATTTAAGCACTAAGTATCTAGGCGTGAATTCCAAACTTCTTTTTAGAGCTTGATTAGTATTTCATAAGGGATAAACTTTATATCTACTCTATATTGTCTTTACAATTGTTGTTAAATATGATAAGAAGTTGGCAAATTGATTATCGATTAAAAATATGCTCTGAGAGAGGAATCATCTGCTTCAGAGCATATCTTTATCAAATTTGTATTTAATCTATTCTTGATTAAGAAGCTCATCTAATCTTGACGCGCGTTCAACTTGTCGAGTAAGTCCTTGTTCTAACACTTCTTCAGAACCAATTACGGTAACTTTTTGTTTTGCTCTTGATACACCCGTATAAATCAGTTCTCGCAGGTTCAAAGGAGAGTCAGCTTCGTTGGTAAGCATTACCAACGCATGTTTATATTCAGATCCCTGGCTTTTATGTATGGTAATGGCATAACCAAGTTCTGCTGCTTCAATTTGAGGGCGAGAAATATAACGGACAGTTCCCCTTTCGTTTCCTGGGATAACTAATTTAAAAGAACTTCTTCCTTCTTGAGTAACTCGTTTAACTAAAAGACCTGTGTCACCATTTTGGATGTCTAAAGTATTTTGATTTTTTCTAACTACCAGTACTGAACCAATACGCTCTCCATACGCATCAATATCACTTTTTGTTGAATCAAAGTCTTTTTCAATTTCTTTAGAAATAAGAGTATTCCATTCTTGTACGCTGTTAGTACCTGCTTTTGTTCCACGTTTTTTGGCGCAGAGTAATCGTAGATTATTCATTTCATCAAGTAATGTTGCGTATTGTTGATCAAGTTCTTCTGGGGAAATTTGATCGTCTTTTTCTTGTTTGTAAAGCTCACCAACTTTTTGACTCAAGTCCCTATAGTGTTGTATGAGCTCCTCTTTATAAGAAGAATTTTTTCTAAAATTACGTGAATCGATCAGAGTGACGTTCTTCTCGCCAGATTTAAGTAGATTAATGGCCTTTTGTGTATCCTGATCTTTGATTAGCTTTATTAAGGTGCTAACTCCACCTGTATTGCGATGACCTTGAGTAAGCGCTACAAGTCCGTTATGCAATTGAATAAATGAGGTTTCAGAGTGATCATTTGGCCACTTTTCTTCTGTGGATGTAGCTGTCTCCTCCCATAATTTCTTAAGAGTGTCGTCAAGTTTGATACTTGCGGATAAATCTATTGAGGTGTCACAACGCGCCTGGTTTTGCATACCCTTTACGATATCTGCTAGTACAGTTCCAACTTCTACAGATGCAAGCTGGTCTGGGTCACCGATTACAATAACCTTTGCGTCTTGAGGAATTGCTTCTAGGAATTTTTTAAACATGAGAAGAGGAACCATTGACGCCTCGTCAATGATAAATACATCTCCCGGTAGTTTATTCTTTGCATCATATTTGAAGCCTTCAATAACACCAGGTTTAGCTCCAAGTAGCTTATGAAGCGTAACTGCTTTAAGGTTGCTATAGAAGTCATTCTCAGAAGACGGGGCTTCGTTTTGGATTGATTCTTTAAGGCGATTTGCTGCTTTTCCTGTTGGCGCAGCAAGTTTGACAGTAAGCTTTTTTTCAGGGTTAGTTTGGCGGAGAATTTCAATCATTCTTGCAACTGTTGTTGTTTTTCCTGTACCAGGCCCGCCAGTTAGCACTATAAAGTTCTTTTGAGTTATTGCACCAAGTGCTCTGACCTGCATAGGGCTTAAACATCCCTGTTTGCCAATTTTTAGCAAATCATGAGATTGAATGGCATTACTAATTTGCTCAACGGAAGGAGTTTGATCAGTAAGGTTTCTTGTTTGTCGCAAGATGATTTGTTCAGCAATAACCTTTTCTGCATACCAATATTTGTTGAGATAGAGCCAAGGTGTTTCATTGCCTGAAATTTTAAGTTGAAGGGGAAGAATGTCTTGTTGGGCTTCTTTTGAAGTGTGTTGATTTTTGGATACATTACAATATGGGCTCTTAATCAATGCCTCAACAACGTTTTTTGTTGATAAGGAATCCGGCCATACAACCTCATTGAGATTAAGACAAGTTGCGCCCTCATCAATGGCTTTGAAACAATAGGCGGCAGCCTCTTCTACTAAGAAAGCATCACCTTGCTCAGGCTGCAATATGCTAAGTTCTGTTATGTCTTGGTTTGATGGACGAAGAAGACGGCGAGCAAGTATCCGAAACGATTCCATTTTTCTTTCTTCGGGACTTTCAATCTCAAGGTTTTTAGGTTTTGTATAGGTAAAACTATTCATGAGATGAATCTCCTTCAAGAATTGCGTTTGTTTCAATTACTAGATCTTCAGGGATTGCCCAGGTAAAAACTCCAGGTGCGTCATCTGTATTGTTTAGCGGCTGATCGCCCATGCCTCTGACAAAGAGATACGCAACGCCTTTGGGAACCTTTCCTGTAATTCTGTATACGGCTACTGCATAGATAAGTGCTTGCAGGAGGTAAGTTGCATCTTTCATTTCTTTTACAACAAATTCATGCCTATAGTCATTACGGCGTGGCGTGAGGACGGTTATTGTTGAATCCGTATCATCTGGATCTTCAATTTCTTCAGTTTTTCCAAATAGCCTTGTAAGGTTGTTTGTTTTCCAGTCAGCAATGAAGTAATCCCCCTGATCATCGCGTAGAAGAACGTCAATACTTCCTGTAAGAATGCCTTTCATTGATATTGCATTGCCCAGTCGTTCAGCAAAGTCTGATAGCTCATCAGAGTGGACGTGTTCTTTCCAACAGTCTGCAATTTCGTAAAGCATAGATTTACTATTTGGGGTTAAATTGAAATCAAACTCCAGTTCTGCACGAATATTTTGAGGATTAATATCTATAAAAGATTTGCCCTCAAAAGGCCCATTTAGGCTAATACTAAAGACCTGCTTTAGTGCTTGCGTCAGTCTTTCATGGGATTCTTCAAGCGATAGAGGCTCGTGGTCTTTGGAGTTTAAATTCTTTTCTATAAGCGTTTGTTTTGCTGCGTATGAGCAAGCTTCACCAAAGCTTATTGATGGATTTGACCTGCGAATATTAATGAGGTTTTCAAATGCCGCATGAATTTGCGTACCAAAATTTGTTCCCGACTCTAAATCTACCAGTGGGTGAGTGTCAGCAGTAAGTTCTTTGTTGAACCATTCTTCATTTGGAGATGTCTTTTCAGTTTCTTCTATGAAGTTCTCATCATTTTCAACGTTTAAAACGTCTGAAATTTCTTCAATTTCATCATCATCATTTCCGCCTCCGCTGACCGTAACGTCTGATTTCAGGTTAGCGGAGATACTGGAGTAAGATGTTCTGTATTTCAGCTCTGGTAAATCGGCAGTATCAACATGCTTATAGGCAATATGCTTATAGGCATATGGTTCATCAGGCATGCTCGAGCGATTCCGGCCATTAGAGACATCTTCTCCGCTATTTAGTACATCATCAGTAAGCTCGAAAGTATTGCTGCTTAATTTGGAACGTGCATTAGATAAAGCGTGCTTTAAAGGAAGAAAGGATTTGTCGTCTTCACTTGAATTATCTTCTGGAAGGGGATTGGTCCACACGACGTTCAATAACTCTGCTCGAGTGAAGGCTACATAAGCAATACGCTCATTTTCTTCCGATTCCTTTGTAATCTTTTTTTGTTTAAGCTCTTCTATGGAGCAGTTTTGAAGATCTGGAGATGAAGAAAAAGCGTAGAGATAACAAGTCTTAGAACTGTCATTAAAGTCTTTTCGTTTTTGAATGGCTAAATAAGGTAAGAGAACTATTGGAAATTGAAGTCCTTTAGAACCATGATATGTGTATATTTGTACAGATGGCTCATCGGTAGGTATATTAAGCTTTTCTTCATCTTCTGCAGTTCTCGAATTTTTGGCCGCAGCTTTGATTTTCATACTTAGCTTTTCTACAAGATAGTTCAGATTAGGATTTTCATGCCATAGTTTTTGTAGCCAATTCTTTATTTGAAGAGCGTTGATATAATAATCTTCACCGTACCAATTAGTAAAAACTCTTTGACTGAAATTAGATTTAGCATCTATGTTTTCCCATAAAAGGTTAAACCCACCTTTTTGAGTTTGATTTTTATACTCTTGCCACTGTGTAATAATTTCATCAAGTGCAGAGTCATTCATTAAATCATTAACTTCAAAAATGCCAAAAGGTCCAATGGCAACTCTCTTTAGGAGATTTTGGTCAGAGAGACTTACTAAAGATTTAAGTAAGTCCAACCAGTCCTTTGCAGCCTGTTCGTCAAAGACACTTGTCGTGTTAGTGAATACAGCTGGAATACGAGAATCTTTGAGAGCGCTTAAGATTTTCTTAGCCTCATAATTTCCGTTTACTAAAACAGCTATGTCACTTGGTTTAATGGTGTAGGTCTTTAACAGATGATTGATTACATGCGTTACATCATCTGGAATATCTTCTATTTTAAATTTTGCTTCTGATGTACGAATAAACAGCCCTTTGTTTACTGGATTATGATTCTTATCAAGAAGCCTTCTATCAGTGATGTGTGCAGTGACATCTGTGACATGACCACCATCTGGCGATTTAAAAAGTTCGTTTGTTATTGCATTTACGGCGTTTACCACACAACTATCACTTCTATAGTTGATTTTTAAGACATACGTCTTGTTGCCATCTTGTTGGGCCATCTCGCGGGCATAATGGAAATTCTCGACATCTGCTCCGCGGAAAGAGTAGATAGATTGTTTATAGTCACCAACAGTAATGACTTTGACTGGTGAATTTTCATCGGAAGTGTTCAGAAAAGCTTTTCTGATGATATTCCACTGACTAATATCGGTATCTTGGAATTCATCAACCATTACTAATTTCCAACGCTTTTGAAGTAATTTTACAACAGCTTCTGTGTTAACCGCTTCGTTGGTAAGAGCTAAAAGACTTTCGTTTGACATTACGGAGTGTGTCCGCTCCAAAAGCCCATAAAGTTTCGCGATGTCTTTTGTCCATCTTTGCCATACGAGAAGTTCGCTGTTAGGCTGAATAGAAGAACATTTAGCTTTATCCTCTGTAGAATCAGATTCTGTACTTGGCGTATTTGGTTTAGATTCAAGTATACCTTTTAGATCAGCAAAAAATACATCTCTATTAAAAGAGCTTTGAACATTTTTAAGTGTATTTTGATAACTTTTACTGTCAAAAGAACGAGCAAAAGATTTTGACTGAGAGTACTTTGTCAGATTTGCATTATTGGTAAACTCAAGTAAATCGCTTGTATCCGATGATAAAGTACGCCCTGCATCAAAGTCAGTCAAAGTGCCAACAATTCCTAAAATTTCAGTACAGAAGTGATGGATTGTACCGATAGAAGCTTCATTCAGGTGAGCAACAGCGTATGCGCGGTTTTTCTCAAATTGTTCCTTGTTAAGAGATTTTCCGAAAGATTTTTTAAGATCAGCAACTTCTTCCGGTTTGGTCAAAAAGGTTTGTATGCGAGTTTTGAGTTCTCTTGCAGCATTATTGGTAAACGTGATGACTGCAACTTCTTCTGGTTTTATACGATTCTCTTCGTTTGAATCAACAAACAGATAGCAAAGTTTCTTACAAATAGAATACGTTTTACCAGTTCCGGCACTTGCATTAAGAAATGTGAGAGGAGAGCCAAGTTCAGATTCTGCTTTAAATTCATTTAAATTACTCATGTTATTTTCCTTTTTTTGAATCTGATGGGCTGACTATTACATTTGACCAATCAATTTGATCTGCAAGAAGTTTGAAGATTGATTCGTTAGATTCTTGTTCGTTTGTGATTTCATTATCATTTGAGCGGCTACAAATAAGACTAAGTGCAGTCTTATAATTTTCTAGCTGGTCTATTGGAATATTAATTAGCTCTTGCCAATTTGCATTCTCGCCCCAAAGCACTCGGTCATATTCCTTATGATATTTGCGATTCTCTTTATTAAATTTATATAGAGTCTTTTTATCAACGGTGGTGTTACTGCACGCCGTATCTATTTCAGATTTTTTATAGGGCTTAATGGTGTTAATGTCTAGTGGAAGTGGGAGTTGCTGACCAATGAGATAAATTTTGATGAGCCTTGTAAGCCAGTCAGAAAGTATCTGGTTGTTTTCCACGGTAACGCTATTTAAAACGTCACTTATAGATTGAGTATCTGAATACCAAAGCTTGCCAAATTCAATTTGCTTTTTATGTTGGGATAGAAGCAAAATTGCTGCCTTAATGGTTATCGCTAAGATATCTCTATCTTTATTTTTATTAAATTTACTATCTTTATTTGTAAGGGTATTGCTCTCAATTTCAACAATGCATGATTCACTTACAAGACAGTTCTTGATTGTGCCAGAAATTTTATATTCGTCTACGTTGACTTGTATGGGGGTATTTGGAACAAAAGAGCAATCGTCAGCAAATCTTCTCTTGGAGGCTTCTTCTTTAGCTTCATCCATAAATAAGTATTGTAATTTTGCAAAAGCATTCATCACCTGTTCCTCAATATCAGGATTAGGTTTTTTGATAGTCTTGGATAGAGCTTCTACTCCTGCATAGTTTCTTGTGCTTGAGTCAAGTTGCCTAAAGACATCACTAATTACAGGACTATATAAATCCTTCTCATAATTGTCCGGCTCGTATCGGAGACCATTTGGCGCTTCAAGTTCTGTTAAAGCACTTGCTTTTGCTTGTGCGATGACAAGATTACTTGGTTCAGTTTCATCGAATAGTCCGTAAGATTCTGTTTCATCGTCGGAAATAAATATGCTAAGTTTTTTCTTAACAAAATAGTCGGTCGGATCTTTATAGAAGCTAAGTAAATCAGAGAAATCGATTTCTTTTTGTGAATCAAATTGATCCTTTGAAAACGGCCACTGAGAAAGTTTCTTAGAGTAGCGGTCAGTTGATCTGTTTTGATAATTGCCATAGGCTTCAAACATTTTGGAATGGTCTTTGTAAGAATGAACATCTGTAAGCTTTGCGTCTGGTTTGGAAAAAGGCTGCAAACCGTATGTTATTGAGTGAACATGAGAAAATTCTCGTTCAATATCTGCAATTACAGTTGGAGTATCTAAAACTTTACCGGTATATTCACTTCGACTGCTATAGACAATATCAACTTGTTTAGCACTCGTGAGTAGTGCATAGAGTTGCTTGAACGATTCTCTTGTTTCGTTTCTTAGAGCATTGATTTTCTCGCTCCCAATATTTAACAGCGCATCATCTCCATATACTTTATTTGCAAGAGGGAAGTTTTTATCGGTAAAGCCTGCGAGAATAATGTGTTTATAAGGCGTACAGTGCAATTCGTTTGTAGCACAAACAACAGGAGTACCTGGAAGCATATTTCCTGGAATTCGCTGTTTAGAAATACGACTTTCAGCAAGTTTTTTTACTTCATCTAAGGTAAGTGTAATTTGGTTTTCTTCAGGGCTAAGAGAAAGAATTTGTCCAGTTTTATCTAACCATTTACGCGCTATCGCACGAGCTATTTTCTCGTCAACAATTGCCGGCTTAAAGAAGACGTCATCCAATGCTTCTTGAAGAAACGCTGACCAGTTATCAATTGTGAGGTCAATTGCCTTATAGCTTTCTTCTAGATTTATCGAGCAAATAAGGTTTCTCAGACGTTCAAAGTATTGAATTGCTTTTGCAGCAACCGAAACAGTTATTGAGCTATTGGTTTTTGGGGTATAAACCGAGGTATCAGAATCATTTGAATCCCAACAAATAGCTTCTTTAGTGTCAACTGAGATAGCAGAAGCGATACAACGGAGGACGTATTCAATTGTGCCTGTTCGGTTGGGTAATACCTCACTACGTAACTGTGAATTGTAGTCCCATCCCCAGGTAGCTTGTGCATCTTGCATTAACGCAATGAGATTCTGTCCATCATCATCAGATAGACCTGCCGCGTTTAATACTCCTTGTAGAGAAAAGAGCTTTACAATATCCTGGAAATTAACAGGACCATCCAAAAGAGAAAATAACGTTAAAAGGTATTGGTTTGTTTCTGAAGATTGATCATTACGAGCTTCATGAGAGAACCAAAGTTTAATGTGTTTAGAAGGATGATCGTTCTCTGAATTGTATTTCCGTTGATTATCGTGCTTAAAGGCAAAAGAAAGCAGTGGAAAAAGCGTATCCAATTCAGGGGTTAGAATAAGAATCTCTTCTGGATTGATATTTTCTTCTTGTGAATTAACTAGCTTAACTACAAGATCTTGAATGACCTGAACCTGTCTGTTGATTCCAATGCATTTATGAAGCGTGGTTTGTGGTAAAGAATAGCTTTTCTTTATCTTGTTTTCTGAGGGCATCCAATTTTCTAATTTTGGACCAAGGTTGCCAGAATCAGAAAGTTGGTATTCTTTGACTTTGATATTTAAGTTCTTTAAGCCTGAAATTAGGTTAAGTTCAGATTGAGAATAGAAGAGAAAACCATAAACAAAGATTGACTTTGGTAAGCGTTTGATTGGAACATTTATATTTTTTGTGACACCAAAAGACGTGATAAATTGAGCTGGATTACCATACTCAGGGTTCAGCTGAATAAGTTTTCTCCAAAGCGTGATTTGCCATTGGCAGATTTGATTGTCAGGAAGTTCTAACAGAAGTTCAGGCATTTGATCAAGATATCTTAGATAATTTTCAGCTGTTGTCTGCGCAAGAGTTAACCTACGAGCTTTTCTTTTTCGATAGTCAATCGTAGATGTTGAAATTCCTTCAGTAGTAAAGCGTGCGCATGCAGAAGATATTGTTTTAGTTAAAAAGTCTGTTGCTTCAGGGGTATCAATTATTTTGAGTGCTGTATTAAATGCCTCCATTAGTTCAGCCTGGAATTGTTGACTGAGCTCTTTACTTCTAATTTCAAACTCAGTTGCCCATGGTAATGCTTTAGGTGCATCTGGCTTTTTAGCTTTGCTGCCTTTGGCAACTTTTTCTTCCCAATCTTTTATTTTTTCTTTATAGTTTTCGATAGCTGATGGTTCGCGTTTATTAAGTTTAGGTCCAGTAATTTGATACTGTTCAATGCATTTTGACAATGAATTTTTCTTTTGTTTGAGTGCAGAGCTGATATCTAGAGCAGTTATAGTCTTTGGAAGACTATTGCATACAGAGCTAGTAATGATTTCTGTAAAAGATGTCTCCAGATTATTCAGATTACGTTCGATGTCCCTAAATCTAAACTCTTCCCCTGGAATGGAAATTCGAATAAATCTTTTACCTTGGGGAACTTCATCAAATATCCAGTCAAAAAGATCTGCTGCGACATCGGAAACAATGAGTCTATAAGTGTCTTGATCAATGTTTATAGAAGTCTCTTCATCTGTGGATTCTTGTGAAGTTTTATCTGCTCCAATCCAGTATTTAAAGTTGTCTGGAAATTCATCGGCATAGTTGTTAAAAACTTGGAGGATTCTCCAGGTTAGGTTTTCTTTTGACCAGGGATCACCGTATAGAAGAGCGTCTAGGTTGTTTTCTTTAATGGAATTACAACGAATTTCAGAGATAAGATCTTGTGCTGTTATTATACGGGTACCTGCATAGATTCCTTGTTCAGCAATCTTTAGCCTGAGGTATGCAGCGGTTTGTTGAGTGGGTACAAGAATAAGTTGATCGTTGCCCATGATGTCATGATGTGACATCTCGGATAGAAAATCTTTTATGAAATT
>ERZ772958.420-NODE-420-length-18836-cov-4.703796_pt1 | contig 18836 bp, 13 predicted proteins | sample MGYA00580681_ERZ772958 | MGnify/ENA primary metagenome ERZ772958 (study PRJEB29015, sample SAMEA2738089) | human oral metagenome | biome: human oral; feature: human-associated habitat; material: saliva | place: China | collected 2275 ...
ATACAGAACACCTCGAAACGCCACGTCGTTCTAACAGAACTAAACCTAGCCAACATATATAGTAGCACTCCAGTTAATGCTACCAGATCCCCCCACACCCATGGGCATTTCCAAATGTCGGCATTGCGTTTGGGTCTGCACCCAGTTGCGAGCTTACGATGGCGAACAAATGCATTCAAGGAGGGCAAACTATCACTTACTGCATGCACACCCCCCTTTACTCCCTCCACCTTAAATCGATCCACTCCAATGTGATTTAGATAGCGGCAGATAGCTACACGAATGTGACTCTTACTGGACGAGGGAACTGCTACTACTAACTGTTTTTCAGTGAGATCATAGACCACCCATGAGACAGCTTCTACCAACCACCCTAAAGAAACCGAGAACATCGTCAATCCAACAATCATAACAGACAACCCCGCCGCCTCAACCGTGCGCATATTCCACAACAATGCAGGATTAAACAGAACTGATGCAAAATCCTCAAGGGCGTGTCTGACAGACAATCCACCCGCTATCGAAACCAGGGTTCCAACCCCAGTAAAAAAGCGCAAAACATATCCTAGACCAACGTACGGGAACATTATGGTTGCCGAGAAAACAGAAGGAGAAACAGACTCCCTACGCTTAATCACTTCATACCCGAAAGTTAACAGAATTAAAATCGCCAATGAGAGCGAAAAATGAAGTGACAACAACGGGAAATCCCATGCGATGAACACTAGAATCAGTGCGATAATAGCCCCCCTCAGCATCACTTCTTTAATCAATGCGGCTACATAATTTACATCCCGTGGCACTCTAGACCTCATTCGAACTGCAGGATGCCTGAGGTCTTCTTGAATTCCGACCAGATCATTCACCAAGTACCTAGTCTGATAGAAAACCAACTCGAACACAACTACATACGTAACTACAGACTGTACGGAAAGCAGCGTCGAATAGTCATGGACCATACTATAGTAGACAATTCCACAAACCCCCCAGATGCATTTTACTACATCTCCCGGCCTAGGTATGTAGTATCGATTATATGCTTTTTCCCCTACAGTCCCGAGATGCGCACTCTCTGACAATCTCCACTGACACTTATCGACAAGTACGACGAATTGTCGTCGAGAATCAATATGTACTTGATAAAAGTAGCGAATGAGCAAGTAGGCTGCGAAAGAATAAATTATACAGTAAGGCAATCTAGCCCAACGCATACCGGGATCTTTCGAAACTGAGAAATACCCGACCCACACCATCACAATAGCGGCAGCAGAGAACACTGCTGCCGCACAGAACAACGTTACCGCACCATACCCACTTTTACGCCGACTGGAACCGCTCTCAGCTAAGAGTGCGGATGAAGAGAATAGAGTTAAACCGCGAACTGAACCAAGCTCGATATCTGAAGGACTGGCCACACAGTTCAGTAGTTCTGCTCTAATTTTTCCTTCTATAGCATCGGCGTAGAAACTTAGAAAAATCTCCTGTTGCGCATTCCACAAGGCTACACTTGCTGGCAAAAATAGCCCTAGCGGAGCAACCGCCATGTACCACGGAACTTCACCAGATTTCGGGAAATTAACAGCCCCATAACTGACGAAAGTCGCTAGAGTGAAGCCTAGTATAGTCACTACAATAGGACGACTGGAATTTCGTTGATCCTGGACTATTTTGTACTCTTCAATGAGGATGTTAATGAAATCAACAGTCGCCATTGTCAACCCACCCTACGCTGTGCGCGGTTCTAGCGTTTGATTCTACAGTTGCGGAACATTTCCAACACTTAGATATGCCATCTTAGAATGTATCATCGCCAGGCTGTTCTCCGGCAATAGGCAAGTTAGACGAGAGGCATATCGCTATGATCCAGTGTCGCGCTGGAGCTCCATAAAGCTACCTCATGGATAACTTCTCCGCACTAGAGTAACGCGAACTGACTTCGTAGGAAACACTGACATCTGCCAGGAACCGCTACTTCACCAGCAGAGCTCAGAACTTAGAAACTCAAGTTTCGGTAGTGAGAGACTCAGACGTCGAGGGCGTAGAGGATGGTGCCGCGGGTGGGCACGTAGCCCAGGGACTCGTACAGGTCCACGGCGCCACTGGGGTTGTCGGTGTCGACGCCGGCGGCGGCGTACTCCATGCCGTCGGCGGCGTAGGCGCGCATGGCGGCCACCAGCAGCGCGGGTCCGATCTGGCGGTGGCGGTAGTCGCTGAGGACCCCGAGCACGTCGGTGTAGCCCTCCCGCCAGCCCAGGGCCTGCCAGTCCTGCTCGTAGCGGCCCGAGCGCAGGTACCCGGCGACGCGGGCCCGGTCCCCGGAGCGGTCCATGGCCACGAAGCTCCACTGCGGGGCGAAGTAGGCGCTGCCGGCAGTCCAGTCCTCGGGGGTGACGTTCTCCGTCTCCCAGGTCTCGGCCATGGCCTGGTTGTAGGCACGGCGGACGTCGTCGTCGATCTCGGGCGTCCACGGGTCGATGGTGATGAAGCCGTCCAGGTCCACCTCGGGGATCTCGTCACCGAGGAAACGGCGCACCTCCCGGTACCAGCGCATCGGCTCAAAACCCATGTCCGCCAGGTGCCCCTGCATGCGCTCGTCGTCCGCCATGACGGTGGTGACCACGTGGGCGGGGATCTGGGCCGCGCCCTTGCGCGGCACGGAGCCGGCCCGCTCGGCACCCACGAGGTGGCGGGCCCGCTCGGCACCCACGAGGTGGCGGGCCCGCTCAGCCTGCCAGTGCAGCAGAGCGCGTCCGATGCCGCGGTTGCGCACTGCCGGGTCCACGGCGCCGGTCATGGAGGCGTAGATCTCCCCGGCCGGGCGCAGGCGTACCAGCCCGAAGGCGCGCATGACGCCGTCGGTGTCGCGCCCGGCGACCCCGGAGTAGGTGGGGTCGAGGAAGTACTCGGCCGTCTCCTGCTCGCTGGTGCGGTAGGGCGGGTTGTCGACGTCCTCGGCCCGGGCGATGAGCGCGGCCAGCTCGTGGTTGTCCTCCGGGCCCAGCGGCCGCCAGGTCAGCTCCCGTGACAGGGACGAGCGGGGCCCGGGGCGCAGGATGGGCCAGGGTGAGGATCCCGCCCGGCGGATGCCGTAACCGGGTGCCATCAGCACACCTCCCTCATGAGGACGAAGAATGACGATCAGTCAGTGAACGACGCGCCTCGACCTTCGGCGGGCCGTGACACGAAGGTTACCGACCTTACCTGAAGGAGCGGCCGAGACCTGACGCGCCGGTCAGGCGTCGATGCGCTCGCGATCCACATCACGGGCGCCTTCGACGATGAAGTCCCGGCGGGGCTCGACCGAGGAGCCCATGAGGAGCTCGAAGACGGACTCGGCCTCCATGATCTGGGCCTCATCCCCCAGAGTGATGCGCCGCAGGGTGCGGTGCTGAGGCTCCATGGTGGTCTCGGCGAGCTGGTGGGCGTCCATCTCCCCCAGGCCCTTGTATCGCTGCGGCTCCTTGAAGCTGCGGCCCGCGCGCTCCAGACGGCGCAGGGTGGTGACGAGCTCCTCGTCGGAGTAGGTGTAGATGATCTCCTTCTTGCGCCGCCCCGAGCCGGAGACCTCGATGCGGTGCAGGGGCGGGACGGCCGCGAATACCCGACCCGCCTCGATCATGGGGCGCATGTAGCGGAAGAAGAGGGTCAGCAGAAGGGTGCGGATATGGGCGCCGTCGACGTCGGCGTCGGTCATGAGGATGACCTTGCCGTAGCGGGCGGCCTCCAGGTCAAAGGTGCGTCCGCTGCCGGCGCCGACCACCTGGATGATGGCCGAGCACTCGACGTTACGCAGCATGTCGGCCTGGGAGGCCTTCTGCACGTTGAGGATCTTGCCGCGGATCGGCAGGAGCGCCTGGAACTCGGAGTCGCGGGCGTTCTTGGCGGTCCCCAGGGCGGAGTCACCCTCGACGATGAACAGCTCGGAGGCGGCGACATCGTCACTGCGGCAGTCGGCGAGCTTGGCCGGCAGGGAGGAGGTCTCCAGGGCGGTCTTGCGGCGAGTGATCTCCTTGTGCAGGCGCGCCGAGACGCGGGCGCGCATCTCACCGACGATCTTCTCCTCCAGGGCCCGTGCCTGGGTCTTGAGGTCCCGCTTGGAGGAGGTCAGCAGGGCGGTGAGCTCGCGCTCGACCACCTTGGAGACGATCTGACGCACGGGCCCGGTACCCAGGACCTCCTTGGTCTGGCCCTCGAACTGGGGCTCGGGGACGCGCACGGTGATGACGGCGGTCAGGCCCGCCATGATGTCGTCCTTCTCGACGCGGCCATCCTTGGCGGTGAGCTTCAGGGCCCGGGAGTCGGCCTCGATGCGCTTGCGCAGCACCTTGGTGAGGGCCTGCTCGAATCCGGTCAGGTGGGTGCCGCCCATGGGGGTGGCGATGATGTTGACGAAGGAGCGCTCCGTGGTGTCGTAGCCGATCCCCCAGCGCAGGGCGACGTCGACCATGCAGGTGCGCTCGACCTCCACGGGGCGCAGGTGCCCGCTGGCGCGGTCGAGCTGCTGGACGGTCTCGGTGTAGGTGCCCTCACCGGTGAGGCGGAAGGTGTCGGTGACCGAGCCGTCGGAGGCCAGGAAGTCGACGAAGTCGGCGGTGCCGCCCAGGGCCTGGAAGACCTCGACGCCGTCGTCATCACCGGTGTCGAACAGGTCGCCGCGGTTCTCGGTGGCGTTCTTGGCGGCCGCCCGCAGGGTGACCTCGTGGACGGCGTCGTCGGTCTCGCCGGCGTCGGCGGCCGGCGTGGTGGAGGCCGCGATGGCCTCGGCCTCGGGGCGCTTGTCCTCCAGGCGCAGAGTGAGGCCCGGAACGAGGAAGCTGGTCTGGCGCAGGCGGGCGCGCAGGGCGGCGGCGTCGTACTCAGTGGGCTTGGGGAAGATCTGAGGGTCGGCCCAGTAGCGGACCCGGGTTCCGGTCACGCCGCGGCGCACCTTGCCGATGACGCGCAGCTCGGAGGCCTTCGTGAACCCGGTGAAGGGTGAGGAGGGGCTGCGCCCGGCGGAGTCGTCGAAGATGCCGGGCTCGCCGCGGTGGAAGCTCATGGCGTAGGTCTTGCCGCCGCGGTCGACCTCGACGTCCATGCGCTCGGCCAGGGCGTTGACGACGGACGCCCCCACGCCGTGCAGGCCGCCGGCGGCGCCGTAGGAGCCGCCGCCGAACTTCCCGCCGGCGTGCAGCTTGGTGTAGACGAGCTCGACGCCGGTCAGGCCGGAGGAGGGCTCGATGTCCACGGGCACGCCGCGCCCGTTGTCACGCACCTCGATGGAACCGTCGTCGTGGACGGTCACCGAGATGTCATCGCCGTGCCCCTCGAGGGCCTCATCGACGGCGTTGTCCACGATCTCCCACACGCAGTGCATGAGACCGCGCTGGTCGGTGGAGCCGATGTACATTCCCGGGCGCTTGCGCACGGCCTCGAGCCCCTCCAGGACGGAGAGGTGGCGGGCGGAGTAGTCGCCCCGGCTGGTCTTGTTCTCAGATGAGGGCACGCTGGGAATCTAGCCGATCAGTGCCGCCGGTGCCTTGTGCCCCGCCGCGGTGCGCGTGTGGCGTCATGCGTCATGCGGCCACGCTCGAGGCCGTTGGGCCCCTATGTCAGCGGCAGGGCGGGGCTCACCCGCGCGCTGCCGATCCCGCGGTCAGCCTTGCCCAGGCGGAAACGCACCCGCCTCTTGAGCACGGTGCCGGAGACGGCCTGCCCGTCCACTAGCCCCTCGGCGGGCAAGAGCGTGAAGGTCCATCGCTCGGCGTAGTCGGAGTCGGGGACGAGCCCTGGCGGGCACTGCAGGAGGCGGGCTCCCCAGATCTGACGGGTCATGAGGGTGCGGGTGTCGACGCCGTCGACCTCGAAGAGCTCCGCGGCGGCGGAGACGTCCTCATGGCTTCCCGCTGAGATCCCGTACTGACCGACGACGCCGGCGACCACCATCCAGCCGTCCTTGGCCAGCGTGCTCCCGGCAGTGCCGGTGGCCCCGGCGAGGTCGGCCCCCTCCCCCAGGGCCGGGTCGACGAAGTCCTCGGCCAGATCGGGCTGCTGACCGCGGCGGATGTTCAGGTCCATGGTCCCGCGGGTGTCGAGTCGGTTGCTGGCCGGGATCGCCAGGAGCCCGTAGTCGACGTCGTCGGAGAAGCGGAATGGGGCGAAGTGCTCCCTTAAGCGGGCCACTGCGCGCTCGGCCCGCGCCCAGCGGGCACCGGCACCGCCTCCGTCTCCTGCGCCCTCGTCCAGGCACTCGGCGACGACCTCGGCGGGCGGTCTCAGCCCCACGGACTCCAGCCGCTGACGAAGGGCCGCGTTGGTCGCCCAGCCCGAGCGCTCCAGGCGCGCGATCTCACGGTCGCGGAACTCCTGCACCACCGACATCCCGACTGCTCCCTCCCAAGTCCTGCGCTGTGACAGCTCACCACGGCCGCCCTCCAGCATTCACCCGATCGGTCGGCTTCGTGGTGACGTGCACCATGATGCCGATGCGCCGTGGGCGAAAGCGCGTGCGCCTCAGGCGGAAACAGCCGTTTCCGACGGGTGAAGGCGTCTGCGTCATGATGCAATGCAGTCCATGAGCACAACCGGAACCTCAACCGCCACACAGGCGGTGACCACCCTGGATGAGCAGGCCACTCCTGCCGCCGACTCCGCCGAGCGCCCGCTGACCACAGCCGACCGCTGCGACGTCTGCGACGCACAGGCCTACGTCCGAGTCGTCATGCTGACCGGCGAGCTCTTCTTCTGCGGCCACCATGCTCGCAAGCACGCAGACAAGCTCAAAGAGGTCGCCCTGCTGTTCCAGGACGAGACCTCGACCCTGGCCTCCGGCAGCTGAGGCCGCCGGCCATCCCGGCCGACAGCCCGACCAACGTGGACTTTTTCACTGAGGTCGGCACTGAAGTTCACTGAGTTTCACAGTCTTTTTCTACCGGATGCCGCATATCCTCGTTCCTGAGGTTCTGATCCTGTTCCCACCCCGAGTCTCCCTCCCCAGAAGCCTCGCCCTGATCGAAGCATCGTGCCCCGCATCCAGGCTTGATGAAGCCGTACTCCCCTCAAGGAACTGTCTGTGAAACGCTCCCTCCGCGTCATGACCGCCTCCGCCCTGCTCCTCCTCTGCGGCGCGCTCACGCTTTCCGGATGCTCCGGCTCTACCGGCTCCAGTGCCTCCTCCCCAGCTAACACCGCCTCGGCGGGCGCGAAGGCCGCCGGTCCCGTCATCATCGACCTGCGTTCAGCTGAGGAGTTCAAGAAGGGGCACCTGGAGGGGGCCGTTAACTACGACTTCTCCTCGGGTGATTTCTCCAGCCAGATCTCGGGCCTGGACCGCAGCTCCCAGTACCAGCTCTACGGCTCCGCCGACCAGCCCAAGATGGCCAGCGCCGTCATGCGCAACGCCGGCTTCTCCGGCGTCACCGAGCTGGGAACCCTCGACGCCGCCAAGAAGACCACCGGGGCCAAGGTCGTCACCGGCTGAGGCCCCTCCGCTCAGTCCCCGGCGGTCGCATCCAACATGGTTTTGACCGCCTCGGTGAAGTAGGGACCTCGGTTCACACCGTCCAGCGGCCGCCACAGGGAGGTCACCGACCTCACGTAACCGAGCCCGGTGGACTCGTTGTAGCGGTAGAGCCAGGGCCCGCCTGAAGCCCCCATGCCGAAGTCGCAGCCCTCGACTTTCAGCTTGCCCTCCGACTGCTCCGTGGTCCTGACGCAGGAATGGACTGTGCTGCTGCCGTCGGGGCTCGTCTTGTTGGTGGGGTATCCGAAGATGGTGGCTCGGAAAACGTGGCTGCCTCCCCACGCCAGCCCGTATCCACCCACGACATCGGCAACAGGCTTGTTGGCATCTCCACCGTTGTTGAGCGTCACGTAGGCGACGTCGCTGCTGTAGTCAGTCTGATCGGCTCGCCAGCTGTTGAATGTACGTATCGACCGGACCGTCCATACTCCCACGGGATCCGGGTCGGCCTGGGTGCGGTCATAGTCCGGCACGAAGACCGCATCCTTCACCCACCCTTCCTCGGCGCTGTAGACGCAGTGGGCCGCCGTGATGACCACGCTCTTGGACGGGGTGCTGAGAACCGAGGCGGTGCAGTAGGTGTTGTCAGAGGCGTAGCCGTTGAAGAACAGCTTCCCCTTGGCCCTGGCGGGCGGTGTCGCTCCCCCATCAGCAACCGGGGCGACGGGCTCAGTCATTGCGGCCGGATCCGTGGAGCTGGAGCTGTCACCATTGTTGCCGTCGGCCACCGACCGTTCTTGAGTCGAGTCGTCAGCAGCAGGAGAATCCAGGGACTTGGAGGCAGCCATACGCTCATGCGTCCAGTAATTCAGAACGTTCTGGTCCGGTGCATGGTTCACTGTGGTCGCAGGCAGCTCATCGGGAATCGGCTCTGCGCTCCTACCGAAGCTGGTGGGCGCGGTCACCGCCATCGACGCAGCCTCAGGTCCCCCTGCCGGCACCGGCTCAGCGCCATGAGCCGACGGGGAGACCAGGGACAGTGGGACCATTCCTGCCACCGCCAGCATGAGTACTGCAGCAGCAGTCATCGGTCTGCACAATCGAGCAGTTCTCTTCATTGGTTCGCTCCCGATGTGACGTAGTTATTTGCCTTCGTCCAACGGAAGAAACCTACCACTATTATTACCGGTCGGTCTGCCGAAGGACCTGAACATCAGTCACGTCGATAACGGCGTCGGCCCTGGAACCTCATGGGTTTCGGGGCCGACGCCGTTGACACGAAGGAGCCGGGAGTGCCCTTCGTCAGAGGCAGTCCGCTCAGTCCAGGTAGTCGCGCAGGACCTGGCTGCGCGAGGGGTGGCGCAGCTTGGACATGGTCTTGGACTCGATCTGGCGGATGCGCTCCCGGGTGACCCCGTAGACCTTGCCGATCTCATCGAGGGTCTTGGGCTGGCCGTCGGTCAGACCGAAACGCATGGAGACCACGCCGGCCTCACGCTCCGAGAGGGTGTCCAGCACGGCGTGGAGCTGCTCCTGCAGGAGGGTGAAGCTCACCGCGTCGGCCGGGACCACGGCCTCGGAGTCCTCAATGAGGTCACCGAACTCGGAGTCCCCGTCCTCACCCAGCGGCGTGTGCAGGGAGATCGGCTCGCGTCCGTACTTCTGAACCTCGACCACCTTCTCCGGGGTCATATCCAGCTCGACGGCCAGCTCCTCCGGGGTGGGCTCACGTCCCAGGTCCTGGAGCATCTGGCGCTGCACGCGGGCGAGCTTGTTGATGACCTCGACCATGTGCACCGGGATGCGGATGGTACGGGCCTGGTCCGCCATCGCGCGGGTGATGGCCTGGCGAATCCACCAGGTGGCGTAGGTGGAGAACTTGAAGCCCTTGGTGTAGTCGAACTTCTCCACGGCGCGGATGAGGCCCAGGTTGCCCTCCTGGATGAGGTCCAGGAAGAGCATGCCGCGGCCCGTGTAGCGCTTGGCCAGGGAGACCACCAGTCGCAGGTTGGCCTCCAGCAGGTGGTTCTTGGCCCTCTGGCCGTCCTGGGCCACCCAGTGCAGCTCGCGACGCAGCTTGGCCGGCAGGTCGTTGCCCTCCTCGGCCAGGCGGTGCTCGGCGTAAAGACCGGCCTCGATGCGCTTGGCGAGCTCGACCTCCTGCTCGGCGTTCAGCAGCGCGACCTTACCGATCTGCTTGAGGTAGTCCTTGACCGGGTCCGCGGTGGCGCCGGCGGTGACGACCCGCTGGGCGGGCTCGTCGCCCTCGTCGGAGTCGGAGACGGTGAAGGAGCCGTCCTTGTCCTGGGACTTGCCGCGCTTGCCGGACTTCTTGGAGGCGGCCTTCTCCGCCTCCTCCCGGCGCATGCGCTCGAGCTCACCGGTCAGGGCCGCGATGGAGGGCTGCATCTTGATGCCCTTGATGACCCATCCGCGGAAGATGTAGCCGTTCTGAGCGAGGTAGTCGCGCGCCACCATGGGGGCGGAGTCGCCGATGACGAAGCGGGGCACCGGTCCGTGGCCGTAGGGGGCCAGCGTGATGGGCTCCTCCAGGGTGCCGTGGCCGGCGATCTCGAGGTTCTCCACGACCGTACGCGAGCGCACGAAGAGAGTCGCCCCCGGGGCCAGGCGGACCCCCTTGAGAGAGGCGGGGTTGTTGAAGGGGCTGCGCTTGGAGCCGTCGCCGTTCTCCTCCAGGCTCACATCCAGGTAGTAGTCGCGCAGCTCGGGGGCCGGGCCGTCATCCTCCTGGACGGCCTGCGCCTCGGAGTCGTCGCCTTGGTCCTCCTCCTCGTCAGGGGAGTCCTCGTCGTCAGAGTCGTCGTAGTCCTCGTCGTCATAGTCGGCGTCGTCGGCGTCGTCGTCTCCTTCGTCGTCGAGGTCGAAGTCCTCGTCGTCGAGCGGGGTCTCGTCGACGTCGTCAGTGAGCTCGGTGCTGGAGCGCGTCACTGTGGAAGAAGCCACGGAGTTCCTTTCGCGTGAGCGGGCGGACAGCCGGCGACGGGGTATGGGAATCCCCTCCGGCACAGCAGACAACCCCAGAATTGTAGCGTTTATTCCCCAGGATCACCGCACGGGCGACTTAGTATGCCCTACCTTGTCCGCACTCGGCGTCGCGCCGCGGCAAACCTGCCGTCGGGAGCGTCGCCGGCCCTCCTGACGTCTGAGCTGGGACTACTCTGGCGGTCATGAGTGCGTTGCCTGCGGCCCTGGGCCGTATCCGTCCCGCCGTCGAGCACCGTCTGACCCAGGTCCTGGAGGACTGCCACCGGCGCTGGGAGGGCCTGGGCCAGGCCGCCCCTGAGCTGCTCGAGGCCGCCGGGAGCGTCCTGAGTGGGGGCAAGCGCATGCGCGCCGTCCTGGGGGCCGTCGGCTGCGCGATCCTGAGCGCCCCGGAGCGGCGATCCGAGTGCCTGACCGGTTCCGACGCCGTCCACCTGGGTGCGGCGCTGGAGCTCTACCAGGCCAGTGCCCTGGTCCACGACGACCTCATGGACGGCGCCGACACGCGTCGGGGCCTGCCCGCGGCGCACCGGGTCTTCGCCCGGGACCACGAAGACCGGGGCTGGCTGGGGCGCCCGCAGACCTTCGGGGCCAATGGCGCCATCCTGCTCGGTGACCTCCTGCTGTCCCTGGCGGGTGAGGAGATGAGCGCACTGGCGCCGTCGCGCGCCTCCAGCGAGACCCGAGGCAGTGCGGTGCGGTACGCCCGGTCCGCTTTCGACGCCATGACCACGGAGGTGGCCCTGGGCCAGTTCCTCGACGTGCGCAGCGAGAACCTGCCCCTGCCCTGGGACCGGGAGCCGGGCGCCGCGGCCAGGCTCATGCAGGGCGACGCCCTGTCGGTGGTTCGGCACAAGTCGGCTCGCTACTCGGTGCGCCACCCGCTACTGATCGGCGCCCTCCTGGCCGGACTGGACCCGAGCGGGACCACCGCCGAGCACCTGGCCGCCTTCGGCGAGGACGTCGGTATCGCCTTCCAGCTGCGCGACGACGAGCTGGGGGTCTTCGGCTCGCCGCAGGCCACCGGCAAGCCGGCCGGGGACGATCTGCGCGAGGGCAAGCGCACAGTGCTGCTGGCCCTGACCTGGGGGCGCTGCGACGAGGCCGGCCGCCGGATGCTCGGTAGCGTCCTGGCCAATTCCGAGGCGACGGAGGAGCAGATCGGCGAGGTCGCCGCTCTCATTGAGGACTGCGGCGCGCGCGCCGCCCACGAGGAGATCATCGCCGCGCACCGTGAGGCCGGGAACCGGGCGCTGGAGCGCCTCGGGGACGAGGGCGTGGTGAGCACCGCATCCCTGGAGGACCTGGCGGTGCTGGCGGACCTGCTGACACACCGAGTCTCCTGATCCGGTGCAGGAAACAGGGCACCCTGCCAGGCGGGCAGTACTACCCGCCTGATCCGGCCGGCGGCTGTCACCACCCGACCGGCATCGTAGAATCGCGGCGTGGTCACAGATCCTCTCATTGGTCGGTTGGTCGACTCTCGCTACGAGATCGTCGACCGCCTAGCGCGTGGCGGGATGGCCACCGTCTACCGCGCTCATGACCGTCGCCTGGACCGGACCGTGGCGCTCAAGCTCATGCACGCCCACCTGGCCGACTCCCCCGACTTCGTCTCGCGCTTCCGCCGTGAGGCGCGGGCCGCGGCACGCCTGTCCAACCCGGGCGTGGTGGCCGTCTTCGACCAGGGCAGCCTCGACGGGGTCGCCTACCTCGTCATGGAGTACGTCGAGGGGCCCACGCTGCGCGACCTCATTGCGGCGGGACCGCTGTCGGTCAAGGAGGCCCTGGGGCTGGTGGCCCAGCTGCTGCGCCCGCTTGGTGCGGCCCACCGGGCCGGCCTGGTCCACCGCGATATCAAGCCGGAGAACGTGCTGCTGCCCTCGGACGGCTCGGTGGCCAAGGTGGCCGACTTCGGCCTGGCCCGGGCGGTCACGGAGGTGACGCAGACGACGACGGGCAACGTGCTGGGCACGGTCGCCTACCTGGCACCAGAGCTCATCACCTCCGGGGAGTCCACCTCTCGCGCCGATGTCTTCTCAGCCGGGGTGGTCCTCTACGAGCTCCTCACCGGTCAGCAGCCCTTCACCGCGGACTCCCCCATTCAGATCGCCTTCCGCAACGTCCACGAGGACGTGCCCCTGCCCTCCAAGCTGGTGCCCGAGATGCCGGCCGACGTCGACGAGCTCGTGGCCACCATGACTCGCCGTGAGCCGCAGGAGCGCCCGGCCGATGCCGACGAGGCGCTGGCGCTGCTGCGCAACGTCGTTGACGAGCTCACCGACTCCGAGCTCTCCGTGCGCCGCGGGGGCGGGACCGGTTCCATCCGGACCCAGCAGGTCATGACGGCCAATGCGCAGGCCGCCCGCTCCGCCATCGACAACGAGCCCCAGGACGACGCCGACGACTCCTCCGCCGAGGAGGCCTCGCCGCACGCCGGGATGCGCACCGTCTCCCTTCCCATTGGTTCGATCGGCCCGGACTCCAAGGGGAGAACACGTGCGCTCTCCCGCAAGGCCCTGGCGGCCGACGCTCAGGAGACCACTGCCGTCCCCACCTCGAAGAAGGGCACCGGTGGCTTCAGTCGCCGTCGTGCGCTCGTCATCGGGCTGCTGGCCGTGGCTGGAACCGGTGCGAGTGCCACCTGGTACCTGACGGCAGGTCCCGGCAGACGAGTTTCCGTGCCGAACATCATTGGCATGTCTGAGGACCAGGCGCAGCTCGCCCTGGAGAAGCAAGGGCTCAACTGGGGCACGCCCGAGCGCGTCTACTCCGATACGGTCCCGGCCGGCAGCATCGTCTCCTGCCAGCCGAAGGCGGGCCAGAAGGTGGGGCTCGGCCAGGCCGTCACCGCCACCGTCTCCCGAGGCGTGGAGACCAAGACCGTTCCCGACGTCGTCAGGAAGACCAAGGACCAGGCCACGGCCGCGATCACGGCGGCCGGCCTGACCCTGGGGGACGTCACGGAGGAGTACTCCACCAGCGTGGAGTCGGGCAAGGTCATCTCCTGCGACCCCAAGGCCGGCAAGGTCATCAAGCACACCGAGAAGGTCTCGCTCGTGGTCTCCAAGGGCAAGGAGCCGGCCACGATCCCCGACGTGACCGGTATGAGCGAGGATGAGGCCAAGAAGGTCCTGGAGGACGCCGGGCTGAAGAAGGGCAAGGTCAGCAAGGGCTACTCCGACTCCGTGGCCAAGGGGAACGTCATCTCCTCCTCCCCCATCGCCGGGGCCTCGGGCTACTACAAGGGCGACTCGGTGGACCTGACGGTCTCCAAGGGGGCCGAGAAGGTGACGGTGCCGGATGTGACCGGTAAGAGCCAGGACGAGGCCAAGAAGGTCCTGGAGGACGCCGGGCTCAAGGTGGAGGTCAACAAGCGCCTGGGCGGCCCCTTCGGAACGGTGCGCTCCACTGATCCTGCGCCGGGCTCCAGCGTCAAGCCGGACTCCAAGGTCACCATCAACATCTTCTGACCAGCGTGGCCCGGTGCCGCTTCAGCGGACCGGGCCACGTCTCGCCGGCCCTGCGGGACGGGCTCTCGGTGGAGGTTTTCAGCCCTTGAGCATCTCGGCGATCTCGAAGGCGACCTCGAGGGACTGCTGGTGGTTGAGGCGCGGGTCGACGAGGGTCTCGTAGTGCTCGGCCAGGCCGGCCTCGTCGATGTGCTCGCCGCCGCCGAGGACCTCGGTGACGTCGTCGCCGGTGAGCTCGACGTGGATACCGCCCGGGGCGGTGCCCAGGGAGCGGTGCACCTCGAAGAAGCCGCGGATCTCGTCGAGGATCGTCTCGAAGCGGCGGGTCTTGTAGCCGTTGTCCGAGGTGATGGTATTGCCGTGCATGGGGTCGGCGATCCAGGTGACGGGGCGCCCGTCGGCGCGCACCGCCTCCACCAGTGGCGGCAGGGCCTCGCGGATGCGCTCGGCGCCCATGCGGGTGATGAGGGACAGGCGTCCGGGCAGGCCCTCGGGGTTGAGGCGGTCCATGAGCCGGGCGATGTCGTCAGGGGACGTGGTGGGGCCGACCTTGACGCCGACAGGGTTGTGGACGCCGGCGAGGATGGCGACGTGGGCGCCGTCGGCCTCGCGGGTGCGCTCCCCCACCCAGAGCATGTGGGCGGAGGTGTCGTAGAGGCGCCCGGAGCGGGAGTCCTCGCGGATCATGGCGTCCTCGTACTCCAGGAGGAGGGCCTCGTGGGCGGCGTAGAAGTCGACCTGGCGCAGGGCGTCGAAGTCGACGCCGGCGGCCTCCATGAAGCGCATGGCCCGGTCGATCTCCTCGGCGAAGGACTCGAAGCGCTTGTAGGCGGGGTTGGCGGTGAAGCCGCGGTTCCAGGAGTGGACCTCGCGCAGGTCCGCGTAGCCGCCCATCGTGAAGGCGCGGATGAGGTTGAGGGTAGTGCCCGAGCGCAGGTAGGCGTCCAGCATGCGGGTGGGGTCGGGGATGCGGGCCTCGGGGGTGAACTCGTGGCCGTTGACGGAGTCGCCGCGGAAGGCGGGCAGGGTGACCTCGCCGCGGGTCTCGGTGTCCGAGCTGCGGGGCTTGGCGTACTGGCCGGCCATGCGGCCGATCTTGACCACGGGCGTGGAGGCGCCGTAGGTGAGGACCGCGGCCATTTGGAGGATGGTCTGGACCTTGAGGCGGATGTTGTCGGCCGTGTTGTGGGTGAAGGACTCGGCGCAGTCCCCGCCCATGAGGACGAAGGCCTCCCCGGCACTGGCCTGGGCGATGAGGTTGCGGAGGGAGTCGACCTCTCCGGCGAAGACGAGCGGGGGCCGGCGGCGCAGGTCCGCCACCACGTCGGCCAGGGCGGCCTCATCGGGGTAGGCGGGCTGCTGGAGGGCAGGCAGGTGGCGCCATGCGGGGGCCTGGGCGTCCGTGCGGGCGGCGGAGAGCTCGTTCATCACGCCTGTCAGCATAGGCCAGTCGGGAGATTGCCCGGGTTCGGCGCCGCATCGCGAAACACGGGGGTTGGGAGACGAATTCTGTCACTGTGGGCGACTTTTAGGGCTGCAACAGAGCGCGCACGGACCGGTTGCACGCCCTGACCTGCACGGATGCGAAGGCCTCCGCACCAGGAGCGCAGCGGGGGGTTGAATAGTCGCCAAACGTGACACATAAGGCCATCGACGCAGGCCTCCGGGGCACAGACGGGCACAGAGAAGCGGCCGGCACCGTCACGAGGACGGCACCGGCCGCGGCAGGGTGCGGGCTCAGCCTCAGTGCTCGGGGGCAGCTTCGGCGGGCTCCACCTTCTGGCCCAGCTCGGCCATGAGGTCGGTGAACCAGGCCTGGGTGATGTCGAAGGGCTTGGCGCCGGCGATGCGCGGGAAGGCGATCGCGGTGAGCTCGTCGTTGTTCTCCTCGTCCTGGCCGATGACGCCGGACTCGCCGCGCAGGGCGCAGTCGACGGCCAGGTCGCACATCTTCTTGATGAGGGCGAGGTCCTCGGCGTTGGCGTGGGCGGCCCGCGAGTAGTAGCCGGACTTCTGGACCATGACCTTCTCAGCGCCGATGAGCTCGGCGAACTGCTTGGCGAACCACTGGCCGGGGTTGATGGTGTCGAGCTTGACGTGGCCGAAGGGGTCGCGCTGGACCTCCTGGCCGGCGGCCTCCATCTCCGCGATGATCTCGGGGACGCCGGCGCCCTCGGACAGGAAGATGTTGACGTTGCCCTGCTCGTCCATGATGGCCTTGAGGCGCTCGGCCTCGGCGGCGATGTCGAGCTTCACCTCGGGGAGGAAGACGGCGTGGACGTCCCAGCGCTCCTTGGTCAGGCCGAGGGAGGGGGCCCACTGCTTGGTCTGGAGCAGGTCGTGGTAGCGGCGGGCGGTCTCGGCGGTGAGGTAGCCGCAGTTACGGCCCATGCACTCGTGGACGATGAGCATGCGGGGGTTGGAGCGGTGCTCGCCGATGACGTTGAAGGCGAAGCCGGCGCCCTCGTCGGCCGCGGTCCAGGCGCCCAGGGACTGGCGGATCGGAACCACATCGTTGTCGATGGTCTTGGGCAGGCCGACGACGGTGAGCTCGTAGTCGTTCTCGTGGAGGTAGGCGGCCAGGTCGGCGGCGGTGGTGTTGGTGTCGTCGCCACCGATGGTGTGCAGGACGTCGACGCCGTCCTTGCGCAGCTGCTCAGCAGCGAACTCCAGGGGGTTGACGCCCTCCTTCACCAGGCCGCGCTCGACGAGGTTCTTGGCGTTGGTGAGCTTGACGCGGGAGTTGCCGATCGGGGACCCGCCGAAGTCGCGCAGGATGCCGGCGTTCTTGCGGCCCTCTTCGTCAATGACGATGTAGTTGCCGGTGAGCAGGCCGTGGTAGCCGTACTGGTAGGCGATGATCTCGACCTCGGGAGCGACCTGCGTGTAGCGCTCGATGAGGTCGCCGACGGCGGCGGACAGACAGGGGGCGAAACCGCCAGCGGTGAGCAGGGCGACGCGACGAATCGACATCGGGAACCTTTCGGGTTGTGGGTACTCGGGGTCAGTGCCCCGGCCTGATCGGGCGGCGCGGACCGCACCGTGCGTCAGTCTACGTGCCATCGGCGGCGGCTGACAGGGACCGACGGGAATGGATTCAGGCGAGGGCATGTCCGGAACAATCAGCCGGCGCCAACTCCGTAGAGGACGCCCTGCATGAGGGCAGGATCTCCTAGGAAGTGAGCCATGGCGTGAGCGATGTAGACGGGGGTGAGGCTACGGCCTCCGTAGACGTAGATGACTGAAAGGACTCCGAAGAGAACGAAGGAGGAGACAATATAGGAGGGCCAGACGCTGTGCCCGACGACGCCGTGGTACACGGCCATGATTCCCGCCGTCACCACGATCTGGATGATCCTGGAGGTACCGCAGCGCGCCAGCCGGTCCAGGATGAGCCCGCGCACCGCGATCTCCTCGGCAAAGGCCAGCACGAGGCCGATGGCCATCATGATCGGCCGTTGCCAGGGGAAGGCCAGCGGATCCCCGCCTCGCATGTAGCTCATCGCGGTCCAGGCCAGTCCGTAGACGACGGCGATGACGATCACCGGCATCCGGACGGGACGCCCCCACCCCAGCTCGACTATGCCCTCGCCCTGCCGACGCTGGCGCCAAAAGACGAAGCCGATAACGGCGAGGCAGCCAATCAGGAACACGACGTCGAGGACGAGGGTCGCGTTGAGGCTTGTTCCCCATCGGTCGTAGATCGATTGGGCTCCGAGGAAGAAGCACGCACCGCCGAGTACCGACCACAGGACCACCACGGCGAGTCCCACCTCTCGCCATGCCACGGCTCTGCTCAGGGGCGGACGTTGCAGATCCGACGTCAACATCATTCATATCCTTCACGTTTCGTTGTATTGAAGAAGTCAATCGTAGAGGATGGACACGGTCTAGCACACGTCCTTCGGGGCCGCCTGTCGGTACCGGCAGCGTCCGGCGGGAGACAATGACTGACATGACCTCACCCCAGCAGTCGGATGAAGACCCGTTCCACGGGACGTCTCGCGCCCGCACGACGACGGTGGGCTTCCTGTTCGGCCTGGCCGAGGCCCGTGAACTTCCCGGCCCCTTCATCATCGAGGCGCTGCAGAAGCTCGGTCTCACAGCCTCCGGAGCACGCTCCTACATGACGCGAGCGCTCAAGGAGGGACGACTGACCAGCCGCAGGCAGGGCCGCACATCCCTCTACGCGATGACGGGCGACTACCTGGAACGATTCAACGCCATCGAGCGCCGTTTCACCGTGGAACCGGTTTGGGAGGGGTTCTTCCACTCGGTTGTCTACGACCTGCCGGAGTCTCGCCGCTCGGAGCGCGACGGCCTGCGCGCCGCGGCGTTCGCTCATGGATGGGGTTGTCCGCGTCCTGGTCTGTTGATCGGCGTGGATCCACCCGGCGCGTGGGCGCGGGACGGCTGGCGGGGCCGATTGAGCGTGGATCTGGAAACGGCTCGGCAGATGGTGGCGGCGAGCTGGGACCTCGATACCGCCACCACCCGTGTAACTCGGACCGTCGCCCATCTGCGCACCGAATTGGAGCGCACGGACACCGGCAGTCCATCAGGAGGGCGGGCAACACCGACGACGACCTGGGAGCCGCTCGTCCGTGCTCATGATCTTATGAGCGAAGCCACCTACCTGTGGGGTCTCCTTCCTCGCCTACCCCGCGAGCTCTTACCAGGGGGATTCCCGACGTCGGACCTGGACTGGCTCGGCGCCCAGCTCTCCGGTCAGCTCATGTCCGATGGCGTATCCGCCGCCCGCACCCTGCTCGCCGCACACCCCGACGGCCGGTGAGGCGCCGTCCGGGAACGCGATTCCGCACTCTAGCCTTCGGCGCCGGGCTCGGCCTCGTCGTCGGCGGCCTTGTCCTTCTTCTTGTCCTTGCCGCTCTTGTCCTCGGGCGGCTCGGGCACAGAGA
>ERZ772958.422-NODE-422-length-18807-cov-3.137159_pt1 | contig 18807 bp, 13 predicted proteins | sample MGYA00580681_ERZ772958 | MGnify/ENA primary metagenome ERZ772958 (study PRJEB29015, sample SAMEA2738089) | human oral metagenome | biome: human oral; feature: human-associated habitat; material: saliva | place: China | collected 2275 ...
TTTTGCAAAGTCGAATGATCGTTTGTGTATCGCCCGCAATCTATGTTTTTCCGGGGTTTATGCATTGAATACTTGGTCGTTTGAGCTTAAAATCATATATTTGCAGGCGGAACCCTATTATACGCATCAATGAAGTATACGATCTCCAAATATATATTCGCCTTTGCTTGTCTTCTAGGCAGTGCTTCCGGCGCAGCGGCGCAGGATCTGATCGCCAGGCAGGCTCCTGTCGAGCGTCGAGTCAAGTCGGCGGACTCCGTTGTCATCAACCGAGTCATCAAAAATGCCGCTCTTACGAATTTAGAGAGCAATGAGTTGTATTCCTCTTGGAATACCTCGAAAGTCCATTGTTATTCCAGCAGTGAAATCCCCGAGACTTATAAAATCGACCTTCGCGGATTTCGCATGCCCACTCCCAGCCGCAACATTACTTCAAACTTCGGTTACCGTCCAACGTTCCACCGAATGCACAAAGGATTGGACATTAAAGTCTACATCGGCGACACAATCGTTGCTGCCTTCGACGGAAAGGTGCGCATGGTCGGCTATGAGGCTTCGGGATATGGCAATTATGTGGTGATTCGCCACCGCAACGGACTGGAAACAATATACGGACACCTTTCAAAGAGCATTGCAAGAGAAGGCGATTTCGTGAAAGCCGGTCAAACGATCGGGCTGGGTGGCAATACCGGCCGTTCGTTCGGTTCGCATCTCCACTTCGAGACGCGTATCGTGGGGGTGGCGATTGATCCTTCGCTGCTTTTCGACTTCCGCAACCAAGATGTCACTTGCAACACCTTTACTTTCCGTTATCGGGACTGCGACGGTGGCATCTTAAGTCGCGCAACGATGGAACGCAACCACCAGGAAGTGGCACAAGCTGTTCCGACCGGTCGCATGTATCAGGTGGAAGGACGCCGCGTTTCGGTGCAAAGTGTAGCTGAAAAATTGGGCCTCACTGTCGAAGCTTTGTGCGACTTGAACGGTTTCACTCAGGGAACCGTCTTGACGCGCGGACAAATGGTGCGTTATTGACAAATTGAGCGCGCCACTTGCGGATTGTGTGTCTTAAACCTCCGGTCGAAGGCACATGTCTCCCTTTTTGAAGGCGCGTATTCTCCCTTATTTATATAGGTATACTCACCCATTCGTTCACTCTTTCGCAGCAAAGAGCGGACGAGTGGGTGGTGCTTTTTTGATCTCCTGCAGAGCGAAGTGAAAAGCGGCGTGAGATGAAATAGCGTTCGGGAACTCGTTTTGTTATCAGCCGGTGGCCAATAGCAATTGCTAACTCCGTGATGGCAATTGCGCGAAGTCTTGTTTAATCCATCCGCCAATACGCGTAGGAAAGTACAATAAATTCGTGTTTTGATGCGCTAAATATTGGTTGCGACCGCGAGAATGATTACTTTTGCTCCATACTATTTGCAATCGCATTATGACCCAAGAACAACTCCTTCCCGACGTGGTGTTCGAAACCAGCTGGGAAGTGTGCAACAAAGTAGGAGGGATCTACACGGTGCTCTCGACGCGCGCCAAGACCCTTGTCCGAAAATTCAAGGATCACCTGATCTTTATCGGCCCCGACGTCTGGGGTGAACACGAGAATCCGCTATTCACAGAAGATAAAAAGCTATATCCCGAGTGGAAAAAGGCCGCTCTTGAAGAAGGTGTGCCAGTGCGCATCGGCCGGTGGGAAGTTCCCGGAAATCCAATTGCTGTTTTGGTTGATTTCCAGCCTTTCTTCGCGCAGAAAAATGAGATTTATGGCCGGGCTTGGGAACTGTTTCGTGTTGATTCGCTGCATGCTTACGGCGACTACGACGAAGCTTCCATGTTTTCCTACGCTGCAGGACGCTTTGCCGCGGCACTGTGCAAGCACTGCTTCGCAGGTCGCAAGATTATATACCAGGCCCATGAGTGGATGTCGGGACTCGGCATGCTCTTCTTGCAGCACGAGTGCCCGGAAGTGCGGACGATTTTCACCACCCACGCCACAAGTATCGGAAGAAGTATCGCCGGCAACAACAAACTGCTCTATGCTTACTTCAAAGGCTACAACGGCGACCAAATGGCGGCCGAGCTTTCGATGGAAGCCAAGCACAGCATCGAGAAACAAAGCGCACATCGTTGCGATTGCTTCACAACGGTCTCTGAATTCACGGATGCTGAATGTGCACAACTGCTCGACAAACCGGCAGATGTTGTCCTCCCCAACGGATTTGAACTCGATTTTGTGCCGAAAGGTGCGGAGCTTGAGAAGAAACGCGCGGCTGCACGTCGCCGCATCTTCGACATTGCCGAAGCACTCACGGGAGAAACGTATGCAGACGACACGATGATCATCTCGACATCGGGACGCAACGATTTCCGTTGCAAGGGTTTCGATGTCTATCTCGAATCAATGCGTCGACTCAACGAACAGTTACGCGGAAGTCAGCGCAAAGTACTCTCCCTTATTGAGGTGCCCTGTTGGTTACTTGGGCCTCGTGAAGATTTGCGTGCGCGTTTGGCCGATGAAAAAGCCCTGCACAGTCACGCCTACACCACGCCTTTGCCCACACCTATGATCACTCACGACCTTCATAACCTCAATGAAGATCGGATTCTCTGCTTGATCAAAGATCTCGGCCTGGACAACCGTCGAGAAAACCCCGTCAAGGTGGTACTCGTCCCCTGTTATCTCGACGGCACCGACGGTATTTTTGATCAACACTACTACGATGTCCTCACAGCCAACGACCTTACGCTCTATCCTTCGTATTATGAGCCTTGGGGCTACACGCCTTTAGAAAGTGTCGCCTTCAAAATACCCTGTATCACCACGGATCTCAGCGGTTTCGGCCAATGGGTGAATGCTGAATTGGGACATGCCGGCCGTTTGTCCGACGGAGTCAGCGTGTTGCATCGCGACGACAACAATTACTTCGAGTGTGCAGAAGCCATTTGCGCCGATGTGCGTAACTATCTCGAGATGAACGAGCAGACGCATGCCACACTTCGTCGCCGGGCTGAGCAATTTGCCGAAAAAGCCCAGTGGAAGCATTTCATTCGCTACTATTATGAAGCCTATGATTTCGCGCTTCGCCACTGAAACTGAATGTTTCCGGTAACTCTCTGCATGTTTTCCGTAAGCTAAGTCCCCCGTTCAAATCGCCGCGCCGCGATTTGACTCCGATGGCAGCGGGAAAACATCCAATCCTCGAACGAAACAATAAAACATACCCACCCATGAACGTTAGAATCACGAACGCCAACCAGCCGGCGTGGAAGACGGTCACAGTAAAAAGCCATATTCCCGCCGAACTGAAGCCACTCGATGAGCTGGCCCACAATCTTTGGTTCTGCTGGAACCAAGAAGCCCTGGACTTGTTCCGCAGCTTGGATGCCAAGATTTGGGAAGAAGTAGATCAAAATCCCGTTGAACTGCTCAACCAAATCCCCTACAAGCAGCTCCAAGAACTCGCAGCCGATCCCGAAGTCATCGGTCGAATGGATGCTGTTTACAAGACTTTCCGTGCCTACATGGACGAGAAGCCCAACGCCCAGCGCGCTTCCGTAGCCTATCTCTGCATGGAATACGGCATGAACCACAATGTCAAGATCTATTCCGGTGGTCTTGGCGTTTTGGCCGGCGACTATGTCAAGGAAGCCTCCGACTCCAATGTAGATATGTGCGCCGTCGGTTTCCTTTACCGCTATGGCTATTTCAGCCAGACCCTTTCTATGGACGGGCAACAGATTGCCAACTACGAAGCGCAGGACTTCGACCGCATGCCCATCGAGCGTGTGCTGGATGCCAACGGCAATCAAGTTGTAGTCGACGTACCTTTCCCCAACTTCACGGTGCATGCCCTCATCTGGCGCGTCAATGTCGGTCGCGTTCCCCTCTATTTGCTCGACACTGACAACGAGATGAACTCCGAATACGACCGTAGCATCACCCACTCCCTCTACGGCGGCGACTGGGAAAACCGCATGAAGCAAGAGTATCTCCTCGGTATCGGTGGTATTCTCGCCCTGCAAAAGCTCGGCATCAAGAAGGATGTTTACCACTGCAACGAGGGACATGCTGCACTTGCCAACCTGCAACGTCTCGCCGACTTCGTGGAAAGCGGTCTCAAGTTCGACGAAGCCCTCGAATTGGTCCGCGCCAGCTCGCTTTACACCGTACACACGCCCGTCCCGGCCGGCCACGACTACTTCGACGAAGGCCTTTGTGGGAAATATCTTGGCCAGTATCCCGCCAAACTCGGCATCAGCTGGGACGACTTCATGGGACTCGGCCGTCAGAATCCCGACGACAAGGGCGAACGCTTCTGCATGTCCACTTTCCTCTGCAAGACTTGCCAAGAAGTCAACGGCGTAAGTTGGTTGCACGGTAAGGTTTCGCAGCGCATGTTCGAGAGTATTTGGCCCGGCTACCTCCCCGCTGAATCTTATCGCGAGCACCAGCTCCTATCGCACGACGAATACGAGAAGGTCTACAACGTGAATCCCGACGAAAGCCACGTCGGCTACGTTACCAACGGCGTGCACTATCCCACCTGGTGCGCCAGCGAGTGGAAAGCCGTACACAAAAAGTACTTTGGCAAGACCTTCTTCAAAGATCAAAGCAATCCCGCGTTGTGGGAAAACATTTATCAGGTCAGTGACAAGGAAGTTTGGGAAACCCGCGTCGCGCTGAAAAAGAAACTCATCGACTACATCCGCGAACGTTTCCGCGACAACTGGTTGCGCAACCAAGGCGATCCTGCCCGCGTGATGTCTTTGCTCGACAAAATCAACCCCAACGCACTCATCATCGGCTTTGCTCGTCGTTTCGCCACCTACAAGCGTGCGCATCTTCTCTTCTCCGACCTCGAACGCCTCTCGAAGATTGTCAACAATCCCGACTATCCCGTGCAATTCCTCTTTGCCGGTAAGGCGCACCCCGCCGACGGTGCAGGACAAGGCCTCATCAAGAAGATTCACGACATCTCCCAAAGCCCCGAATTCATCGGTAAGATCATCTTCCTCGACAACTACGACATGGAGCTCGCGCGCCGTCTCGTCAGCGGTGTCGACATTTGGATGAACACACCCACCCGTCCGCTCGAAGCCTCCGGAACCTCGGGCGAAAAGGCCTTGATGAACGGTGTCGTCAACCTCTCCGTGCTCGACGGATGGTGGTACGAAGGTTATCGCCCCGGCGCAGGTTGGGCCCTCACCGACAAGCGTACCTACCAAGATCAGGGACAACAAGACAAACTCGACGCAGCCAACATCTACAGTCTGCTCGAAAATGAGATCATTCCCCTCTACTACAGCCGCAACTCCAAGGGCTACAGCGAAGGTTGGGTCAAGACGGTGAAGAACTCCATCGCGCAGATCGCTCCTTTCTACACGATGAAGCGTCAGCTCGACGACTACTACACTCGTTTCTACAACCCCCTCCGCGATCGTTACGCGCTGATTTCGGCCGACAACAACCGCATTGCGCGCGACATTGCCGAATGGAAAGCCCGCGTCATCGAGCGTTGGGACAACATCAACGTCGTTGAAGTCAAGAACAGCGAAAGCCTCTACGGCACTTCGCTTGTCAGCGATAAGGAATTCTCGGTTAGCGTTGTCGTTGACGAACAAGGTTTGGAAGATGCAGTGGGCATCGAACTCGTGGTGCTTCGTCAGGACGCCGAAACCGGTCAGGATGTGATCTACAAGACCTATCCTCTCCAAGTCGTGGGCCACGAAGGTAACCTTTACACCTTCGAACTCAAGGCCGCCATCGACGTTGCCGGTTCGTTCCGCACCGCTTTCCGCATGTATCCCCGCAACAAGCACCTCGCCTCGCGCCAGGATCTTTGCTTCGTTCGCTGGTTCAGCTAAAACCGTCGCATTGGTTTTCAGATCCCGCCACTTTTACAGCGTCCGCCTCGCGCGGACGCTGTTTTTTTTGCGCCGTGCACTCGAAATCGACCTCTGCGCGAGGATCGCCCTCGTCAGTCGGGAAGGACCTCTGCCCATCGAGTAACGCAAAACGCCACCCCCGAAGGAGTGGCGTTTTCTTTTTGGAGCAGGGTAGGCCGCGGGACGGCCGGCGTCTCAGCGTTGCATGAACTTCACCCCGCCTTGCAGATAAATTCTGCCGGAGATCGTCACCTTCACACGGCGACCGCTCAAATCGTAGATCGGTGTTTCCTTTTGCGAGGGGGCCATCCATTGTAGTCCCGTCACCTTACCGATGAGGAATTGCAGGTTCGGTGCTGTCACCGTGGTGTTGGCCGTGAGATAGGGGCGGAATGCGCGGAGGTGGCGGCTTTCTTGGCGCACCATCATGCCGTTGTCGAGCGCGAAGGCCGCTTGGTCGTCGGCAAGTGAGGTGGGTAGCGCCACACCGGTGAGCAAATTCTCGGCCGGCTGCTCGGCTGCCGTTGTTGTCGGCGTGAGGGTGATCGCTGCATTCGGCATACCGGCGAGGAGAACCGCCGTGCCTGCGGGAATCGTGTTCCCCTCGATCGGCGTCAATCCCACAAGCGCCTTCTCATCGTTGAATCCGTTTACGGCATAGAGCTTGGCGTCCTTCACTTCCATAGCCATGGGAGCATAGAAGGCCGCGTAGCCTTGTGCGTCGGTTGTGAGTGAAACGGCCTTCACGCGCTGCAGTTGCAAGTGCGCTTTGGTATTGTGCTTCACATCGTCCTGCGTTCCCTCCACTTGATGCTCTGTGGCCGTCTTGTCGAGGCACAGTGTTGCCGCGTGGTCTTCGCCGGTGGCCAACTGCACGGTGTATTTGTAGTCGGTTGTCGTACCGAATTTCACCGTCGTCGGCGCAGTTGTCGGCGCAGTCAGGCTCACGATGTTGTCATCGGCCTTGTGTTGCAACGTCCAACCCGTACCGAAGTTCACCAAGTGCGTTCCGTCGTAGAAGAACACCGCATTTTCGTTCGTATCGCCGGTCAAGGTCAGTCGCATGTCGTCGGCATTTTCAGCCTGCGCGCTGACACTCATTGTGCCGTCGTTGGTCTTCATTTGCAAGAAGTCGCCCGTCTTCGGCATATTCACGCCGTAGAGACGGCCTTCGGCCGCAGCGTGCAAGAGCATACGGTAGTCGCCCAAATTGGCGTGACCTGCTTTTGCAGCTTCCGCTTCCTTCCGGAGATCCTGATTGTAGCCGGCAGGCACACCGAATGCGTCGCTTTCCGGCGCTGCGGGCAGCGCTTCAAATCGAGCCCGTGCGGCGGCAGTGAGATCGGCTTCGCTGATGCTTTGTGCCGAAGACACCTCCCAAAGGCTCTTGCTTCCCTTTCTTTTGGCGAATTTGCCCAACAGGAGTGCAACTTCCTCTCCTGTGGTTTTCTCTACATTGAGGTAATTGTCCGTGCGCGAGCTCTCCACGGCACGAATACCTCCGTGGAAGTGGTCTTTCCTCGTCGTTTCAAAGGTGAAGTTCGTACCCACCACACCGGTGCTCAGCGCATATTTGCCTTCTGTGGCCAAGGTGAGCGGACGCGCCGTGACCGCGTGAACCAGCGCGAAGCGATTGTTTTTCGTATCGTAGTTCAAAATGAAAGCCTGTTCGGCTCCCGGCTTCTCGAGATCCTGCGCCACCGGTTCATATTTCGCGTTGAGGGTCAGGTAGTGTTGGCCGTAATTAGAGTTGTTGACCACAAATACTTTCTTTCCGTTGAGCTCTGCAATGGAATTAGCGGGTTGTTCATCGCCACCAGATTCGCCGGTACCACCAGTACCACCAGTTCCTCCTGTACCACCGGTTCCTCCGGATTCTCCGCTACCTCCGGTTCCGCCAGAACCACCCGTGTCTTCAGATCCACCGGGTTCACCTGAGCCACCCGAACCGAGCGTCCAATCTGCAAACGAATAGTAGGATTCGATGCGCTTTTCGATCGCGTCGGGCAGGTTGTGGAAGAAGTTGATGCCCGTGAGTTCCTCGAGTTTCGTGATCGTCACGGCATGTTTCACCATGTCTTCTTTTTTACCGGCGCGGCCGTAGTCCTTGTTTTCCAGCCAAAAACCGATACTGGTGTATTTTCCGTTCTTGACTTTGAGCAGCGCCATGTAATTGTGGCGGGGCACCGCCACTTTTTTGCCTTCCAAGGTCAGCACCTTGACAAAATCCTTCGGATCGTTGAGGGCGCCGCCTTTCACCACGTAGAGCGTGTCGGCAAAACTGTCGTTTCGCCCCAGCTCTTGCACCAGTCGCTCGAGCGCAATCCAATATTTTTGATTGAATTCCGCCACTTGAGGCGACATGTTGCTCATGTAGAACGTCTGTTTGTTGGCCTCCAACGAGTAGGTGCGGTCGCTCGAAGCCACCATGTGTCCGCGGTCGTAACCGATGCCTTTGTAGGCGTTGCCCGAAAGTCGCTCGGAAGGGGCGAGCAGCGGGTCGAAAGTGAACTTACCGCTTCGCTTTACGCGGGTGGGGCGCGTTTCCGTGTCGAATCTGAAGGCCACCCAGCGCGGATGGTGCCAGTGTGCGTCGTAGCCGATGGCGAGGTTGATCGTCGAATCTTGTCCATCTTGCGTCGATTTCACGCGGTGCACAAGATAGCGCTCATCGGCGTCGCCTTTGAGTTGCGGCATTTCGAGTCGCAGCGCCGCCAAACTGTCGGCTTCGCGGCGCGAGTTGCCGCGTCGGCGTGCCGTGGGTTGCGCCGAAACCGTCGTCAGACTGTGCAAGATGCGGGGTGCGGCAGGGAGCGGTTCGAGGCTTTGCCCCTGTGCAGTAGGCATACCGAACGAGAGTGCCATGGCGCAATATAAGGGCGCCGAGAGGAGAGGTTGAATTTTCATTCGTAGGGTTGAATTGAGGGCGCGCCGCACCGTCTGCAGCCCATACAGGGGCAAAATGCAATGTGGACTTGCGCCATAAGGGGGTAAAAGATGTTGCAAAAGTAGCGATTATTTGCCGTAATGTTGGGTGAAACTGTGAGAAATAGCAGTGATCCGGCGGTCGAGTCTGTATTCTTCCGGCCGAAACGCCCAAAATCGGCAGTTGGGCGCGCACCTTTGGTGAAATTCATCGACGGCCGCGCTTTTTTGCTGCGGTGAGCCGGGTGCTCCGGGAGGGGAAGCGCCACAAAGTCGCTGCAAAGCCAAAAATAGAGGGCACTTTCCGCGCAAAGTCCCCCGCTTTTGCTCGAAAATTACCCCATTTTTCGCGGAAATCCCCCGTGTTTTTGCGCGAGGTGACGCGTCGTTTCCCGCTGATCGCGCGATTTCCTGCCGGTGCTGCATGAAAATGGCATGCGGTTTGCTGTATCGGGGGGAAAAAACTACCTTTGCTCTTCCGCGCCCCTGCGTTTCACCTCAAACTCCGAAAGATGCGTTTCAAGATCACCCCCGATTTTTCCATTTCCACCGCTTTGTTGCAATTCTACATTGAGGAAGTGCCGGGTTTGTCCGAGGCGCAATTGCGCAGTGCGCCCGGTGCGGTGAGTCTGCGCCTGCCTTCGGGGTTGAACTATGGCCTGCGTGAGCGACAAGAGTGGCTCAATCGCTGCGTGGTGGAAGAGTTGCGCCGCCAGTGCCGCCTTGTGCTCGCACCGCGCGTGCAGGCGTGGGCCAAACGCGGAGGGGTGAGCTTCAACCGGCTGACATTCAAGGACGTGAGTTCGCGATGGGGCTCTTGCTCTTCGCTGCGCAATGTGAATTTCAACGTGTGGTTGCTCTTGCTCGACGAACCTTTGGTGGACTATGTCGTCTGCCACGAGCTGGCTCACCTCACGCATCTCAACCACAGTGCGCATTTCTATGCCGAAGTCGATCGGATCATGGGCATTCCCGGCGAGGCCGTGCGGCGCGATCGGGAGTTGAACCGCGTGTCGCGCTCACTTGCAGCGCTGGGGCGCTATCGTTGAACCGATGAGCGCAGGAGCGGCGCGCACCGCTCCCTTGTTTTTTGAATCCACAACACAACAGTAGCATTTCTCTCGATGATGAACGATTGGAAAGACCGCCTCGGCGTGGTGTATAGCACCGCTGCCGATTTTGACTACCGCACTGCGGAAAACGACGAAGCCGAAACCCTCGCCCCCGCCGCGCAGCAATTGCGCGTGCGTGTCGAAAAAAAAGGTCGCGGTGGGAAGACCGCGACCCTTGTTTCGGGGTTTGTGGGCACGAGTGCCGATTTGGCCGATCTAGGCCGCACGCTGAAAGCAAAATGTGGAGTGGGCGGCAGCGTGAAAGACGGTGAGATCCTGGTGCAAGGCGATTTTCGCGAACGCGTCGTCAGCTTGTTGCGCTCGCTGGGCTACACCGGCACGAAATGAGCGCGCGCAGCGGCCACTATCGCCAAGCTCGTAGATTGTAAGCCGCTTCGACGCGCTTTTCGAGGGCGTCGTTGAGCTGAGGGAAGAAGTCCATGCCCGTGAGTCGCTCCACTTGGTCCACGCTCATGGCCGCCTCGTCCATCGTTTGCCGACTGTCGCGATTCGAATAGTAGAAACCGATGGCTTTCTCCGCCCCTTGCCGGGTGGAAAGCACGACTTTGAAGAAGCCGTTGGGCACTTGTATGCGCAGGTCGCGCCCGATGGTGAGGTGCTTGCGCTGTTTGTCAAAAACCGGGCCGCACACGATGTAGACCTTGCCCTCTAGTTGTGCCCATCGGCGGCAAGCCTTTTCGAGTTTGCTCCAGGCGCCGCTGTTCAGACTGTGATCTTGCGGACAGATGTTCGAGAGATAGAAACATTCGCGTTGGGCAACGGGACTCCACTTCATGTCGGCCGACGGACACATGTGGCCGCGGTCGTAGCCGCTGCCCTTGTAGTCGTAGGTGGTCACCTGTTGTGCCACCGGCAATTGCGGATCGGGCAGGAACTCTGTGAATCTGCGTTCAGTGCCCTCGGTTTCGGCGGCGGTGAGTTCCCACGCCGACCAATTGGGGCAGAGTGTTTGGCTGTTGAAAGAGAGGATGTAGCCGGTGTGGCGGACGATGCGCTCCGGCACGCCCTTGAGTGGCGCGGGCTGTTCGAGCGGCGGGCGTGCGGCGGGCTTTGCCGCCGGCGAAAAAGCGGTGCCGACTTGCGGCGCTGCGAGGAGGGCCAGCAGCGTGAGGCCGGCGAGAAGAGTGTGTTTCATTGGGTTGAATTGGTTCGTGCCGACGAATTTACGAAAACTCCCCGTTGTTGCCTAAATTGACGCAGCAAAACTTTGCCGATCGGCATGAAACTTTTACTTTTGCGCCCGATTCCCTAACAAAGACAGCTTACCCATGAATTTTTCGTTCCGTGATCTACTGCGTGAGGCCACGCAGCCTGCCACGCTTCGCTCCATCCCGTTCATTCTCTTCGGGTGTCTCGTGGCGGCGGTGGCTTTGGTCTATTTCATCAACCCTTATGGCATTGTACCGGGGGGTGCTTTCGGCGCCAGCATTGTGATTCATGCCATTTTCCCCTCGATGGCCATCGGCACCTTGGGGCTGATGATCCAAATCCCGCTGATGCTCATCTCGATGGTGGTGCTCGGCGGGCGTTTGGGGGTGCGCACCATCGTGGCGGCGGTGGCTCTTCCGCTCATGGTCAATTTGCTCACAGAATTGAGCTATCCTGCCGGCGAAGCCATGCGCACACTCGATCCCACTCAGCTGCTCGGCGGGCATTTAGACCTGACCCACGATTTGATTGTGAGCAGTTTGATTGGCGGCGTGCTGCTGGGCATCGGCACCGGCTTGGTGATTCGTCAGCAGGCTTCGAGCGGAGGCAGTGACATCGTGGCGATGATTCTCAACAAGTACACCGGCATCCCGTTTTCCTATTGCATGATGCTCGTCGACGGTTCGATTGTGTTGGCGGGCCTGCTGGTGATCGGCATGGGCGTGGGACTAAATGTGGGCAGCGCGGAGCCTCGCTCGTGGATGCTCTCGTTCTATTCGCTCATCACGATGTTTGCCATCGCCCGCTCCATCGGGGTGGTGGTGAGCGGCACGACCGATGCGAAATTGGTGCACATCATTTGCACGCCCGAGGAGGGTGGCGTGTTGCGCAACTGGATTCTCAATACGCTCGACCGCACCGCCACGCGCTCACCGTCCTATGGTTTGTACAGCGAACAGGAGAAAGAGATCTTGCTCCTCGTGGTGCGCCAGAAAGAATTGCCCGCCATCACGGCCGGCGTCAAGGAGTTGGCGCCCGATTGCTTCGTTGTGGTGACCGACGCCTATGACGCTTATGGTTATCGTTGGAAGGCGCTCCCCGATGCGGGGACAGTGCAAATCCGTTGAGCCATGAAAAGCTGCGAATGGTTGTCGACTACACTTTATGGCTTGCCCTCCCCGCTCGGCCCTTTGCTTTTGGCCGGACGGGGAGGGTGGCTTTCGGGGCTATGGTTCGAGGGCGAACGCCATTGCCCCATGTCGCGCCAAGCGGAATCCCGGCCGCAATGCATTGCCTTGGAATGGGACCTGGCGCACGCGGAGGTTGCAAATCTGCCTCCCTTTGTCGGAACGACGCTGCGGTGGTTGCACGTTTACTTCTCGGGGCTTTTGCCGTTGCCACCCCTGCCTAATCTCGATTTGCACGGCACGCCATTTCAATTGGCCGTGTGGCGAGAGTTGCTCGACGTGCCTTTTGCCACGACCTTGTCTTACGGAGCTTTGGCCCTCCGCGTGGCCCACCGATTGCAACGCCCTTCGGCAGGCGTGCGCGCCGTGGCAAGCACCGTGGGGCGAAACCCCGTTTCGATTCTTGTGCCGTGTCACCGAATTGTGGGCGCGCGCGGTGCGCTGGGGGGCTATGCCGGTGGAGTGGAACGCAAGGTGGCGCTGTTGGCGCACGAGGGAAAGTGCGCCGATGGCCGCGACGTGGCGAGCAGTGACTGGTTTTTTGGCTGCCCTCCGCAGTAGACGCTGCGGCGTGCCGACGCTCGGATTCTGCTACAGCGAATGTGCACTGAAAAGCCGATTGTCTTTCTCCGACCTTTGGGCGCGGACACAAAAAATCCCCTCGCGATCTTCCGATCGTGAGGGGATTGGTTTTCCTCTTGGGGCGCGGCAACATTACTCCGCCGCAGCCCGTGCGATGGCATCAAACAACGCCTTGCGCCATCATGGCTTTGGCCACTTTCATAAAGCCGGCCACGTTGGCACCGCGCACGTAGTTCACATAGCCGTCGGCATCTGTGCCGTGTTCCACACATTGGCGGTGAATGCCGTGCATGATTTGGTGCAAACGCTTGTCGACATCTTCTGCCGACCAGCTGAGGTGGAGCGCATTCTGGCTCATTTCGAGACCGGAAGTGGCGACACCGCCGGCGTTCACGGCCTTGCCCGGTGCGTAAAGCATCTTGTGGGCGATGAATTTATCGATGGCTTCGGGGGTGCATCCCATGTTGGAGATCTCACCAACGCAGAGCACGCCGTTGTCAATGAGGTGTTGCGCGTCGTCACCGTCGAGTTCGTTTTGTGTGGCGCAGGGCAATGCCACATCGACCTTGACTTCCCACGGACGTTTGCCCTCGAAGAATTGAGCACCGGGGAATTCCTCGGCGTAGGGGGCCACGATGTCATTGCCGGAGGCACGCAATTCGAGCAGGTAGTCAATTTTCTCTCCGCTGATGCCTTCGGGGTCGTAAATGTAGCCGTCGGGACCACTGATGGTGACGACTTTGGCGCCGAGTTGCGTGGCTTTTGTCGCTGCCCCCCAGGCCACATTACCGAAACCGGAGATGGCGACGGTCTTTCCTTTGATGTCGTGGCCTGCACGCTCGAGCATTTCACGCACAAAGTAGAGGCCGCCAAAGCCGGTTGCCTCGGGGCGGATGAGACTGCCGCCGAATTCGAGGTTTTTGCCGGTGAGCACGCCGGAAAAATCGCGAGTGAGGCGTTTGTATTGTCCGAAGAGGTAGCCGATCTCTCGGGCACCGACACCGATATCGCCTGCGGGGACGTCGACTTCTGGCCCGATGTGACGATAGAGTTCGGTCATGAACGACTGGCAGAAGCGCATAATCTCAGCGTCGCTCTTGCCGCGCGGCGAGAAGTCGGAACCGCCTTTGCCGCCGCCCATGGGAAGCGTGGTGAGCGCGTTCTTAAAGGTTTGTTCAAAGCCGAGGAATTTCAGAATGCTGAGGTTCACCGAGGCGTGGAAGCGAAGTCCGCCTTTGTAAGGACCAATGGCGGAGTTGAATTGCACGCGGTAGCCAATGTTGACCTGCACTTTGCCTTTGTCATCAACCCAGGGCACGCGGAAAGTGATGATGCGTTCGGGTTCAACCAGGCGTTCGAGCAGAGAAGCACGCTCCCATTCGGGGTGTTGATCGTAGATGTCGGCGATGCTGAGGAGCACTTCGTGAACAGCTTGGAGATACTCTTTCTCACCGGGGTGGCGAGCTTCGAGTTGCTGCATGAAAAGTTCGATGTTCATGGCGGTTGTAGTTTTTGGCGTGGGGTTTGCGTTGCTTCGTGTGGGCTTTGGAAAGAAAGCGGTGCACGAAGCGACGCAAACTGCCGATTGGATTATTTAATCATCTCACAGCCCATGTAAGGTTGCAGGGCTTTGGGAATGCGGATGCCTTCGGGGGTTTGGAAATCCTCGAGGATAGCGGCAACAATGCGGGGCAATGCAAGAGCGGAGCCATTGAGGGTGTGGCAAAGTTCGATTTTCTTGTCTTCGGCCCGGCGATAGCGGCAGTGAAGACGGTTGGCTTGATAGCAATCGAAGTTGGAAACAGAGGAAACTTCGAGCCAGCGACCTTGCGCTTCGGAGTAAACTTCAAAGTCATAGCACAGCGCGGCCGTGAAACTCATGTCGCCGCCGCAAAGACGGAGTATGCGGTAGGGAAGTTCGAGTTTTTGGAGCAGGCCTTCGACATGAGCCAACATTTCGTCGTGACTTTGCTGCGAATGTTCGGGACGATCGATGCGCACCAATTCGATTTTTGAGAACTCGTGCAGGCGATTCAGCCCGCGAACGTCCTTGCCGTAGCTGCCGGCTTCGCGACGGAAACACTGGGTGTAGGCACAGTTTTTGATGGGCAGCTCACTCTCGTCGAGGATCACGTCGCGGTAGATGTTCGTGACGGGGACTTCGGCCGTGGGAATGAGATAAAGGTTGTCGAGGTCGCAGTGATACATCTGTCCCTCCTTGTCGGGCAGCTGGCCGGTGCCGTAGCCCGAGGCTTCGTTGACCACCGTGGGTGGCATGATCTCCAAGTAGCCGTCTGCACGTGCCTCATCGAGGAAGAAGTTGATGAGCGCGCGCTGCAAACGTGCACCCCATCCTTTGTAGACGGGGAAGCCTGCGCCTGTAATTTTGACGCCGAGATCGAAATCGATGAGATCATATTTCTTTGCCAGCTCCCAGTGGGGCAGGGGATTGGAGGGAAGGGGCGTTTCGTGGCCGCCGGTCTTCACAACGAGGTTGTCATCTGCCCCCACTCCCTCGGGAACGATGTCATAGGGCACGTTCGGGATGGTGTAGAGGAGTTGTGTGCGCTCTTCCTCGGCTGCTTTTTTGAGTTCCTCGAGCTCTGCGCTGCGCGATTTGAGTTCTGCCACACGCGCCTTGGCGGCTTCTGCCTCTTCCTTCTGGCCGGCCTTCATGAAGGCACCGATATTTTTGGCAAGTGTCTTTTGTTCGGCGAGCACCGCGTCGAGTTCAGCCTGTGCGCTCTTGCGTTTGCCGTCAATGTTGAGCACCGCTTCGATGGCCTCTCGGGCTTCTGCGAAATGTTTCTTTTCCAAGCCGCGAATCACGGCTTCTTTATCTTTAGTAGAGTGGGAAGCCATTGCAAGAATGAGCAAAGAGCAGCAAAATCTGACCTAATGGTTAAGCACCTTTCCTCCCAATTCTTTTCTACTTCGTGTCTCCTATTGTGGTTAATGTTCCGCTCGGTGCTTCGCATATCGTGCAACCACTACGCTGATCGTCGTGGCAGAGGCGCAAGTCGTCGTGGAGTTACAGAAGAGTCGGCACTTATTCTTTTACCTCTTCCCACCATCGGTGGAAAGTCTGAGATTCGTTGTTCAAGTCCACCACTTCGCCGATGCGGGGCGTGAGTAACGGCAAGTTTTCGCGCTCTGCGGCAGCAGAAAGCAGGCGAAGAGACTCGTTCCATTCGTGGCGGGCCAGTGCATATTTGCTGTTGTGGATGGAAAGTACATGCCGCGGTGCCAGATCGCGAATGGCCTGTACCACTTGCTCGGGCATCATGTGAATGAAGGCCCAATCTTCATTGTATTGCCCGTTTTCGATCAGCGCCCAATCGATGGTTCCAAAACGTTGGCGGATCTTTTTGAAGCGGTCGTCGTAACCGCCGTCGCCCGAAAGGTAGATTTTGCGCGTGGGACTCTCGATGAGGAAAGACGCCCAGAGTGTATTGCCGGGATGCAAGGAGCGTCCCGAGAAATGTTGCGTGGACAAGCAGTGGAGTTTGACGTCGTTTCCAATTATAGTTTCCTCATCCCAGTCCAGTTCCGTGATGCGGTCAGCGGGATATCCCCACCGTTCGAGATGTTCGCCGACGCCGAGTGGACAAACGACCTGTCCGACGCGCCGACGAATGGATTTCACGGTGCGGTAGTCGAGATGATCATAGTGATCATGGGTGATGATGAGCACGTCTACGGGAGGGAGATTTGATAGCCGTCTGCCCCTTTGAAGGGGGCAAACATCCAAGAGAAGGGGGAGGCTGCTTTGAGTACGGGGTCGACGAGGAAGGTGAGTCCGTCGGTGCGGAGAAACACGGACGAGTGTCCGAGCCAAACCAAAGCGTTGTCATCGTTGCGCGCCAACGAATCGAGCGCGGTGTGGACAATGGGGAGAGGATTCGTAGGTTTGAGACGGGAGGGACGGTCGAAAAGAAAATCGCGAAGGCGCTGTACAAACGACTTTGAGCCGGTCATTGTGGGTGCATTGCGAAGGTTGTGGAAACGACCGTTGCGATAGTGCGGCGAGCGTTCGATGCGGGCCAGACGTTCGCCTCGCGGTGCACGACCGAACGTGGGGTGTTGAAGCACAATGACGGTGATAAGCGCCACGCCGAGGAGGATGGAAAATAGAATAGTCATGAGTCGTTTCATGTTAAGTGAGTGTCGTTTGGTGTTGTGTTGCCCGGGTTGCGCATTACCGGTGGATGTCGTGTCAGGGTTCCGTAGCACAAGGTCGCGCGCCGCCTTTTTACAGCTTGTGGTGCCCTTGATCAGTAAAGACGCATGCCGAACTATCCTCAAGAGGCATGTCCTTTTGGGATCCACGTGCTCTCTTTTGAACCCCGTGCCCACATTTTGAAAGCGATGCGCAGGCTTCGGAGTGCCGATGACCGTTTTTGAAGTGCAATTATCGTGCCCGATGAGATTCTTTCTCGTATTCTCAATGGAAACTTCCCGTGTTTTATGGTTTCCTTCAAAGAAGAAAAGGGGCGCACGCATTGGTGCTGCCCCTTTTCCGTAAAGTCTCTATATAGTGTCCCAAAGAAAGATTTTTATTCTTCGTCGTGCTGTGCGTGTTCGGCAATGAGCTTTTGCTGCAAATCACCGGGCACAAGCTCGTAGCTGGCAAATTTCATGATGAACGAGGCCCGTCCTCCCGTGAGACTGGAGAGTGTGGTGGCGTAGCTGCTCATTTCGCTGAGCGGCACCTTAGCCTGCAGCTTTTCGTATCCGTTTTCGGAGGTCATGCCCACGATCATGCCGCGTCGACCTTGGAGGTCGCTCATGACATCGCCCATTTTTTCGGAGGGTACAAAGACCTCCACGTCATAGATGGGTTCGAGGATTTTGGGACCTGCTTCGCGGAAGGCGGCAGAGAAGGCGTTGCGACCGGCCAACATGAAGGACACTTCATTGCTGTCGACGGGGTGCATCTTGCCGTCGTAGACAATGACGCGCACGTCGCGGGCATACGATCCGGTGAGCGGTCCTTGTTCCATGCGACTCATCACTCCTTTGAGAATCGCGGGCATAAACCGTGTGTCGATGGCGCCGCCCACAACGCTGTTGATGAACACCAATTTTCCGCCCCACTCGAGATTCACCTCTTCCTTACCGCGCGGTGTAATGCGGATTTCCTGATTGCCGAATTTGAACAGGGTTGGTTCGGGCATTCCTTCGAAGTAAGGTTCGACAATGAGGTGCACTTCGCCAAATTGTCCTGCGCCGCCCCATTGTTTCTTGTGTCGATAGTCGGCACGTGCCGGTTTAGTGATGGTTTCGCGGTAGGGGATGCGCTGTTCGCTGAATTCCACTTTGATCTTGTCGATGTTTTCGAGAATCCATTTCAGTGTGCGCAAGTGGAATTCGCCTTGTCCGTGTACGAGGATTTGACGTAATTCTTTGCTCTGTTCCACCACCCACGTGGGATCTTCCTGACGCAAACGAGTGAGTGCGGCCATCATTTTTTCGGTGTCGGCTTCGTTGACGGCGCGGATGGCACGTGTGAATTTGGAGTTGGGATATTTGATGAAATTGAAACGGTGTTCGCACTGCTTTCCATTGAGCGTATTGCCGGTGCGCACGTCCTTTAGTTTCACCGTGCAGCCGATGTCACCCGCCGAAAGCTGTTCCACCTTTTCACGGTTGGCGCCCGAGCAGACAAAGAGTTGCGCCATGCGTTCTTTCGAACCGCGGTCGGCGTTGGTCAAGTCGTCTCCTTCGTGCACCACGCCGCTCATGACTTTGAAGTACTGCACTTCGCCAATGTGGGGTTCGACTCCCGTTTTGAAGAAGTAGACACTCGTGGGGCCCTTCTCGTCAGGGCAGACTTCTTCTCCGCGTGTGTTGTGCACTTTGGGCATTTCGTCGACGAAAGGTACCACATTGCCCAAGAATTCCATGAGGCGTCCCACGCCCATGTCCTTTCCCGCACAGAC
>ERZ772958.425-NODE-425-length-18799-cov-11.412399_pt1 | contig 18799 bp, 9 predicted proteins | sample MGYA00580681_ERZ772958 | MGnify/ENA primary metagenome ERZ772958 (study PRJEB29015, sample SAMEA2738089) | human oral metagenome | biome: human oral; feature: human-associated habitat; material: saliva | place: China | collected 2275 ...
AGGAGGAACATCGTGGGATGGTTTGATTCCATCGAACATAACCGTTGGCTGAGCGCCAACATGCAGGCGCTCATCGAAGAGGCCGAGGGGTCCATCGTGGCCACCGGCTTCGCGCACCTGGACGCCGACGGCAAACCGGACCTGAGCCGGTCCATTGACCTGGCCGTCACCGGGCGCATGGCCTACATCTTTTCCCTGGGGGCCCTCATGGGCCTGCCCGGCACGCGCCGCTACGCCGACCATGCTGTCAAGTCGCTGACCAAGTACTTCACGGACCCCGTCAACGGCGGCATGTGGTACCAAATCAAAGCTGAACCGGACGAGGAGGGGCATGGTGTCCCCTGGGATGAGGCCTCCCGCGTTAAGTCTCAGTACCACACCGTCTACGCGCTGCTCGGTGTCGCTGCCGCGACCGTCGCCAACCGACCCGGCGCACACGAGCTGCTCGAAACCATGCTCCAAGAGCAGAAGGACTACTGGATCGACGACTACGGCCTCGTGTGGGATCAGTACGACGAGGCTTTCACCGAACCCGTGCCCGTCCACGCCCTCGGCACCCTCATCCATACCATCGAGGCCTACATGGCTGCCGCCGAGGCGACTACCGAACCCGAATGGCTGGATCGCGCCGAAAAGATGACGGCCTTCGCGTACAAGGTAGCGTCCAAGAACAACTGGCGCATCCCCGAGTACTACGACGAGGAATGGCAGCCCAGCCTCGAGGCCGGAAAGCTCTGCAACGACGGACGCCGCTACCACGAAGGCTACGTCACCGGTCACTCCATGCAGCTCGCGCGCTTCGCGCTGCAGGTGCGCGCTGGCCTGCGCTCCACGGGCTGGGCCGTACCCGACTACCTGATGGAGCTGGGCACTGAACTTTTCGAGCGCGCCCGCGTCGACGGCTGGCGTCGCACTGACGGGGCCCCCGGCTTCTCCACCGCCGTCAACGACCAGGGCGATCCCGTCCCTGGCGAAGACGAGCACCAGCAGTGGGTCGTCTGCGAGGGCGTGTGCGCGACCGTCGCCGTACGCCGCGCGATGCTCGATGACGGGCATCGCATCGACGAAGTCGAGCACTTCGAGCACTGCTATCGCTCCTTCGTGGACTACATCCACGATTACCTCATCGCCCAGCCGGGCCGCTGGATCCGCCGCCTCGGTCCCCACAATGAGAGCGTTCAGCCCGCCAAGTCCTCCCGTTGGGATGTCTACCACGCGATTCAGGCGATGCTTGCGATCCGCGTGCCGCTGTGGCCTCCGACGGCCCCCGCGCTCTCGCGAGGCCTCCTCGACCACCCCGAGGAGCCGGCACCCGACAAGAAGTCCTGGAACTTCTTCGGCCTGCGAGGCTGATAGCTGCGATTGGGACCGGACCCGGGGCGCGTGCACCCCGGGTCCGCCTCTTTGTTCACGCTGCGCGGTGAGCGCTGGAGCGATCCCGCAGATGTGGTGCGCGCCCGTCCCAACCTCTCCTTCTGCCGCAGGGTGGGCGGTTCCTGTGCCCGTACCGTCGGCTTCGCGTGTGTGAGTCTGTTCCTGTAGGATGGGGCAGGTCTGGAGGGCTGTCTGAGTGGCCGAAAGAGACGGTCTTGAAAACCGTTGTGTCAGCAATGGCACCGGGGGTTCGAATCCCTCGCCCTCCGCCGAGCCGGCCGCCCACGGGCGTCGCGGCGGGTGCACGTTCGCGCTCGCGGCGAAAATGCCCTAAAGTAGTCGGCACTGGAGACGTCGCATAGTCCGGTCGAGTGCGCCTCCCTGCTAAGGAGGTAGGGGTGCATAGCCCCTCGCGGGTTCAAATCCCGCCGTCTCCGCTCCCTGCCCCGGGATTCCTTTGGAATCCCGGGGCTTCGTCGTTGCCTCTGCTGCTTGCACGGGTTCTGGGTGCGGGGTGGATGTGCTTCCTGCGGTGCCCTCCATGTGGGTGGGCCCGGAAGGCTCCGGATTATAGGACAAAACGTGTTGGTTTTGTGGTGATTTTTCGGCGTGTTGGTGCGGAAAAGATGGTGTTGTAGGTGGTCGTGTTTGTCTCTTTCCTGTCACTGTTGCATCGTGGGCGTGTGTGTCTGCCCAGCCTTTGCCGTCAGGTGGGATGTGTGCCTGGCGGGACTCGGTTCAGGCTTCGGTGGCCAGGTTGGGGCGAGGGGAGGATGGGAAATGAACAGGCGGTTAGAGCACCGGATGACGCCCACAACGTGAGCGAGCTGGGACTGCGGGTAGGATCCTGCGCAGACCCGTGGGTGGAGGCCGTCGCGTTCCTGGATTCGCCCAAATCGCAGACCACCTCACCCAAAACAGCCCATTTTTGCCATTTTTTGGCGAGGTGGTCTGCACTTTGGGCGTGTGTGGCTGCCCCATGGTCTGTGACCGATCATCCGCGTGCGACAACGACGTGGGCTCCAACGTGTCCTGTGTATCAATCAGCTGTCTCGCATGTGGGTCGCCTGTTGCGCACGTTAACCCGCTGTTCCGTACGTGGGCGGTGTTGCCCAGGCTCGGAATAGCGGGTCCACGTGCGGATGAGGGCTTACGTGCGCCGGAGTCGCGACGGCGAAGCGGGCTGCGCTGGCAAACAGGTGGCACAACGGCGCTCGGTGTTGCAAGGGCGCGGCCAGCAGCAACGCCGACGCCGAGGCCGTAACAGTAAGGCGGGTCGTAATGGCACGGAGAAACCATAATGGCGAGGCCAGGACTCGCCCCCGATATCCGGAAGGCTAGCCCCGGCCTTGTCGCGCTGAGCGGTAGGCCATCGGTAAACCGTCAGTAGGCCATCAGCAGACCGTCAGTAGACCGTTAGTAGACAGTCACGTAGGTCCCCGATGGGATCGTGTCGTGCAGCCACTTGGCGTCCTCGTAGCGTAGGCGCACGCAGCCGTGGGAGACGTGCCCGCCGAGGGTCCCGTCCATTACGGTCATGGTGCCCTCGTAGTAGAGAATCGAGTGGAACAGGTAGTCGCCGTAGAACTGGGTCCACCAGTACGCCGTGTACCCGTGCCCGAAGGAGGAGCCTCGGTTCTTGATGGTGAAGGTGCCGGTGACGGTCGGGGTGGAGGACTTGCCGACGGAGCAGGGCATGTCGGTGAGTGGCTGCCAGGAGTTCGCCGCCCAGTAGAACGTCATGCAGTGTGGGGCGCTCGTGTCGACGACGACCAGGTAGTTCGTGGGACTGTAGAGGGTCTTCGCGTAGTTCCAGTCGGCCTCGAAGCCGGAGCGGCCGGACACCCAGAAGCCGTCCCACCGGTCGAAGTAGTTCCAGCTGCCGTCGACCATCGCCCAGGCGGTCGCCATCGCGCCGCCGGAGTCCGGCCTCAGGTAGTACCACTTCGCGCCTTGCTGCAGCCAGCCGGTGGCCATGGCCCCAGAGCTGCCCAGGTAGTACCAGAAGCCGCCGTCGCTGACCCAGCCGGTGCGCATCGCGCCGCTGGCGTCCGCGTAGTACCAGGTGTCGCCGACCTTGAACCAGCCGGTGGCCATAGCCCCGGATTCGCCCAGGTAGTACCAGGCCCCCGCCCGTACCCACGTGGACGCGCTCATCGCGCCGGAGGCATCGAGGTGGTACCAGGTGCCGTCGACCTTGGTCCAGCCGGTGGCCATCGCGCCGCCCGCGTCCGGGTTCAGGTAGTACCGGGTGCCGCCGGAGACCTGCCAGCCGGTGACCATGGCTCCGGAGTCGGATAGGAGGTACCACGAGCCGTCCCGGTACCAGCCGGTGCGCACGCCGTTGTCAGTTGATGCGTACCAGGTGCCGTCGGGCGCGCGGTACCAGCCGACCGGAACGAAGCCGTCGGCGTTGAAGGCGTAGCGCACGCCGCCGACCTCGAAGACTCCGTCCTTGAGCCATGTGCCGTCGGGACTCTCGTAGCGCCAGCCTTCGGCGTGGTGCACCCACTGGGAGGTGACGGGTGCTGGGGGGTCGGGTTCGGCGGGATTATCCGGCGCGGGTTCGGCGGGGTCACCCGGTTCGGGCTGCGCCGGGTCGGGCGTCGGGGGAGCGTCGTCCGACGAGGCCGGGGTGTCCTCGGGCGTCGCGGGGGTGGCCCGGTCGGGGGTGCCTTCGGGCGAGGCGGGGGGTGCCTCGGGTGTGGCTGGTGCGGCGGGTGTGCTCGCACCCGACTGTGCGCCTGATTGTGTACCTGATTGCGGGCCTGACTGTGCGGCGTCGTCGGCGACGTTGGCACCTGCGGCTGCGAGGGGGAAGAGACCGACGCATGCGAGCGCGGTCACCGATGCGACGATGCATCGGGCAAAGCGGATGTGAATCCTCTTCATGATGACACCTCACTGGTGGGGGATGTCTCAATCTTAGGCGCTGGAGGGTGAGTAGGTTGCACGTGTGGTCAAAAAACTGGGCAGTGTGTGCGTGGATGTTGCGGGGTGTGTACGTGTGAATGGGCACCCGGCATTGTTGGTGCGCGGCACAGGCCAGGTGCGACGCCCACGTGCTCTCCTTGCCTCGCCCGCTCACAGCATCGGGACGGGGCCAAAAACCTTGAATGATTGCATAAATTAGGCATATTATACTTTTATTAAGTTCGTCAATACTTGCTCATCTCTAAGGATTGGTTTCCGTGTCAAAAAAGGATGTCATCATCCCTCTTGTGCCCGCGGCGCTCAGCGCCCTGCTCCTCGCCGGAGGGGTCACCGTGTTTTCGGCGTGCGATCCCAAGCCGGACGGCACCTGGATGCACTGTCATCAGTGCCAAAATAGTGTCGTTGCTAGCGCGGCGGGCCTCGTTGTTTTCTTTGGTACCGCTACGTTCGTCACCAACAAGGCGGCGCGCCTCACCCTACAAGGACTCTCGCTCATTGGGGCTCTCGTCGTTTTCTTTATCCCCGGTGTCATCTGCCCGATGTGCATGATGAAGACGATGCGTTGCCATACGGTGTTCCAGCCATTTGTGCGCATTATGAGTGTCCTCGTCGCCGGCACTGGTGTCGCGGCTCTGGTCAACACGGTCAAGAGGGATCGGGCTTCGAAGGCCTGACGTGCGAGAGGTGACACGCACGCACCCAAACCGGGTAACCATAAAGCGGGGGGCCGTCGCAGTCGCGGCGGTTCTCCTGATCGTGGTCCTCGTCCTCCTCGTTGTCAACTTGCAGCGCGGGCAGCGCTACGCGCAGGCGCTTCGCTTCGCTGAGGCCGGGGACGCGGCGTCCGCTTACGACATTTTCGCGAGCCTGGGAAGTTACGCCGATTCCGCCCAGCGCGCGGCGGGCCTCGTCCAGAAGGATCCGGCGCTGCCCTACCGGAAGGCCGCCAAGGGTGACGTGATCGCCTTCGGCTCATTCGAGCAGGACGGTGACACCACGAACGGTGCCGAGCCGATCCGCTGGATCGTCCTCGAACGTTTCGATGACCGGCTCCTGGTCCTGAGCGCTGACGTCCTGGATGGGAGACAGTACAACCATGTGCCGTTCCAGGAGGTCACGTGGGCGGATAGTGACCTGCGTGCGTGGATGAACGACGATTTCCTCACCGCAGCTTTCGAACCCGCTCAACAAGGCATTATTGCCACAGTGTGCAACAGTAACGAGGACCAGTCCGTCACCGGTGCCGAGGGTGGCGCTGACACGCAGGACCGTGTCTTTGCGCTCAGTGAGACCGAAAGTGTCATCTATCTGAGCAGCTCCGCGAACCGCGCAGACATCGGCGCAGCCCCCGCGAGCGCGTTTGCGGCATCGGGTGCTCTGACCGTGAGCGAGGATGGGACCGCTGACTGGTGGCTGCGCTCGCCGGGAACATACGGTTTCGCCGCTCAATTCGTTGATGCTGAGGGTAAGCCGTCCGTTAGTGGCGCGAACGTTGACGTGCTCTACGGGGTACGTCCCGCCCTGTGGATCGACGTGTCCGAGGCCGGGCAGGGTGCGCAATGACCGGAGCTTTGACGCTGCGGCGTGTTCCGCTTATGAACATTCGGGCGCACCCGGTGCGTGCTGCGATCCTATTGTTCTTCGCGTTTGCGCTGGCGGCGTGCGTCTTTGGTGGGCTTGTTACCGTTGATGGTATGCGCTCTGAGCTTTCGTTGTCCGAGCGTAGGCTCGGCGCTGACCTCGTTGTGTACCCGACGTCCTGCCTGAACCAGGTGGACAAGAAACGCCTGCTGATGATCGGCACCCCCGTCGCCTGTGATCAGGCGCGCTCGACCTTGTCACGCATGGACGATAACGAGGACATTGTCGCCGTGTCCTACCAGCTCTACGTTGCCGATACGAGGCCGGACGGGACGCCGTTGTGGATCGTCGGCTATGACCCGGCGACGGATTTCGTGATCTCCCCGTGGATGCGCGAAGGTGAGGATGCTGCGCCTCCAACGGGAAGCGTCGCGGTCGGCGCGGCGGTCGAGGATGCGGATGGTCAGGTGACGCTGTTTGGGCGGCAGTGGACGGTAGGCGCGCACCTGCTGGAGACCGGTTCGGAGCTGGATAACGCGGTCGTCGTTAGTATGGATACGCTTACGCAGGTCATCGCGGCATCGGTCGAATCGGGGGTGGGTACCTATGCGTCCGTGCAGCCGAACCAAGATTTTTCGGCTGCCTTGGTGAAGGTCGATGATTCGCGCGACGTTCAGAGCGTGACGGAATGGATTAATCTCTACGTGCGTAAAGTGACCGCCGTGCGCTCTGACGAGGCCCTGGCCACCACGGCCTCGGACATTCGCGCCCATCGCTCGCTCACGCTCGGCGTGCTTGGCTTCGCCTGGCTGGTGTTGCTGGTCGCCCTGGTTGTCGCCCAGTTCGCCCTCATGAATGAGCGCCAACACGAGGTGTACGTGTGGCGGACCATAGGAGCCTCCCGCGCGACGATCGCCCGTGTGGTGGCGATCGAATCCTTGATCCTTCACGCGGCGGGGGCCTGCGTTGGGGTCCTCGCGGCCGCAGCGGCGCTGCCCCTGGCCCATGATGCGTTCGCGCTCGCGGCGCTGGCCGCGCCGGGGAGGTCGTTGCCCCTGGCTGCTCTCACTGTCGTCGCGTTGGTAGCTTTCGGTGTGGCCGGAACGAGGCTTGCTCTCGCGCGCGTGTATCGCAGTGTTTCGGGTCAGAAGCTGGCGCCCATCTAGGCGTCGGGACAGGAGGAATCAACATGCTGTCGCTTGCGCGACTCCCGTGGATGAACCTGCGCGGGTACCCGGTGCGCTCGGGTATCCTCGCGTTTTTCTCTATGCTCATGGCGATGGTGATGTTTGGCGGCACCATGATTGTGTGCGGCATTGACCGGGGATTGGGTACGGTCGAGTCGCGCCTCGGCGCCGACATCATGGTGACTCCCGCTGATGCTTCGTCCGACTTTGATGCGCAGGCGTTCCTGGTGGGCGCCGAACCGTCCTACTTCTATATGGATGAGGGCGTGGCCGGTGAGGTTGCGGGCGTTGATGGTGTCGGCGCGGCATCGCCTCAGCTTTTTCTTGCGACTGCGCGGGCCAGCTGCTGTTCGGGCCGCTATCAGGTCATCGCGTTCGACCCGGCCACGGACTTCACCATTCAGCCGTGGATTTCTGACACCTCTGGCGCCTCCAGTCTCGGTGACATGGAGGTGGTCGTCGGTGCGAATGTCGGGGTGTCCGATCCGGAGAACTTTTCGCTCTTCGGTCATAGGCTGCGTGTCGTCGCCCAATTCGATCAGACTGGTTCGACCCTCGACAACGCTGTGTACGCCAACTTTGATACTGCGAGAATTCTCATCGACTCTTCGCTGGAGAAAGGTCTCAACAAGTACACGAGTCTTGACACGGACCACATTATCTCCTCGGTCATGGTCAGGGTTGAACCCGGCAGAGACGTTAATGCGGTTGCCTCCGACATTGCTGCACGCGTGCCGGGAGTGTCCGTGGCGACCTCGACGACCCTGGTCAGTGGTATCTCTCGATCGTTGGACAACACCTCGCGCACGGTCACCACTTTGATTGCGCTCGTGTGGGGTGTTGGTTTGGTGATGATGACTCTCATGTTCGTCATGATGGTTGTTGAACGTAAGCGTGAGTACGGCACGCTCCTTGTTGTCGGCGCCCACAGGCGCCTGGTGTCGCGGGTCATTGCTCTCGAAGCTGTTATTCTCAACGCCGCTGGAGGCGCCCTCGGCATCCTCATATCGGGGGTCCTGATTGTCTCGTTCTCTGGTCTTGTGCAACAGACCATCGGCATCGGGTTCCTGGTGCCCTCCCTTGCGGTGATCGCCGCGCTGGTGGCGCTCGTCCTGGCCTCGACGGGCCTCGTTGCCCTCGTATCATCGTGGATAGCGCTGCGGTGCCTGAACATGGCGGACGCGAGCGCCCTATTGAAGGAAGGCGAGTGACATGCTCATCGAAGCAACGGACCTCACTAAGGAGTTTCCTCGCGCCCGCGCGGGGGGCCGCCTCTTCACGGCCGTGCATCCGCTTGACTTGACGTTGGATGAGGGGCAGCTGACCGTCATCACCGGGCATTCAGGCAGCGGTAAGAGCACCCTGTTGAACATGCTCGCGGGCATGCTGCCGCCTACGGGTGGGACTGTGCGCCTGGGTGGCCTCGACCTGTATGCGATGCGTGAGGAGGAGTGTGCGCGCCTGCGTAACGAGCGCATCGGTTTCATCCCGCAGGGGCACGCTGCGCTGCGAAGCCTCACCGTCCTGGAGAACGTTCTCTTGCCTTCCGTGTTGTATGGCGCGGGTAGGCCGCCGCGTGAGCGCGCCGAGGAACTCCTGTCCGCCGTGGGTCTGTCCGAGCTTGCGGATGCGCGCCCGAACGAGCTGTCAGGCGGTGAGTTGCGCCGCGTCGGTGTCGCTCGTGCTCTCCTCATGAGCCCGGCTGTGGTGTTGGCTGACGAGCCGACCGCCGGCCTGGATGCTGAGAGTGCGGCTGGGGTCCTGCGTTTGCTGCGTGAGGCTGCCGGCCCGGGAGCGACCGTCCTCATCGTCACGCACGAGCCAGAGGCGCTCAGCTACGCGGATCGTACGTTCGCGATGGATGGTGGTCATCTGTCGGGAGGGTCGTCGTAGGGATGAGGCCGGGGCGTGGGTGTGTCGGACATTCCTATCGACGAGGCAGTGGGTGTGACTGAAAGCACGCTGGTCTTCGGGTGGTGAAGTCTCTGGTGGTGAGGCTGGTCATTATTGGAGTATTGAGTCATGATGGTGTGCGCCATAATCGACCGCATGCGCGAGCGTGGGCGGCTGTCGTTACTGACCGACGGTTCAGAGAAGTTATGGTGTAACTGTAACGATTGAATCTGCATTGAAACACATGGTTGTATCGTGGTGAAGGTGATAACTGTCAGGCTTGGAACTCGTTCAACAAGCTCACTAGGGTGAGACTCAGATCCGCTCTCCGCTAGTTGAAAGAGAAATTGATGCCTCGACTGCGTCCCCTCCGAACCCGCGCCATCGTCGCCGCGGCCAGCGCACTGGCAGCCCTGTCGCTCCTGGTCACGTCGCTCTCCCCACTCGGAGCGCAGGCTAACGCAGCCGAGGAAACCACGCAATCAACCCAGGTCACCTCATCCCAGGAAGAAGCCCAGGCCTCGTCCGAAACCGACGCGGTCAGCGAACCCGCACAAGACAACCAAGCATCAACGGAGGACCCGACCGACAACGACGCCGAAAGCGCGCCCACGCCCCCCGAAGCCACCCCCGAGGACCAACCACGCACGCGCCGCACCCGCGCCATCAACGACACCGCCACCCTGGCAATGTCCGTCGCCAACGACACCGCCACCCTGCCGATCCGAGACCAACAGACGACCACCATCAACTACTCATGCTCCTCCGTCTCAACCCCCTGCGAAGGCGGAACCATCGAGGTGTGGCTCCCCGCCCCACTCACCCCCGCAGGCGAACAGCTGAGCGACAACTTCTACCAGGCATACCCCGTCGCCGGTAGCTCCGTCGTGACAACACGAAACGACATAGTCGCCGGCACCCCGCGCATGCAACGCATCCTGTTCACGCTCAAGGATCCGATTCCCGCCGGAACATCCGACCGAATCCAAGTACCGTGGAGCTACCTCGGCAACGACGCACCAAACAACTCCACCACTACCACCCGAGTCGTTTTCTCCGCGACCAACGCCCAACCCGTTGAACAATCCCTCACCACGACATGGACTGCAAGCCTCGACGTGGCAATCAACAAAAGCGGACCGACACAACCCCAGGATTACCCCGCCGTCGGAGGCCTCGCCACCTACAAGCTCTACTACGGGTACCAGCAAATCGACCAGAGTGACCCCAACAAGGTCGGTATCCGATGGAACGGATCCGCACGAAAATCCGCGAACCTCAACGGCCTAGGCTTCGTCCAAGCCCACAACATCACAGTCAGCGATCCCCTGCCCGCAAACGCCGTCTTCGTCTCCGCGACCAACGGCGGCCACTACGATGCCGCCACGCATACCGTGACCTGGACGTACGAGGACTGGGCGTGGCAAAACCCCATCACCTCAACAATCACCGTCAAATACCCCGTCGGAGCCGTCACCACCTCCGACACAGTCACCAACGAAGCCACAATCACCGCGCAAGCGCAAAACGACCCCTCGACTGTCGTCACGAAGAGCTCCGACATCACCCACGGCTTCTCCGCGCGCAGACCCGCCGGATCCATGATCAAGTACGGCAACGACTGGCAGTACCAAACCCGAGGCAACTCCGCGCAATGGCGACTGGGCGCCACAAACTCGGGCAACACGCCCCTGCACTTCCGCTGGGACGACACGCCCCCCTGCACGTGGTCCACCCAGGATGCCAAGGCCTCGGGCGGCGCCTGCGACACCCCGACAATGGTCAGCCCCTACCGCTTCCAAATCCACTCCACCTCCGGATATGAGGACAACGGAGGTTGGACCCTGGAGTACTGGACCAACAAGGGCAACCACGACAGCGTCACCTACACGGCCTCGTCGCCCCTCACGCTCCCCGACGGCGAGTGGATCACCCGCTTCACGATCGACACGGACGCACTGCCACAAACCAACCCGACAATCTTCTTCTACGGGACGATCCCCACGTCCTTGCCGAACCAAGAACCCGCAGACTTCACCAACCACTACAACCCAGCCGCCCCGCCCGAACAGTACTACAACTACGTAGCATCCACGGACTACGTGCGCTACCAGAACTGCGCGAGCGGCACCGCGACCGACATCGATAGCGGCGCCGTCATCTACACCAACGACAATCTGTGCTCGTGGATGCGCGTGCGCAACGACTTCCCCAGCATTCAGATAGTTGGATCCCTGGGCACCGACCCCGTCGTCATCGGCAAACCCGCTATGTTCGCCCTCAGTGCGTACGTGCGTCCCAAGAGCGCCGGAGGCGTCCCCACGCCCGTGACGATGACCGACCTGCTGCCCCTCGGGTTCGACGTGGATGACACAACGACCGTATCCGTCTTGAAGAACTCGACGCTGAAAAATCCCGACGGCACCCCCTACGACCTGACCAAGCTCAATACCACCATCTCGAAGAACTACAACGGCACCGGTCGCACACTGGTGAGTATTGCAGCACCCGACGCAGTCGAAGGAAACCTGTACGTCCACCTGACAGCCACTGTCCTGTCGACCACGCCAGCGGGTAGTAACAGCAACGACGCCGCCGCTTTCATGCCCGGCGACGGCGCGAAGTCCACCACGCAGGACACGAGCCTGCGCAACGCCGCATACTGCCAAGGCAGTCGCGCACGTGACACCAATGACGTCAACCGCAACGGTTCGACCGAAGACTACGTGTGCAACTCCTCCACGCAGTTCAACGTGTCCGCCACCCCCGGAATGACCATCACAAAGGAAGCCAAAGGCAACAAGGACGACGACTTCGTCCCCGCCGGCCAAATTGCCCAGATCGACCCGGGCGGCGACGGCGCATACCGATTCACGATCAGCAATACCGGTAACACTGCGCTGACGAACGTCGTCGCCTACGACATCCTTCCCTACAAGGGGGACGTGGGTGTTGGCCCCGCCGCCGGGCAGGCGCGCGGCTCCTCGTGGAAGCCGAACCTCAACTCAACCAACTGGTCCTTCCACTCCGTCAAACACTCCCCCGGGCAAGCCCCCGTGACGACCACTGTGCCCGCTTCGGACATTACGGTGGAATATTCAACCGTTCCCAATCCCTGCCGCGGCGAAGTCATGGCCGCCGGCGGTTCAATGAACGATTCCCCCGTCGGTTGTACGCGCAATGCGTGGGGCGGAGCGCCCTCCGACCTGTCCACCATCACCGGTTTCCGTATCGTCATGAATCGCGATATTGAAATCGGCGAGACGATCCAGTTCGTGGCAACCATGACATCACCGGTCAACGCGAACCTCATCGCCTGGAACTCGGTCGCCCTGGCAGCAGGCTCCCTCGAAAACAATAGAGTGTCCTACCTGCAACCCAACGAGGCCCCCAAGGTTGGCATTAATGTCTCCACCGACGTCGCCGTGAGCGAGTCCGTGGTGCGCGCCAAGATGAACGGTGACCAACCCGTTCGCGATGCGAACGGCATCATCGAAGCGGACGAATCAACCGATCTGATCATGCCCGGTGACTACATGCTCTATCGGGTGAGCCTGGCCAATAGCGGCCCCTCCGTCGCGTCGGGCATCACCATCACCGACGCTATGGACGACTCTGTAGAGTACGTTTCCTCCGAAACTCGTATCTGCCAGGACGGTGCCACGAACCCATGCACGGGTCCGGTCTACACCGACGCCTCCTACGACGAGTTCAACTCTGAATGGAACGCCATACCCTCCGGGCAACTCAACGTGAACCTCAACGTCGGGGCAACGATGACGATGTACATGCTCGTTCGGGTAGCCGACGGTGCCGAAGGTCGAACCGTCATGAACACGGTCTCGCTGGGCGACTTTGATCAGGTTGATTCCGACACTGCTAACAACACCGCCAGCGCTACCTTCACGGTCGGCGGTTCAATCTCCGGCACCATCTTCAACGACGCCGACGCCACCTGGTACTACGACACCGGTGGTCCGGACGTGCCCCTTGACGGCGTGAACGTGCGCCTGCTGGACGCCGACGGGCACCCTGTGAAGGATGCGTCGGGCACTGACATCACAACGAAGTCGACCGCCGACGGCAGTTACGTCTTTAACCGCCTGCCGATGGGCTCCTACAAGGTCGAGGTCGTCCCCTCCCTCGCGACACGCGATGGCACTCAGGTGAACCTGGCGGACTACACCCTCACGCTCGCCTACGACTCCTCCGCGTCGCGCGCTCAGGCTGGCCAGGGCACGCTCCTGATTCCCAACCCGATCACGTTGACGCCAGCTGCGCCCACCGAGACGATGGTCGACTTCGGTTTCGTGAAACCCGCATCCCTCGGAGACTACGTATGGTTTGACGCGAACAGGAATGGAATCCAGGACGCGGACGAGGCCGGAGTCGCGGGAGTCGAGGTGTCCCTCGTGGATGCTGACGGTCAACCAGTCCTCGATGCCAGTGGAAACACCGTTGAACCCGTTACGACCGACGCGAACGGCAAGTACTCCTTCACGGACCTCCTGCCTAACCCCGATCGCATGTTCGCTGCTGCAGGCGAGGACCATGACAAGGTCATCTTCACGGCACCAGCCGGATACTCACCGACGGTGACCCACGCGGGAACCGATGCTGCGACAGATTCCAACGGACTGAGCAGCGATGTCGCGCTTACACAAGGGCAACGCGACACGACGGTTGACCTCGGATTGATTGCCGACGGCGCGATTGGCGGCACCCTGTACTGGGACGTCAATAACAGTGGTGGTGCGTCCCCGTCGGGACCTGACAGACCCCTGGACGGCGTGACACTCACGCTGACGTACAAGACGCCTACGGGTGTGGACAAGACGGCGACGACTCTCACGGATTCCCACGGTCACTACTCGTTCAAGGACCTGGCCCCCGGCGATTACACGATCATCGTTGAGGAGCATTCCGTGGCGGGCGCGTGCCCGACGTGCACTGCGCAGACCCACGCCCCCTCCGGTGATCTGACAGCAGCGCGGGGACAGGAACTGTCCCTGACGTCGAATGTGACGCTGACGCCCGTCGATATGTCGAACAATTCGCAGGATTGGGCGTTCACGAGTCCGGCAGACACTGCTATCACGAAGACAATCACAGACCCGAGCGAGGCTGAACAAGACACCTTCGAGTTCACCCCCGGCAAGCAGGTCATTTACACCCTGACCTTGACGAACAACGGACCGGGTGTGGCGACCGGCGTCACCGTGCTCGATCATCTCCCCTCCGGTGTGTCCTTTGTTGGGGCCTCCGGAGACGGATCGTATGACGCGACGTCGGGCGTATGGAACCTGTCGGACCAGGTAATCGAGACCAGTGAGGTAAAGACCCTGGCGATCGCGGTGACGATCACCGGTGATGGTGCGGGTGCGCTCGTCACCAACGTCGCTCGCATCACCCACCAGGATCAGGTTGGCGATGACCCGACGAATAACGAGGCCTCGGCATCGTTTCGGGGAGGGTTCAACATTGGTGGCACGATCTACCGCGACTCGGATGGCTCGTACTCCACCGCCGGCTCTGAGGTGCGCTTCACGGGGATCACAGTCGCACTGTTGAACGAGGATGGTTCGCCCGTCCTGGGCGACGATGGTGTTCCCGTGACGGCGGTGACTGACGCCTCCGGAGCTTACCGGTTCGTCGACCTCGGCAGGGGCGCCTATCGCGTCAGTATTGTTGACGCTGCGCAAAGTCCGCTGGCGTCGCTGGTGCCCACCCAGGCGTACACCGGTAAGGGCGCCACCTGGGCCACCGTGATCATCTCGGACGCGTCGGTTGAGGGGGTGAACTTCGGCCTGGTTGCCCCCGCAACGATCGGTGAGCGAGTGTGGGATGACGTCAACGCCAACGGCAGCGACGACGGCGAACCCGGCATCGGAGGCGTGAGCGTGATTCTCACCGACGCTGACGGTGCGCAGGTGGCTCGCACCACCACCGACGCGAACGGGAACTACCGTTTCACGGGCCTGGTCCCGGGCACCTACACCGTCACCATCGAGGTCCCGTCCGGCTATGCGGCCGCGACCACCTCGATGAGCGTGCGCGTGGGTGAAGGCGAGGAATACGTGGACGCGGACTTCCCGCTCACCCTCATCCCCGCCCCCACGCCCGCCCAGGCGTACCAGGTGCTCACCAACCGAGGCCTGGCACGCACCGGCGCGGACGCCACCATCATCGGTGGCATGGCGGCCCTGGCGGCCATCGCCGGCGCCCTGGCCATCGGCGTCAAGCGCCGCCGCGAACGTGAGGATGCCTGACAGGCACGCAGGGCACACCCCCCCACGCGGGGGCGAACCCCACCCCTCAGGGGGCGCGAGACCAACAGGTCCCGCGCCCCCTGCGCACATACCCGGCCCCGGCCTCGTCAATGAGGCGCCTCCGAGCACGGCCACGCACCCTCCGCGCGACGCTGTGGAACGCGCGGCGTGGGACGCAGATGAGGGTGGGAGCAACTAGGCTTGTAGGGTGACCACAGCACTGTATCGCCGGTATCGCCCCGACACCTTCGACCAGGTGATCGGGCAGGAGCACGTGACGGAGCCTCTGAAGGCGGCGCTGCGCGCGAATCGCGTCACGCACGCGTACCTGTTCTCGGGGCCGCGCGGATGCGGCAAGACAACGTCCGCGCGCATCCTGGCGCGCTGTCTGAACTGTGCGCAGGGTCCTACAGATACCCCGTGCGGTCAGTGTGAATCCTGCCGCGAGCTGGCCACCGGTGGCCCCGGTTCGCTCGACGTCGTCGAGATCGACGCGGCCTCGCACGGCGGCGTCGACGACGCCCGCGACCTGCGCGAGCGCGCCACCTTCGCGCCGGTGCGCGACCGCTACAAGATCTTCATCATCGACGAGGCCCACATGGTCACGAACCAGGGCTTCAACGCGTTGCTCAAGCTCGTCGAGGAGCCGCCCGAGCACGTCAAGTTTGTTTTCGCGACGACGGAACCCGAGCGCGTCATCGGCACGATCCGCTCGCGTACCCACCACTACCCGTTCCGCTTGGTCCCGCCGGACGTCCTTGGCCCGTATCTGACGACCCTGTGCGCCGAGGAACATATCAGCGTGGGAGAGGGTGTCTTGACCCTCGTCATGCGTGCGGGCGGCGGCTCGGTGAGAGACACCCTCTCGGTGCTCGATCAGCTGATGGCCGGCGCGATCAACGGCCAGGTCACCTACCAGACGGCGGTGGCGCTGCTCGGGTACACGGATTCCGCGCTGCTCGACCAGTCCGTCGACGCCCTCGCGGGTGGTGACGGTGCCGCGGCCTTCCGTGTCGTCGAGCGCATGGTCGAGTCCGGCCATGACCCGCGCCGCTTCGTTGAGGACCTCCTTCAGCGTCTGCGCGACCTGCTCATCATCGCGGTGGCCGGCGACGGCGCGCGCGACGTCCTCGCAGACACGCCGCAGGACCAGTTCGAGCGCATGCAGCGTCAGGCACAGAATTGGGGGCCACACGGTCTGTCCCGCGCTGCGGACCTGACCGACGAGGCCCTGCGCGCCATGACGGGCGCGACCTCACCCCGACTCCAGCTCGAGCTCCTCGTGGGGCGTATCCTCGTGCCCGCGCCTACCGCCGCGCCCGCACCGGGTCCCGTCCAGGGCACGGTCGGAATGACCGGTGGGGGAGCGCCGCGCCAGGTGTCTTCCGCTTCGTCGTCCGAGGCCTCCTCGGGTCGTTTCGGCGCTCGCGAGGCACGCGAGGCCCTGGCCCGAAAGAAGCAGGAGCGCGCCGAGGCCTCGGCCCCCGCCGCGCAGACACCCGCGTCGCCTGCCTCGTCCGCACCCGCGCCCCAGGGGATGCCCGCGTGGGGGAGCGGCCCCGATTGGGGTTCCGCGAGTCCTGCGCCTCGTTCGCCCGAGGCCTCCCAGGAACCCGCGCAGCACGCGCCGGGGGAGCGACTCTCAGGGGGGCGCGGCGAGCGCCCCGTAGGTGATCGAGCTGAGCACCCCGCGAACGAGCGGTCTGCTCGCGAGCGCGGCGAGCGGTCCTCAAGCGACCAGCACGAGTGGGGTCGCAGCGAGCGCTACGATCAGCAGGGTGGCGCACGCCAGGGCGAACGTGCTCCGGCGCAGCATTCGGGCGGCCAAGCCACGCGCCAGCAGGGCCGTCCCGAGGTCCCCGGAGGTCGCGAGGCCCCCGCGCAGCGCCCCGCCCAGCCGCGACCCGACGCGCGCAGCCACGAACCGGTGCGCCGGGAAGCTCACGACCAGGAGCGAGCGCACCGCGACACGTCGGCTTCCCCGACCCCCGGAAGCCGCGAGGCCGACATGCTGCGCGGACGATGGAACGAGGTCGTCGAACGATTGTCCTCTATCAGCCGCGTCACCTGGTCGATGGTCGGCGGCAACGCGCAGCTCGGAGCCGTGGATGGCTCCGCTGTGGTGCTACTCTTTCCCGTCGAGGCCATGGTCAACGCATTCTCGCGTGGCCACCGCGCTGCTGACGTCGAGAAGGCCATCCGCGAGGTCACCGGCCTGACCGTCACCGTGTCCGCGCAGGTGGGGCAGGCCTCGGGTGGCCCGGCAACGACGGGTCCGTCGGCGCAGGCATCGCGTTCGGGCGGCCAGCCGCGCAACGGCGGATGGGTCTCGGAGCCGCCCCCTTTTGACGAGGCCGCCGCGCAGGCGGCATACCACGACGACCCCGCCCCCGAGCCCGAGGAAGACGGGTGGCCCGAACCCGCGCGAGCACCCGAACCTGCTCGCACGCAGGAACGCGCGTCGGAGGAGTCGGCTTGGCCGGCGACCGCGACGGTGATGCCCCTGCGCCGAGAGACACCGCGCACAGAAGAACAACGCTGGCAGGACGCGCCCGACACGTTTGGTGAACCCGCCTCGTACGAGAGCGCGTCGACGCCCGAGAAATCCGCCGCACCCGCGCGTCTGGTACTGCCCGAAAGGGCCGCCCGAGCCCTCGCCCAGGCGAGTGCGCAGGCCCCTGCCCACGACGAACACCCGGGTGCTGCCACGACGACAGAACCGGTCGCGCCACGCAAGCACTCCTTCACGGTCTTCACCTACCCGGGCGACCCGGACCCCGCTGACGAACCGCCGGTCGCACCCGCGCAGGCTGACAGCGCGGCCCCGGCCTCGTCCCCCGTCTTTGACGATGCGCCCATCGAGTCCGCTGCCTACGCGTCGGCCACGCCGACGGGGTGGGGCGACCCGGCTGCGGTCTCCGGAGGCGCGCACGTCTCCTTCGACGATGGCGCGGATCAGTGGACGCCGCCGAGGCCGGAGGAACCGACGAACAGCGCTACCCCGACCCTGCAAGACACTGCCCGGCAGGAGGCATCCCCGCAGGAATGGGCGGCGCAGGGAGCCGACGCGTCGGGGTGGGCGTCGCAGGACTGGTCACCGCAGGCCCCGCAGGTACCCGCTGAGCAGGCCGCTGCCTCGCAGACCCCCTCGTGGCTGGCAGCCGCGCCCGAGCCGATGCGCTCGGCTGCCCCGGATTCTCAGGTTGCCGACGCCGACGTGCCCACCCAAGCGGGTCCCGGTAACCCCCTCACCGGTCGCGCCGCCGCCGAGGCCGCCTTGCGCGAGAAGGCCGAGCACGAAGCCACCGTCGCCTCGACCCGCACTCACGCGGCCGACGACGACAGCGCCAGCATCGACGACGAAAACATTGAACACTCGCAGACGATCGGCCTGGCTGCGGTCCTGGAGATCCTCGGCGGACGGGTCATCGAAGAGAAGATGACCGAGGGAGGATACTGACATGTACGACGGTGCCCTGGCCGACCTCATCGACCAGTTCGGACAACTGCCCGGCATCGGCCCGAAGTCCGCGCAGCGCATGGCCATGCACGTCCTGGACG
>ERZ772958.427-NODE-427-length-18649-cov-35.925567_pt1 | contig 18649 bp, 14 predicted proteins | sample MGYA00580681_ERZ772958 | MGnify/ENA primary metagenome ERZ772958 (study PRJEB29015, sample SAMEA2738089) | human oral metagenome | biome: human oral; feature: human-associated habitat; material: saliva | place: China | collected 2275 ...
TGGTGCTGTGTATCAGCGCCGGCTGGTACTTTGTGGACTTTTATGGTGGTAAAGATGTTCAGGCTGGGCAGGCTTTGCCTGGTGGGGGCGCTGTGACCAGCGCAAGTGCGAGCCGCGAAGAGGCGCGAGGCACGGCTCCAGCGACGCCGACATCAATGCCGGCGCCTTCTGCCTCAGTTAAATGGACGCCTACGGCCCAGGAAGCCAAGAAGCGCGCTGAGGCTTTGAGCATGCCGCTTCCAGCTAAGCCAGAAGAAATTACGCAGAATACTGATGATGGCGCTGTGGCTACTGCCAAGTATGCGATTGAGCTATATAACTATGCGTTTGCTACAGGGAATGTAGATGAGTATGCAAAGTTGTGTAAAGGAACCCATAAATCCTGTGCCACAACCCCAGATGTTATTAAGAAAATGCACGCTAATGGTGGGTGGGTTGATAAATTACAGGTGACTTTTACAAGCGGTTGGGTTCGTAAAGATATTAAGGATGAACTTATTGTCCAATTATGGTATTACCAAAGTGACGGGTTTGAATATTCTGGTACTGGTTCTAATTTAGACCTAAAACAGGGGAAACGTGCCGCACTAGTTAGTTTGTCTTATAATGGTAGTAGCTGGCAAGTGGAGATGATCTACGTTGAGAAGCGCTAACTTACGTGTCCTGCTTTTGCTAGTTATTTGTCTTGGAATGTCTAGTTTTGCTTATGCGGACGGGAATTTTGATGGGCAAATAGATAATTCGGGCAGGCATGTTGTTGTTGAAGCTGAGCAAAAGGATAGTGCTCCTGGCTTTGTTGGGGCTACTGGTAGCTCAGAGCTGCCAGAACAAGCGCAAGAAGGTGCGGCTAAGCCTGTGTTGCGGTGCTATGGAAGTGGCGCAGCAGAAGGGGTTGTTTTTGAGGGTAGCGATTTAGATCCCTCACGCTACGACAGTTGTGAGGTAGTGCCTGGTCGACCTCAAGGTGAAGGTGCACCTGTGCAGGCTAAACCGTTTGTGGTTACACGTGAGCAAGTTGCGAAATTATTCGTAAAAGGCAGCGGTGTTGAACGTTATCCAGCTGGACGAACATTAGTAATTGATCACGATATTACGTTTTGGACTAGCGGGAATAAACAGTCCATTACTTCTAACCTGTTAGGCCGTCAGGTAGAAATTGAAGCCAGTCCAGTTAAATACATCTGGGACTTTGGTGATGGGGTAATCCAAGAAACTGACTACCCAGGGTCTCCACCTCCAGCAGGTGGAATCGTTCATCAATTCAAGGATACTGGTAATAATTTCCGGGTCCAGTTAACTGTGGTATGGGTTGCTCGCTGGCGTTTAGTTGGTGGAGCTTGGCAAACTGTACGTGGCACGATTACCACCCATGAATTTAGTACATATTTCGATTTATATTTACCAGATTCGTACGGGGTGGTGCCCGACTATGAGCCTTCGCCCACGATTGAGCCGCCTGTAGATAAACCTAGGTAGCAGTTTAACTCTGAAAATAGGGGTGAGCTCAGTGAAGAGATTAAAAATTGGTTGGCTACAGGCATGGGTAGTTGCTGCTTTAGTAAGTTGCATCAGTGCTGGCTTATGCATCATGGTTTTCTATGCTGGTAAAGATGCTCAGGCTGGGCAGGCTTTGCCTCATGGAGGCGCAGCCAGCGCAAGTGTGACAAGTGCGAGCCGCTCAGGGGTTAGCGCTACGGTTTCACCAACACTGACGCCGGCGCCCTCTGCTTCGGTTAAATGGACGCCAACGGCCCAGGAGGCCAAGAAGCGCGCTGAGGCTTTGAAAATGCAGGCACCGGTCAGGCCTAAAGAAATCGCGCAAAACACTGATGAAGGCGCTGTGGCCACGGCCAAGTATGCGATTGAGTTATATAACTATACATTTGCTACGGGAAATGCAGATGAGTATAAAGCTCTGTGCATTAGCGATAGGAAATCGTGCGTTAAGGTTCCGGTGGACGCACTTAAGATGCATCAAAATGGTGGTTGGGTAGATCCAATACAGGTGACTTTTGTTAGCGGTTGGGTTCGCAAAGATGTTACTAAGAATGTAGTTGTACAGCTTTGGTTTTACCGTAATGCTAGTCAAGAGCACTCTGGTCAAGGTGAGCTTCAAAATATTTCTGCTGGTAAGTTCGCCTCTTTAGTTACCTTGAAATTTGATGGCGTTGAATGGAAAGTGCAGGAGATTTATGTTGAAGAAAAACACTAAAAGCTTTTAGCTTGTTAATGGGGCTGACCTTAATGAAACGATTGAAAATCAGTTGGCTGCCTATGCGGGTGACGGTAGTTTTTATGCTTTGTGTCAGTGTGACTTTGTGTGGTGCAATTTTCTATAACCTCAGAGAGACTCATACTGGGCAGGTTTTGGTCGGTGGGGCCAGTGCAAGTGCAACAAGTGCGAGCCGTGCAGGGGTGAGAGGCGCGGCTCCAGTGAATCCGACATCAACGCCGGCGCCTTCTGTTTCGGTGAAATGGATACCTACGCCACAGGAGGCGAAGAAACGTAGTGAGGCTTTGAAAATGCAAGCCCCAATTAGGCCTGACGAAATCACGCAAAACACTGATGAAGGAGCTGTGGCCACGGCTAAGTATGCGGTTGACTTATATAATTACGCATTTTCTACGGGAAAAGTTGAAGAATATAAGACTCTGTGTAAAGGGACTCATAAATCTTGTGCCACAACTCCGGCAGCTATACAGAAATTACATGCTGATGGTGGCTGGGTTGATGAAATGCATGTAACGTTTACGGATGCTTGGGTGCGTAAAGATGTTAAATATAAAGTTGTTGTCGAGCTTTGGTATTACCAAACTGGTGGCATTGAATATCTCGGTGACGGATCAAAAGTTGATGTTAAACAAAGTAAATGGGCGGCATTAGTTACTTTGTCATATAACGGTAGTGGCTGGCAGGTTGAGGAGATCTATGGTACGCCACAGTAAAGACTGTGTTAATTACTGTGGAGCGTATCTGCCTTAAAAACACTAGTTGGCTATGCTAGGGTGTAAAGCGCTTCGAGTGCGAGGCCAAGGAAGCCCTGCTTGGCATGGAGGATCTAATGTTTTTAAAGAGCGTCAAATATCCTGGTATTGAATATGAGACAGGGGAAGAGATTTTTCTTTCCCCGCAAGAAGCTGGAACTTCCTTCTATTTGGATGTTGATGAAGAGCTAACCTCTAATGATGCGGCAATGGCTTTAATTGCCTCAACCCTAGATGAGGCAGATGCGTTGCTTGCAACTGCCAAGGAGTTTTTGAAACAGACGCTGTCAAGTAAGGATGCTAGTCACTATGGGACTGTCGCATATTTCATGGAGTACCACCTAGGCGAGCTAGATCCAGATACTCTAGCGGAACTGTTCCCCTCATGTGACCCGGAGGCAATGTCATTTGCGCAAATGGTAGATTTCTTGAAAATCGTGCGTTTTGGCAGTTTGATTGATGAAGAAACAGGCCAGCAAGCTTTCGTTCTCGATCTAAGCTTCAACCCTGAGCTAACTGATGAACTATTAGTTATCTATTTTGATCTAGAAAAACAGGTAGTTTCTCTAGCCCACGAAAGCTAACGTCCCAGCCAAGGACGAGCGCCGTCGTCGTAGTTTAAGGCTGGCGCGCAAGGACTACTTGACTGCTATGGCAGCAAAGGTTGGGGAAGTTTATCCCCTGGGGTCAGGGCAGGGGAGAGGCTAGCTGGGGGATAAGTCGGGGGCGTTGCTGACCTTGACTGGTCGCCTGGTGGGTGCGTGCAAGGTTTGCCGTGCCTGGCTGCGCGGCTTAAAAAGTGACCTCCGGTAGAGGGCCTGGTAAAGGATCTGGTAGGGAAACTACCTATTGTGGCCCTACAGATGGGTGTTTCACCGGGTGGGGCTGGTTGTCGGCTGCCTAGTGTGGAGTGTGGCCTTACAGATACTGACATTTCGTCCGTTGCCTATAAAACCCCATGTAATAATTATAGGGAAGAGATGATTTTGTAGGTGTTTGCAATGGAGCCTGATATGCCTAATACCCCCGGTGAGCCACACCTAAAGGGTCAGGACCTGCACCTAAAGGGGTGGGACCCGCACCCAAATGGCCACGCCTCTTGCTTAAGTGAGGCCAGCTACCCCAAGGTTTTATCCTGCACTATCGTTGACCAGGCCACTAACCCTAAAGGCACTATCATGGCTTTTCATGGGGTTAGTGACAACGGCGCCTCACTAGCCGATATTGGTGCGCGCTGGGGTGAGCAGTGGCGGGTGGTGCTGGTAGACAGTTTGGGTCACGGCCTCTCGCCGCGTTTTAGCCCCCAACAGTTACAGGCCCCTTTCCAAAGCGCTCTGCAAGCCGCCGCTGAGACGGTTCGAGTCGAGGCGAGCCAAAGTATTGGCGGCCAGGTGGTGCTTTTTGGGCATTCTATGGGTGGGGCGATTGCGGCCGGCGTGGCTGCTGCCCACCCCCAGCTGGTACGGGCAGTGGTGCTAGAAGACCCCGCCCTGCTCACCCCCACCCAGGAGACAACCTACAAAAACAATGCGGGGGAGTCTGTGGGCGGCCTGGAGCAGATGAGCGCCGACCAAAGCGGCGCCATCGCTAACCTACTGCTAGCCAAGCAGGCTTATCGCAACTGGCCGCTAAGCGAATACGGGCCCTGGGCGCAGGCCAAAACCCAGGTGGACCGCGACTTCATCGCCACCGGGGTGGTGGGCCTGGCTGGGCGCGAAATAATCAAAGAGCTACAAGTACCCACCTTGGTGCTAACCGGTGACGGCCCCGACGTTTTGCTAGGCCAGGCGGGCCTAGAAAAGCTAGCCACATACGCTAACCCCAATGTGTGCACGGCTTTGATTGGCGGCGCCACCCACTGCGTGCGGCGCGACCAAAGCGAAAAATTCCAGCAGGCAGTTAACTCTTTCCTCACCGCCCTACCCAAGCCGGCCCCGGCCCCCTATATTGCCCCCGAAATAGCGGCCCTGGTGGAAGGTATTCCACCCCAAACCACCTGGCAGGTACAGGCGCTACGTGAACGCGGCGACAAACTACTAGGCGCCCACCCCCAGCTAGAGCCAGGCCACCTAGTTGAGGTAACCCAACTGCCGGTAGGGGATGAAACACAAGGGGATAAAAATAGCGGCGAAACAATTGAGCTGCGCATCTTGTCACGTAAAGGACGCAAGCCGCGCTGCGTGGTGGTGTCGCTACATGGAGGCGGCTACGTTTGCGGCCGGGCCAGGTTCGACGACGCCCGTAACTTAGAGCTAGCCGATCTACTTGACGCCGTGGTGCTAAGCCCCAACTACACCCTGGCACCAGAAGCTAAATACCCCCACGCCGCCACCCAATGCGAGGCAGTTTTAGAACGCGCCGCCGCCTACGGTGTGCCCGTGTTTATTTACGGCGACTCAGCCGGGGCTGGCCTTGGCTACCAAACACTCGCCCGCCGCATCCAGGCCCAAAAACCGCTTGGGGTAAGTGGCTTTATTGCTTTAGAACCCTGCCTAGACCCGCGCCTAAAAACCGCCTCCTACAACCAGTATGCCCACGGGCCAGTGTGGACTAAAACCGCCGCCACCCACGCCTGGAACCACTACGCCCCCAGCGCCCCCAGCCTTGCCCCCTACCCCTACGCGCGGGCACTAGCTGAAAAAATGCCGCCAGTGATCGTGTTTATTAACCCTGTGGACCCGTTGCGTGATGAGGGCCAGGCTTGGGCTTTTGAACTAGTCGACGGCGGCGCAAAGGTAGAACTACACATGCTGGCGGGCACAGTACACGGCCTGCTTAGCGCCCCAAACACCAAAACCTGGAGCCAAGTACAGGCGCTAATCAAAAACTTCGTCAACCAACTAACCCAAAATAGCTAAACCACACCCGGGGGAGCATCTAGATCAAAAGGGTAAGTACTTATAGCCAGGTGAAACCACAACCAGTCTAACCACTACAGCTAGTTAACTAAGCGGTGCTAGGGTGAAACCATGACGCGCGCGCTTATCACCGGATTTGAACCCTTTGGGCCCAACCCGGTCAACCCCACCCAGGCCCTAGTTGAACTACTACAAACCCAATACGCCACCACCGGCCTAGAAGCACAGCTACTACCAGTAACCTTCACAGGCGCTCGCGGACGTATCCAGGCCCTAATTGAAGCTAAACGCCCACAGATTGTTTTATCTTGCGGGCTTTACGCTGCCGCCAGCCAGCTGCATGTTGAACGCATCGCCGTTAACGAGCAAGAAGGCCAAGACAACAGTGGTTTTAGCCCCACCCGCTCTGCGGTAGACCACGCCGACGCCGACGGCCTGTTTGCCACCATCAACACCGCCGCCCTGCTAGGCAAGCTAAAAAACGCTGGCTTTGACGCCGCTATCTCCTGGCATGCAGGCACCTATGTTTGTAACACCACGCTTTACAGCGCCATCCAAGCCACTAAAACCTATGGGGCTAAAGCCGGGTTTTTACATGTACCCACCGACGTGGACGTACCTAAACTAGCTGCCACACTTGCCGCCTGGGTGGAAGAAAACTAATGGTTTTCATTGTCGGCCTCACCGGGGGGATCGGTAGCGGAAAAACTAGCGTCGCTAAACTCTTCGCCACCTGGGGGGCCACCGTCGTCGACGCCGACCAAATCGCCCACAACCTACTAGCCCCAGGCAGCAAAGCCCTAACCCAGGTAGCTAAGCGTTTCGGGGCCAACATTATTGATGAAAGCGGCCAACTAAACCGGGGCGCCCTAGCTAAAATCGTCTTCACCAACCCCACCGCCCGCACCGACCTAGAAAACATCACCCACCCCCTAATCGCCGCCCAAGCCTGGAGCCAGCTAACCCAAGCTAAAACCCCCATCGCCATCTACGACGTGCCCCTACTAGCCGAACAAGCCCTAGAAGGCAACCTACCGCCCTACGACGGCGTCGTCGTAGTAGAAACCGAACTAAACACCCGCCTGCAACGACTAAACAAACGCGGCCTAAACCCCACCCAAGCCAAAGCCCGCATCGCCAACCAAGCCAGCGACACCCAACGCCGCCGCGTCGCCGCCCAAGCCCCCCACCACTGGATCATCACCAACAACACCACCCCCGCTGAGCTACAAACCCAAACCAAAAAAGTCTGGCAAGCCATCAACGCCCTAACCCAAACCACCACACCCCTAACAAGCCACACAGCTGCGCGCCCAGAATAAAACCACCACCCCCACCCAAACCCCCCATAAAATAGGGCCATGCCAGACCTGCGCCGCGCCCAAAACCCCTTCAAAGTAATCAGCCCCTACCAACCCAGCGGCGACCAACCACAAGCCATCGCCGAAATCACCAAACGCCTAAACGCAGGCGAAAAAGACATCATCCTCCTAGGCGCCACCGGCACCGGCAAATCAGCCACCACCGCCTGGCTAATCGAACAAATCCAACGCCCCACCCTCATCCTCGAACCCAACAAAACCCTAGCCGCCCAAATGGCAGCAGAATTCCGCCAACTACTACCCAACAACGCCGTCGAATACTTCGTCTCCTACTACGACTACTACCAACCCGAAGCCTACGTCCCCCAAACCGACACCTTCATCGAAAAAGACTCCTCCATCAACGACGAAGTAGAACGCCTACGCCACAGCGCCACCAACTCCCTACTAACCCGCCGCGACACCGTCGTCGTCGCCTCAGTCTCCTGCATCTACGGCCTAGGCACCCCCGAAGAATACGTAGCCCGCATGGTACCCCTACAAGTAGGCCAAGAAATCGACCGCGACACCCTCCTACACAAATTCGTCGCCATGCAATACACCCGCAACGACATCGACTTCACCCGAGGCACCTTCAGAGTACGCGGCGACACCATCGAAATCATCCCCATGTACGAAGAACTCGCCATCCGCATCGAAATGTTCGGCGACGAAATCGAAAACCTAGCCACCCTCCACCCCATCACCGGCAACGTAATCAACCAAACCAACAACGTATACATCTTCCCCGCCTCCCACTACGTAGCCGGCGAACAACGCATGAAACAAGCCATCCAAGGCATCGAAACCGAACTCACCCAACGCCTCAAAGAACTACAAAAACAAAACAAACTCCTCGAAGCCCAACGCCTCAAAATGCGCACCACCTACGACCTCGAAATGCTCCAACAAGTAGGCATCTGCTCAGGCATCGAAAACTACTCCATGCACATCGACGGCCGCCAACCCGGCCAACCACCCCACACCCTCCTCGACTACTTCCCAGACGACTTCCTACTAGTAATCGACGAATCCCACGTCACCATCCCCCAAATCGGCGCCATGTACGAAGGCGACGCCTCACGCAAACGCATCCTCATCGACCACGGCTTCCGCCTACCCTCAGCCGCCGACAACCGCCCCCTCAAATTCAACGAATTCGAACAACGCATCGGCCAAACCCTCTACCTATCCGCCACCCCCGGCAAATACGAACAACAACGCTCAGACACCCCCGTAGAACAAATCATCCGCCCCACCGGACTAGTAGACCCCAAAATCATCGTCAAACCCACCCAAGGCCAAATCGACGACATCCTCAACCAAGTCCGCCAACGCATAAACAAAAACGAAAGAATCCTCATCACCACCCTCACCAAACGCATGGCCGAAGACCTAACCACCTACATGGCAGACCGAGGCATCCGCGTCGAATACCTACACTCAGACGTAGACACCCTACGCCGCGTAGAACTCCTACGAGAACTACGCCAAGGCACCTACGACGTACTAGTAGGCATCAACCTCCTACGCGAAGGCCTAGACCTACCCGAAGTCTCCCTAGTCGCCATCCTCGACGCCGACAAAGAAGGCTTCCTACGCTCAACCACCTCACTCATCCAAACCATCGGCCGCGCCGCCCGCAACGTCAGCGGCGAAGTACACATGTACGCCGACAAAATCACCCCCGCCATGCAACAAGCCATCGAAGAAACCCAACGCCGCCGCACCAAACAAATCGCCTACAACAAAAAACACGGCATCAACCCCCAACCCCTACGCAAAAAAATCGCCGACGTCACCGACATGCTCGCCCGCGAAGACATCGACACCCAAGACCTCCTCGCCACCGGCTACCGCAACAACCACAAAACCACCCAACCCAAAAACACCAAAACCCACCGCGACACCCCCCAAACCACCCCCAAACCCAACGCAACCACCACAGACCTAACCAACCTCATCGAAGAACTCACCCAACAAATGCACACCGCCGCCACCAACCTCCAATTCGAACTCGCCGCCCGCCTACGCGACGAACTAAAAGACCTCAAAAAAGAACTCCGCACCATAAACCAAGTCAGCTAAACCCACCCCCAAACACACCCCACCACAAACCAAAACCCACAAAAGTAACCCAAACCACAAACAAACCCCACAGAAACCCACCACCAAAACCCACCGGCGCTCGCGGTATAGTTAACAGTGACCATAAGGGGAGTACTTCCACTAACAACGACGTCGTCATCACGGTTTGCAGCAGGCAAGCCCGGCGTCGCGGGCCCAGCTAAGCGGGCGGGAGGAGACCTTCGATACCTGCGACACGTACCGGAGGAGCACCTAAGTGCACGTCCATTTGCTTGGCTGGATTGGCCTAATCACCATCATCGTTGCGCTGATTACGGTGGACATTGTGGGCCATGTGCGCAAGCCGCACGCCCCCACCATGAAAGAAGCCACCACCTGGTCTATTGGCTATATCAGCCTGGCAGTGCTGTTTGGGGTGCTGGTGTGGGCCATCTACGGGGGCCAATATGCTGGCCAGTTCTATGCCGGCTGGCTCACCGAGTGGTCTTTGAGCGTAGATAACCTGTTCGTTTTTATCATTATTTTGGGTGCCTTCAGGGTGCCGCGTGAATACCAGCAAAAAGCCCTGATGTACGGCATCATCATTGCCCTGGTGCTGCGCTTTGTCTTTATTGCCTTGGGTGCGGTGCTGATCTCCCAGTTCAGCTGGGTTTTCTACCTGTTTGGCGCGTTCTTGATTTACACCGCTATCAACCAGGTACGCGAAGGCGCACACAAAAAGGATGAGGGTGAAGACGAGGAGTACCACGAAAACACCTTCACCGCTTGGGTGCGTAAGCTGGTGCCCACCACTGAGGGTTTTGTAGGTAACCGCCTGGTTATTAGCCACGGTGGCCGGCTGATGATCACCCCGCTGCTGCTGGTGATTATCGCTTTGGGTAGCGCAGACTTGATGTTCGCTTTTGACTCTATCCCCGCGATTTTCGGTTTAACCCAGGAGCCCTACCTGGTGATGGCTGCTAACGCTTTTTCGCTGCTGGGCTTGCGTCAGCTGTTCTTCTTGATTGACGGTCTACTGGAGCGCCTGATTTACCTGTCTTACGGTTTGGCCGTGATTTTAAGCTTCATTGGTTTCAAGCTGATCAACCACGCCCTACACGAAAACGACCTGTCTTTCCTTAACTCTGGTAAGCCCATTGAGGTTGTGCCCGAGCCTTCGAACCTGCTTTCTCTGGCGGTGATTGTGGTGACGCTAGCGGTGACGGCGACGGCGTCGCTGCTGGCCACGCGCGCTATGCAGCGTAAGCAAAGCCCGCTAAGCCAGGCAGTTAGCGCCGACTCTGGCCGCCGTCACATTCCTGAAGCGGACTGAGGCTAAAAGCCAACTGGCTGAGGGTGCTGGCTGACTGAGTCTAAAAGCTAACTGGCTGAGGGTGCTAACTGGCTGAGGGTGCTGGCTGACTGAGGCTAAAAGCCAACTAAAGCTAACTGAGAGGAAAATATGAGTGCGCGAGTGGGTCACGCTTCCTATACGCCGCCTGCAGTAGATGAGCTTTATTTAGCTCAGGGGCTTAGTTTTAAACAGGTGGCCCAGGCGCGCGCCGCAGGCGAAACTAACGAGTTTGATAACTCTTCTTCGCGCTCTATAGTCGCGATTTTGCGGGCGAACGTATTTACGATTTTTAATGCGATCTTGGCTAGCGCCGTGGTGGTGGTGCTGGCGGTGGGCTCGTGGAAGGATGCCGTATTTGGTTTTGTGCTGCTGCTAAATACGCTTACCGGCACTATCGCGGAGCTGCGAGCTAAGCGCGCCCTGGATAATTTGGCGGTGTTGGCGGCCCCTACGGCGCATGTTATTCGCGATGGGGAAGCTAAAGACATTGAAGTTTCCCAGGTAGTGCTGGGGGAGTTGCTGGAGCTGCGTAGCGGCGATCAAGTGCCCGCAGATGGCCAGGTGCTTAGTTCTAATGGCTGTGAAATTGATGAGTCGATTCTTACCGGCGAATCAGTGGCGGTGCGTAAGCACGAAAATGATCAGGTTTTAAGCGGCACTACCGTCATTGGTGGTAGCGCCCGTATCCGCGTCACAGCGGTGGGGGAGCATTCTTACGCTAACCGCCTAGCGGTTGAGGCCCGTAAATATTCGGTGGTAACTAGCGAGCTGCAAGAGGGCACTAACCGGGTACTGACTTGGATTTCTTGGGTTATTGTGCCCATGACGCTGCTGCTGCTGTGGTCGCAGCTGCGGGTTGCGGGCGGTATTAGCCAGGCACTTGACAGTGGCCAGTGGAAGGCTGCGGTGGTGTTGGCCGTGGCCGGAGTGGTGGGCATGGTGCCTCAGGGCTTGGTGCTGCTAACTTCGGTTAACTTTGCGGCGGCGGCCATGACTTTGGCCCGGCGTAAGGTGCTGGTGCAGGAATTGCCTGCGGTTGAGGTGCTGGCACGCGTGGACATGCTGTGTCTGGATAAGACCGGTACGCTCACTAGCGGCGCGGTGGAGCTTGACCATATTGAAAGCTGCTTGGGTTCTGCTTGCGCTGATGGTGATGGTGGCAGCCCCGCCGCTGGGGGTAGCGCTGGGACTGGCTCTGGCGCCGTCGTCCCGGCCAGTGCCGACGACGCCGCTCGGGCCGCCTTGGCCTATCTGGTGGGTGGCAGTGAGGCTAACGCTACCGCCGGCGCTATCGCTGCTGGACTAACTGGCCTTGAACCAGCCCAGGCCCGCTACGCTATTGCTTTTAACTCCGCCCGTAAATGGTCGGCAGTGCAAACCCAAGCTGGCGCCTATGTTTTAGGAGCCCCCGAAATCGTACTGGCTGGTAGCACTGGCTCAGGCAGCACGGAGGCGGACAATGCGGACTCTGACGGCACTGGCTCAGGCAGCACTGACAACGCCGCACTAGAGCGAGTCAAAGCTCTGGCGGGCATGGGTAAACGTGTGTTGGTGCTAGCCCACTCAAACCAGTCGCTAGATCAGAGTGAAAACCCTACGCTACCTAAGGATCTAACCGCCGCCCTGCTGGTGGTGCTAGCGGAGCAGGTGCGTCCCGACGCCGCCCAAACCCTGGATTATTTCAAGCGCCAAGGCGTGGCAGTAAGAGTAATTAGCGGTGACAACCCGGTTACTGTGGCCGCTATTGCCGCGCACCTGGGTTTACGTAACCCCGACGGTGGCGAACCGGTTGGGGTTGATGCCCGCACCCTGCCCGCCATTGAAGACACCCAGGCTTTAGCTGACGTGCTCGAAAAACACACAGTGTTTGGGCGCGTAACCCCGGAACAAAAACGTGCCTTCGTTAACGCCCTTAAATCTCGCGGTCACACTGTGGCTATGACCGGCGACGGCGTCAATGATGCTTTGGCACTTAAAGATGCTGACCTGGGTATTGCCATGGGCAATGCGGCCCCAGCTACTAAGGCAGTTTCGCGCCTGGTGCTGCTTAATTCCCAATTTGATGCCCTGCCCTCAGTAGTGGCTGAAGGCAGGCGTGTAATTGCCAATATGGAGCGCGTAGCTTCACTGTTCCTAACTAAAACTATGTGGGCGGCGCTGCTGGCGGCAGTAGTGGCTATAACCGGTTTTGTTTACCCCTTCCTGCCGCGTCAGCTGACCATTGTTTCTTCACTAACCATTGGTATTCCAGCCTTTGTGCTGGCCCTGGCACCCACGAGTCAGCGTTACCGCGCTGGTTTCTTGGCTCGCGTGCTGCGATTGTCTGTGCCAGCTGGCGTGATTGTGGTAGCCGGGGTGCTATGCGCGCGCCTAACCCTGATTTTGATGGGGGCTAACCGTAACCAAATCAGTTCGGTATGCACCCTGGTGCTTGTGTCCGGCGGGCTATGGTTGTTGTCTTTGACGGCGCGTCCCTGGGTGTGGTGGCGAGCTGCCCTAGTGGGCCTAATGAGCAGCGCCGCCTTAGCTGTGGTGCTGTTGGCGCCGTTGCGTAGCTTCTTTGACCTGGCGGCGCTAACCGCAAACTCTTGGCTGGTGCTCGCCTGTGCAGCTGGGGCGGTGTGTGCGGCGCTAGAAACCCTAGGGCGCTACAACGCCTCCCATTACCAAAATAGTAGTTTCCAGGGGGCCTAAGCTGGCTCGCGACCTAAACTGGAGCGGCGCTTTAAGCCGGTAATTCCCAAACTGGCACAAAACCTAAGCCAGAGCTTAATCCGGTGGGGGAGAAGAGTTTAGCTGGAAGTGCGCTAAAGGAGCCAACGAAAAGTTCGCCCCGTGTTTAGGTCTGTGTTTAAGAACGTGGGCGCATAGGCGCGGTAGAGGCGCGTACCACCAGGTCAGGGTTGTAAACGTAATCCTCATGGACAAGCGTGCGGGCTGAGCCCATAGCGTCAAACAGGGTCTGCACAGCGGCATTAGTAATGGCGTTAACTGGTTGACGCACAGTAGTTAGGGCCGGATCCGTGTGGCGCATGAGGAAGGTGTCGTCATAACCCACTACTGAGACGTCGTCGGGAACGCGCAATCCGGCGTCGCGCAAAGCCTGAATAACCCCCAGTGCCTGCATATCAGAGCCGCATACCACCGCTGTGGCGCCGGCGCGAATAAGCGGGCCAGTAGCCGCCGCCGCAGCCTCATAGGTGTAGAAAGTTTCTGCCGTTAACGGGTCTTCAACACCGAATAGCTCTTTCATAACCTCCCGGAAAGCAGCTAGTTTCCGGGCTGAGGGAACCACATGGGAACGGCCGGTCAGCAGAGCAATATTGCTGTGCCCAAGCTGGGTCAGGTGGACTACCGCAGCGCGGATCCCGGCGGCGTCACCCGTAGAAAAGTCTGGGGCAGCAATCTCGCCGCGGGCGCCATTAATAGTCACGAACGGAATACGTCGATCCGTTAAATCCTGGTAGCGGTTAAGGTCGCCTAAATAATCAGCGTGACGGCCGGAGACAAAAATAATGCCGTCAACATCGTGGGCAAGAAGTGACTCAAGATGGTCTAGTTCTGAGGTAGCGCCGGGGGTTTGTGAACGTAGCATGGCCACCCCGCCAGACGCGGCAATAGCGTTTTGTAGGTTATGGGCGAAGGCCGCAAAAATTGGGTTGGTCAGTTCAGGTAAAATTACGCCCACATTAGGTAGTCTGCTGGTAAGCTCTAGTACAGGGCGTTCATAGCCCAACTCATCAATAGCGGTAAGTACTTTAGCCCTAGTCGCTTCGGAAACTTGGCCCACTCCGTTGAAGACACGCGAAACGGTTGCAGTAGAAACCTGCGCATGCGCGGCGATGTCTGTCATGCGAGTGCGTTGCTTCGACATTGAAGACCCTCTCTAAATGCGAGGCTATTTCAGGGGAAACTTACCTAACCAATATAGCAATTAAAAATCTTAACGAAAACTGTTGCAGAAACGTTTCAGGGCGTTTACAGTGGGGTTTAAGTCGGCCGCTAACGGGAGTAGGGCGACACGCAACAACAGGAGTTGACATGCGACGTGGCATAGCGGCGCTTGTGGCCATGATCATGACAGCCTCGCTGGCTGCCTGTGGTGGCTCAACTGGCGCTACTAAAAACCAGTCTGACGCAAGTACAGCTGTACTTACTGTCTGGGCTGATGATACGCGATATACCCAGATTCAGGAACTGGCAAAAGACTTCACTGCCTCCAGCGGCATTAAGGTCAATGTGGTCCAAAAGTCTGAGTCGAACATGGCCCAGGAATTCATTACTCAGGTTCCCACTGGCAAGGGCCCTGACGTCACTGTAATGGCTCACGACAAGCTAGGTTCCCTAGTTTCTAACGGTGTAGTTGCACCCGTGGACCTAGGTGAGAACAAGGACAAGTTCTCCGAGGCTGCCATTGCGGGCGTAACCTATGACGGTCAGACCTACGGTGTGCCCTACTCGGTAGAGTCTGTGGCTTTGGTGCGTAACAACAAGCTCACCACCACCACCCCCAAGACCTTCGATGAAATGATTAGCGCCGGTAAGAGTGCGGGTGTGAAGTACCCCTTCATCGTGCAGATGGGTAAAAAGGGCGAAGGCGACCCCTACCACTTCTACGCCTTCCAGACCTCGTTTGGTGCTCCCGTATTCAAACAGGCTAAGGATGGCTCCTACACCAACCAGCTGGCACTAGGTGGCCAAAACGGCCAGAACTACGCTAACTGGCTGCGTACCCAGGGTAAGGCTGGTATCTTCAACCCCTCCGTCACCCCTGACATCGCCAAGGAAGCCTTCCTCAAAGGCCAGTCACCCTACATTGTGACCGGTCCCTGGAACGTCACTGACTTCCGCAAGGCCGACATGGACATCACCGTCCTGCCCATTCCTTCCGCTGGTGGGCAGCCGGCTCAGCCCTTCGTTGGTGTACAGATGTTCTACCAGTCCTCCAAGACTAAGAACCCGGTGCTGGTAGCTAAGTTCTTCGAGTTCTTGCAGACCAAGGCGGCTCAGGCCAAGCTGCAGAAGCTTGGTGGTCGCGTACCGGTTATGAAGGAAGTAGCCAAGGAAGTTACCGACCCCGACATTAAGTCCTTCGCTCAGGTGGCCGGTGAAGGCGTGCCCATGCCGGCAATTCCGGAAATGGGTTACGTATGGGACTACTGGGGCACCACCGAGGTCGATATCGCCAACGGTAGCCAGGCTCCCCAGGCTGCATGGAATGCCATGATTAAAAACATCGAGTCCAAGTTCAAGAAGTGAGTGCGGATAATGGCTGACACTAAGAAGCAGGCGAGCTATTCGCCTTCACATGCGCGCGACGTTATGCGCCCTGGCTTCATTGCCAAACTAGTTTTGATGATGCTCATCGACGCCCTAGGCCTCTATGGCCTATTCGCTGCCTGGACTGCTGGCTCCACCGCCATCGCCGTCACCATGGTGATCGGGCTAATCATCATCAACTGGGTTTACTTCTCCAAGCGGATGCTGCCCGCCAAGTACCTGGTTCCCGGCATGGTATTCCTGCTGGTCTACCAGGTGTTCGTAATGGGCTACACCGGTTACGTGTCGCTGACCAACTACGGTCAGGGCCACAACTCCACCAAGGACGACGCCGTCAACTCGATCCTGGCTGCCGGTGAGCAGCGAGCCGAGGGTGCACCCACCGTGCCCACCGCCGTCGTCGAAAACGGTGACAAGCTACAGCTGGTAGTCCGTGACGCAAAAACCGGCAAGCTTATGATCGGTGACGCCAAGACCAAGCTAAAGGACGTTGACGGTCAGTCCACCGCCACCGCCATTACCTCGGTTAAGGGCCACAAGATCCTAACCTTCGACCAGATCGTAGCCCGCCAGGAAGAGGTAGCTAAGCTGCAGGTTCCGGTTAGCGATAATGCTGCCGACGGTCACTACAAGACCACCGACGGCACCCACGGTTACCTGGCCAAGTCCATCTACAGCTACGACGCTAAGAGTGACAAGCTGACCAACACCCACACCGGTGCGGTCTACCAGGCTGACAACAAGACCGGTGTCTTCAAAGATGCTAGCGGCGTTGAGCTCAAGCCCGGTTGGCGCGTATTCGTAGGCACCAAGAACTACACCGAAATGTTCACCGGCTCGGAGCTGGTAGGGCCTTTCGTTAAGGCACTGATCTGGTCCTTCGTGTTCTCCCTGGTGTCGGTGCTGTCTACTTTCGCGCTGGGTCTGTTCCTGGCCATGGTCTTCCACGACAAGCGCGTAAAGGGCCGCAAGATCTACCAGTCGCTGCTGATCCTGCCCTACGCCTTCCCGGCCTTCCTGTCCACGTTGGTATGGAACGGTATGCTCAACAAGGACTTCGGTTTCATCAACCAGTTCTTCTTCGGCGGTGCCCACATTCCGTGGCTCGAAAACGGCTGGCTGGCCAAGCTCTCGATCCTGGGCGTGAACCTGTGGCTCGGTTTCCCGTACATGTTCCTGGTGTGCTTGGGTGCCCTGCAGTCCCTGCCCAGCGATGTGGAAGAGGCTGCCAAGATGGACGGCGCTACCGGTCTGCGTACCTTCTGGTCAGTTAAGCTGCCGCTGGTACTACAGTCCACTGTGCCGCTGCTGATTGCCTCCTTCGCATTCAACTTCAACAACTTCTCGTTGATCTACATGCTCACGGGTGGTGGCCCCAACTACAAGAACATTTCGGTTCCCGTTGGTGAAACCGACGTGCTTATCTCCATGGTTTACAAGATTGCCTTCGCCGGTGGCTCGCCCAACTACGGCCTGGCATCAGCCATGTCTATCTTCATCTTCGTGGTGGTGGGCGTAATCGCCTGGCTCGGCTTCCGCCGTACTAAGGCACTGGAGGAACTGTGATGGCTAAGACCAAGAAAAATCAGCCCAAGCTGCACACTGCCATCACCGGCAAGCGCTGGTGGCAAGAAGTAGGCTGGCGCCACATTGTGGGCGTGCTGGCAGTTATCTACTGCCTAGTGCCACTTATCTACGTGGTTTCGGTGGCTCTAACGCCGCGCGCCACTTTGACCGGTGGACTGTTCAATAACTTCCAGTTCTCCACCATGTTCGAAAACTTCACCGCCCTGGGCACGGGCAAGTACTCCGTGTTCTGGTCCTGGATCCTCAACTCGCTGATCGTGTCCTCTGTGACCGCTGTGGGTACCGTGCTGATGGGTGCGGCTGCGGCCTACGCCTTTAGCCGTTTCCATTTCCGTGGCCGTCGCGGCACTCTGACCGGCCTGCTGCTGATCCAGATGTTCCCGCAGATGCTGGCCTTCGTGGCACTGTTCCTGTTGCTGCTGGGCCTGCAGGATGTATTCCCGGCTCTGGGTCTGAACTCGAAGCTAGGTCTGATCTGCGTGTACCTGGGTGGTGCACTGGGTAGCAACACCTTCCTGCTCTACGGTTTCTTCAACTCCATCCCGCGTGAGCTCGATGAGGCTGCGGAGATCGACGGCGCCTCGCACGCCCAGACCTTCTGGACCATCATCATGCCGCTGGTGCTGCCGGTACTGGCCGTGGTGGGGCTGCTGAGCTTCATCTCCACCTTCGGCGACTTCGTGATTGCCAGCGTAGTGCTGCAGACCCAAGACCAGTACACGCTGGCTGTGGGTATGTACGCCTGGGCTTCGGACGCACGTAACGCCCCGTGGGGTATCTTCGCGGCTGGTGCGGTAATCGCGGCTGTGCCCGTGGTGCTGCTGTTCCAGTACCTGCAGAAGTACATTGTTTCTGGTCTGACCGCCGGTGCGGTTAAGGGCTAGTAGCTAAAAGTTAAGGAGGCCTCGGCATTTTGCCGGGGCCTCCTTGCTGTATGTGGACAGTTAATTTACTTGGCCTCAAGTTTGCTAATATTCCAAACTGGAGCGTAGGTAGTTAGTCTAGCTGCATTTCTAATATTTGATGTGGATGAGAAATATCCATATGTAAGGAAACGAAGTGGTGTCGGAGCCCAATATTTTGTCTTTGAAAAACCTATCGATAGAGACTTTGTATAAGCGTTACAACAGATTGACTCAGAGTCTACCGAGGTGTAT
>ERZ772958.429-NODE-429-length-18631-cov-7.272179_pt1 | contig 18631 bp, 14 predicted proteins | sample MGYA00580681_ERZ772958 | MGnify/ENA primary metagenome ERZ772958 (study PRJEB29015, sample SAMEA2738089) | human oral metagenome | biome: human oral; feature: human-associated habitat; material: saliva | place: China | collected 2275 ...
CCTAGTTCAAGATGTAAATCTAACAAGCGTTTTGTATATTCCCAACCTACTGATACTGTGGTGTGGAGTGCTATCGTTGAAAAGGGCATCGATCCTTATGATACATTGTTGTGGAATATATTCCCCTTCCATCCACATAAGGATGGCAACCCATTGACGAACCGTACACCTACAGATAGAGAACAACAAGTAGGTTGGGAATATACAAAACGCTTGTTAGATTTACATCTTGAACTAGGCGGTGTAGAACCTCTTATGCTCGCCGTAGGACAAAAATCTGCCGATACGATGGCTAAATTTGGCCTATCTGCCATCGGTTTACGCCATCCCGCAAATGGTGGAGCTAATCTATATCGACAAGGATTTGCTGAGGCGGTAGATACCTATTTAAAATAATAGGTGATTGAGATTATTAAAATAATAAGTAATTGAGATAGTTAAAATAATAAAAGATTGAGAGTTTTGGAGAGAAGTTTATGAAACGGTATATTTCTGTCATTGAAGAGAATGGTGCGTGGCGTATCGAAGGGTTTTACAAAACTATGCCAGATGATGACAAATAGAATATGATATATCTAAATAGCGTTAACATGGGGGCTACCCTCTTTTGTTAACGCTATTTTTATGTTACAATAGACATAACGTATGAAAGCGAGGCTTTCATCAAAATCGATCGGATTATATTGTAAAGATTATTAGATTGGAACGAAGAGAACGTACCCGTCGCGGCTGACATGTCTAATGATGGCAATATACTCATTTGCTATGGCAAATGGTCACAACAACACTAGGAACGGCAAAAATTGATAGCGCATTTTTGCGCCTATTTGACGAGACGCTAGTATTTTAGCGCCTTTTTCTTTGTGTGGCCTCCATAGCATAGATCAATTCAAGTGATAGGTGAGAAAAGAAACTATGTTAAATAAAATAATGAACAAAATTTTAGGAGGAACTGTGAATACAACAGATAATCAGGTTACTGCACAAGTGAAAGCAGAACCAACAGTAGCAAAACCTGCTACTCGTACAGCTGCGGCTGAAGGCGAACATAAACAGACTCGCCGCCGCACTAATACACGTCGCCCTGCTGGCGAGGGTCGTACTCGTCAACATGCAGCTGGTGAAGGTGAAGGCACAACACGCCAACGCCGTACAAATACTCGTACAAATGCAAATGGTGGTCGTACTAATACGACACGCCGTACAAATACACGTCGCAATGCTGAGCAAGGTGAAGGTCAAGAACGTACAGAACGTAAACCTCGTCAAACTCGTGCACCACGTGGTGAACGTAGTGAAAATACGCGTAATACGCGCTCTAACAATGGTCGTAATGGTCAAAATCGTAACAACAACCGTCCAAATAATCGCTCCACAAACCGCAACAATCAAGAGGCTCCTGTGGAATTAGTAGGTCGTACACCAAATGGCGCTAATAAGGGTAAATTCCAAATCATCCCTCTTGGCGGTCTTGGTGAAATCGGTAAAAACATGACCATCTTCCAATATGAGGACGAAATCATCGTTCTCGACTCTGGTCTTGCGTTCCCTAGCGAAGATATGCTTGGCGTAGATATCGTTATTCCTGATATGAGCTATATCATCGAGAATAAGGATCGCGTGAAAGCTGTCGTAATTACCCATGGTCACGAGGACCATATTGGTTCCTTGGCATACCTTATGAAGGAAATTAACTGCCCCGTATATGCAACAAATCTTGTTTGTGGTTTGATTGAAGGCAAGTTTAAAGAACATAAGGTATCTCCAAAATGTCTTCGTACTGTTGCTGCAGGCGATGAAGTTCAAATTGGTCAAGTGAAGGTTGGTTTTATCCAAACAAACCACTCCATCCCTGACTCCTGTGCTGTGTACTTCGATACACCAATCGGCACTGTACTTCATACAGGGGACTTTAAAATCGACCAAACACCAGTTGATGGCCGTTTGATGGATATGCACAAATTTGCTGAGCTCGGCAACAAAGGCGTATTAGCGTTGATGTCCGACTCTACAAACGTTGAAAAACCAGGTACTACAGGTTCTGAAAGCTCCGTAGGTCCTGCTATTAAACAAGCTGTTGGTGAAGCGAAAGGTCGCGTTGTATTAGCAACATTTGCGTCTAACGTATCTCGTATCCAACAAGCTATTGATGCAGCAGTTATGTTCAATCGTAAGGTTGTCGTTATGGGCCGCAGTATGGTAAATGTTACAGAAATTGCTCAAGAACGCGGTTACTTGAACATTCCACCAAATACAATCATCGACGTAGATGTAATGCACAACTACACAGATGACCAAATTATGATCTTAACAACTGGTTCTCAAGGTGAACCGATGGCAGGCTTGTCCCGTATGGCTACAAGCAACCACCGCACTGTAGAGTTGGCACCGAATGATACCGTTATCATCTCTGCTACACCAATTCCAGGTAACGAAGGTGCTGTAGGTAGAACCATCGATAACTTGCTCCGATTAGGTTGTCATGTAGTCTACGGTAAAGACCGTGGTATTCACGTATCTGGTCATGCGAGCCAAGAAGAGCTTAAAACAATGCTTAACCTTGTTCGCCCAGAATACTTCATTCCAGTTCATGGTGAGTACCGCATGTTGCGCCGTCATGGTGAACTTGGCGTTGCTATGGGCGTAGATCCTAAGAAAGTCCTTATCGGCGACAATGGTCAAATCTTTGAATTTGATAAAGATGGTGGTCGTAAAGGTGGTCGTGTACAAGCTGGTGCTATCTTCGTTGATGGCCTTGGTGTTGGCGATGTAGGTAACATCGTTATCCGTGACCGTCAACAATTGGCACAAGAAGGCATGGTTATCGTTGTAATGGCGATGGATAAAGCTTCTGGTACAATCGTAGCTGGTCCAGACCTCGTATCTCGTGGCTTCGTATACGTACGCGATGCAGAAGAACTCATGCTTGCTGCAGAACGTAGGGTAGAACAAGTTCTTGAAGATTGTGAAGTGCAACGCATTAAAGATTGGACTACTATTAAGCAAAACGTACGCGACGCGTTGGGTAAATTCTTCTACGATAAAACTCGCCGCCGTCCTATGATTTTGCCGATTATTCAAGACGTATAATCACATATAATAAACAAAAGTACCGCACCCTATGGTGTGGTACTTTTAACATTTTAAAAAGGACCTATGGAATCTACTATAAATAGCGGTGTCATCGCATTTATCTACTATATAGGGTATTTGAAGTTACCTTTTTAAACTGTTATAATTAAAAGATACCAATTGATCTATCTTCTTATATAGAATGGAGATTTATGAAACAAACAAATACAAGAGCGATGGTAGAAACAGGATTTGTTAGTGCTATAGGTGTCATCCTTAGTGCTATTAGTGTGTATTTACCAGCTTTCGCTTTTTTATCATTTTTTGTTACACCTGCAGCCATTGGCATAATTGGAACAAAATGGGGTCGCAAGTATAGTATATCGGCAGCTGTTGTTACTACTTTCTTAGCGGTAGTTTTGTTTGGACCATGGAATGGTATACCTGTTGGCTTATTTGCTGCGGTAGGTGTAGGGGTAGGAGAAGGTAACCGTCTTTCTTTAGGGACGATTAAACGACTATTACTCCCTAGTATTGCTATGTTTGTTGCTGTATTAGTAACTTTAATGGCACAAGTATATGTATCTGGTATTGACCTATCAATGATAGATACACAGATGACTGAGCAAGCTCGTATGATTGCTGATCAAGCACTACAGACGAATCCTAATATTACACAGGATCAAGCTGATTTATTTGTAAAAAATATAGATAAGCTTGCTACTGGTTTGAAGGATGCGTTTTTTGTAGCTGTAGCTATAGCGGCAGTATCATACAGTTATATAACTATTCAGATATCTATATGGCTAGGTAAAAGATTACGTATCTCCATACCTAGATTTTTACCGATTGAAGAATGGAGAATGCCTATCTGGAGTGCAGGTCTATATGCTTTAGGTATTATTGGTATATATGGTGCTCCACATATCAATATGGACGCTTCATGGATCACAGCTATTAGTACTAATGTATTACTCCTAGGTAGTTCTATGTGTTCTATTCATGGCTTTGCAGCTTTAGCAGATTTAATGAGTAGTTACCGCATGAGTAATAAATTGAAGTGGATACTGCTAGGTGTGTATGCCTTTTTCTTTGGACAAGCACTAGCCATATTTGGTGTCATAGATATGTTTTTAGATTTACGGACACGTTACAAAGCGCGTCAATAGTAATAGAAAGGAGGCCGTTATGAAATCCTTTCAACGGAAATGGGAAGGTTTAGAAGTTACCATTATTACCGTTATCATATTGTTGTTATTATTGCTGGCCTATTTGAACTGGGCCATTGCAGTTTTAGCACTAATTATCGTAGTAGCGGCATATTTGGTTAACTACAATACCCTTCATAACCGGCGTCGTTTAGCAAGGGAACAGTTTGGGGCGATGATGAAAAACGTCACACAAGCTTCTAACTTTGCTTTACAAAACTTGCCAATGGGCATTGTTCTTGTTAATAAACAAGGCACCTTGGTATGGAATAATAGTGTCTTTGCAGACTGGGTTACAGTAGACTGGAATAAACTTCAAAAAATGTCAGCTCTATTGCCTGGCTTCCGTATCGATAAAATCTGGGGCAAATCCGGATATATGACGGAGAAATATGATGAAAGATATTTCCAAATCATCTATAAATTCATCGATCCTCGTGATACGCGACCAGATATCAATAGCGAAGATGAATTGGCCGAACATGCAGTCATGGCTCTGTACTTTAAGGACATTACGGCTCTCGAAAAGGCCCGTATTAAAGCTGAAGAAGATCAACCTGTGTGGGGCATGATTCAAATCGATAATCTCGAAGAATTGACAAAAGGTCTTAGTGATCGCGAGTATACTAGCGTTTGGACCGATATTAATAACATTATTATGGATGAAATTGATAGACAAGAAGGCTTCATTCGTAACTTCCAAGATGATATGTATACCTTTGCTATTTCTCGTGGTGCACTTCATGCGATGGAGGAAAATGGATTTAAAATTCTTGAGAAAATCCGTAAATTGCCTTCTCCCCGTCAAGTGCCAGCTACGATTTCTATTGGTATTAGCGAGAACGTAGGCTCTGTAAAAGAGGTATCAAGCCGAGCTCGTGCTGCTCTAGATATCGCATTAGGTCGCGGTGGTGACCAAGTGTGTATTATGGATGGTGAAAGCACCCGCTTCTTTGGCGGCAATACAGCTGGCGTTGAGAAGAATACTCGTGTTCGTGCTCGTGTTGTATCACAAGCCTTACATGAGCTTATGCTTGATTCCGATAAAATCCTTGTGATGGGTCATAAGCGTGAAGATTATGATGCGTTAGGTGGTATTATCGGTGTTGTAGCTATTGCACGTACCTTGGGTAAAGAATTACGCATCGTACTTTCAAAGGAAACGAGCGCCATTGATAAAATGGTAACTGTTCTGAAAGAAGATGAGTTCTGGACAGAACATATCATCACCCCTGAAGCGGCAAAAGCTTGGGTAGACGCTAATACGCTCACTATTGTATGTGATACACATCGCCAAGAAATGGTAGCAGCTCAAGAGGCTCTTGAAATTTCTGAACGACGCATCGTTATCGATCATCACCGCCGTGCAGCGGACTTTGTAGAAAATCCATTACTTACTTATCTGGAACCTACTGCATCGTCCACATCTGAGCTTGTTACAGAGCTTGTACAATACGCAGGTGGTGGCGTAAAACTTTCAAAGGCAGAAGCTACAGGTATTTATGCTGGTATTGTGCTTGATACGAAGAACTTTGTGCAACAAACTGGGGCACGTACCTTTGAAGCGGCTGCATTCTTGCGCCGTGCAGGGGCAGATATTGAACGGGTTAAACAATTATTTATTGAAACCTTCGATTCTGTTCAATTGCGTGCTAAAATGGTATTTGAAGCCAATCGAACTGAAGGGATTGCTATCTCTGTAGCACCTGAAGGTCTGAAGGATATGATGGCATTAGCTGCACAAAGTGCGGATATGCTCATCAGTAATGAAGATATTGAAGCAGCCTTTGTACTGTATTCCTTGAATGACGGCGGTATCGGCGTTAGCGCTCGATCCAAAGGCAAGGTAAATGTACAGGTTGTAATGGAAGCCTTGGGTGGCGGTGGTCACAGAACCGTGGCTGGTGCCCAATTACAAGGTATGACGATAGAGGAAGCGAAGAAGGCTATTTTAGACCATGCTCTTGAAGCCCTTCATTCCGCAGAGAAAGAGGAGGAAGAACAATGAAAGTAGTATTGTTGGAAGACGTTAAAAAGGTTGGTAAAAAAGGCGAAATCGTTGAAGTTAGCGATGCATATGGCCGTAATGTATTAATCAAAAAAGGTCTTGGCCTTGAAGGTACAGCAACTAACGTAAATAATGCGAAACAAAAGCAAGAATCCATCGCTCACAATAAAGCTGTTGCCAATGATGAGGCTAAAATCTTGGCAGCCCAATTGACTAAGGTTGAAGTAACTGTAAAAGTTCGCATGGGCGAAGAAGGTCGTGTATTCGGTTCCGTTACTGCAAAAGATATTTCTGATGCAGCTAAAGCGCAATACAAAGTAGATATCGATAAAAAGAAAATCGAAATCAAAGAACCATTGAAAACATTAGGCGTACATGATGTACTCGTTCGTGTTCATCCTGAAATTACAAGTACTATCAAGGTTAACGTAGTAGCTGAATAATAGTGTTCACCATGCTCTTTGAGTATGGTGAATTCTTTTATCCATAGTGGTTTTATAAAGGGGATTATCATGGATGTACGCATTCCACCGCATAATTTAGATGCGGAAAAAGCCGTTTTGGGGGCTTTATTAACGAATGGATCCAACTCGGGTGCCGTTGTCGATACAGTAACGAGTATTCTAAAATCTGAAGACTTTTACCGCGATGCGCATCGTATTATTTATGATGCTATCTTAGAAATCGTGCATGCTAACAAGACGGCAGACTTTATCACTGTTGGTGAAGAGCTAGATCGTCGTAAGCGTCTCGATGCGGTAGGCGGTCTTGCATATATTACATCTTTGGCTAATGAATCGGTGTCCTACAATGTAGAGGAACATGCGAAAATCATTAGTGAGAAAGCTCAGTTGCGCCGCCTTATCGATGCAGGGAATAAAATCGTAGGCATGACGTACGCTGGCGAAGATGAGCCAACAGCGATCCTTAACAAGGCGGAACAAATGGTATTGGACGTAAGTGGTCAAACACAGTCCGAATCATCATTTGCTCCTATTGGGGAGGTTGTATTATCTAACTTAGATAAATTAAATGCATTGCAACAGCATGATGGTGCTATTACAGGCGTGCCAACAGGTTTTAAAGATGTGGACCATGTCTTTAATGGTCTACAAAAATCTGATCTTATCCTCGTAGCAGCCCGTCCTGCGATGGGGAAAACGGCTTTCACCTTGAACATCGCTCAAAACGTAACGATGTTGTACGACAAGACGGTAGCGTTCTTTTCCCTAGAAATGGGCAAGGAACAGCTCGTTGGTCGTATTCTATCCTCTGTGGCAGGTGTGAGCTCTGAAAAATTGCGCCGTGCGAACATGGACCCTACTGACTGGGAAAAGGTTATCGCTGCAGCGGATCGCATGAGCAAATCTAAGCTCTTTATTGATGATACGCCGGGTCTTACTGTACAAGATATGCGCTCTAAATTGCGCCGTCTTAAGGTGGAACATGGTCTTGATCTCGTTATCGTTGACTATATTCAGTTGATGCAAGGCCGCAACTCCGGCAAGGGCAGCGAGAACCGTCAACAAGAGGTGTCTGAAATCTCTCGTAACCTCAAATTGATCGCCCGTGAGTTTAACGTGCCTCTCATTGCCTTGTCTCAGTTGTCTCGTAGTGTTGAAAGCAGACCAGATAAACGGCCTGTACTGTCTGACCTTCGTGAATCTGGTTCCCTCGAACAAGATGCGGATATCGTTATCTTCTTGTACCGCGATAAATATTACGATGAAAACTCCGAAAAAGGGGACAATGCAGAAGTCCTCATTCGTAAACACCGTAATGGTTCCGTCGGTACCGTGGAACTCCAATTCGTTGGGGAATTAACACAATTTAGAGACGTGGAATTCCGAGACATGGGGCCGGAACAATAATGAAAACTATCGTGGGTGTGCCTATATTGATGGGGCCCCGTGACATAGCTACATTTTAATTAAAAAGAAAGGACTATACTTCTTTGCTCCTCGTGACCTGATGTCGCTGCATAAGTATAGTCCTTCCTTTTTATAACTGTAGATAAGAAGGCGTCCCATCAATATACTACTTCTCTGATAGACTTTCTCAAAATAGTATGTGCTGGGAGATAGACGCGTTTCAGCACTCAATAGGTGGTGTCTGTTAGTAAAACGTTTGTGGAACATAAGTCCCATCAATATACAAACTCATAAAATAGCTTTCACAAGAATAGTGAGGGTAAGGGAATGTGTTGCGCCACATATATAGTCTTTTTCCAAAAGACAATTATGCCTCTAATGTGCATATAGACATCTATCAATATCGATTGTTATACTATAGGTAAAGTAAGATTTTCACATTGTTTATGTGTATATAGAGGCGTGTATGAATAGTATTTTTGATATTATAGGGCCTGTTATGATTGGCCCGTCTAGTTCGCATACAGCTGGTGCTGCGCGGCTAGGTAAGATGGCGCGGTGCATTTTCCGCTCCACACCTAAAAAGGTAGATTTAACCTTATATGGCTCTTTTGCTAAGACCTATAAAGGCCATGGTACAGACCGTGCCTTGATTGGGGGCTTATTAGGTTTTAAAGAGGATGATACGAATATTCGTGTTGCTCATAAATTAGCTGAAAAAGAGGGCATGGAGTATAACTTTATCGAGTCTCCTCTTGATGTAGGTCATCCTAATGTAGTTCGTTTTGATATGTACGATGAACATAATCGTCATATGACTGTGATTGGTCGATCTCTCGGTGGCGGTCAAATTATGATTACCGAAGTAGATGGCAATGATATGTCTATTACTGGCGATGAATTTACTCTTGTTGTATTCCATGAAGATAGACCTGGCGCCATCTCTTTGGTGAGCCAAGCATTGAGTGAGTCTGATATTAATATCGCTACCATGCGCGTGTTTCGGAAGGGTAAGCACAAGGATGCAGTGATGGTTATTACTACAGATACAGTAGTAAATCCTATTACCGTTCAGTTTATGCGCGAGTGTCCAGGCATTCAAGATGTCATGACGTTTGAAGCGTTATAGGAGGGCGAATGATGAGTTATGCATATGATACAATTGCAGATATTATTCGCTTAGCTGAGGAGAATCATATTTCCTTCGGCGATGTAGTACTGCGCTATGAATTAGAGAATTATGACCGCAATGAAGAAGCGGTTATTCGTGAAATAGAGCATCGTTTAGACATCTTTGAAGGTTCTATTCAAGATGGTATAGACTATGCAGAAAAAACAGCGTCTGGTATGTCCGGTGGTCAGGCGGCACAGCTTAATGGTCAAGCACCAAAATTTATGAGTGATATTGCGTACAAGGCTATGACCTATGCTATTGCTGTTAATGAAGCAAATGCAAAGATGTTCCGTATTGTTGCGTGCCCTACGGCTGGATCTTGTGGTGTTATGCCTGGCGCGGTGAAAGCAGTAGCGGACCATTACAAGCTAGATAGAGCAACTATGGTAAAGGGCTTCTTGGCTGCCTCTGGCATTGGCAATGTCGTAGCGAATCGCGCTTGTGTGGCCGGTGCCGTTGGCGGTTGCCAAGCAGAAATTGGTACAGCCGCTTGTATGGCTGCCGGTGCCATTGTAGAAATGATGGGTGGTACGCCTCGTCAAGTAGGACATGCTATCGCATTGTGTATGAAAAACTTATTGGGCCTTGCCTGTGATCCAGTAGCAGGACTTGTAGAGGTACCGTGCGTTAAACGTAATGGTTTCTATGCAGTTCATGCCATTACTGCATCTGAATTGGCTTTGATGAATATTGAAAGTCAAATTCCACCAGATGAAGTTATTGAAGCAATGAATAATATCGGTCGCGCTATGCCAGCAGCATTGCGTGAAACAAGTGATGGCGGCCTTGCGGTAACACCGACGGGTACAGCTATTGCAGAACGAGTGCAATCCTTATAGGATTGCACTTTTTTCATGCTTTCATTTGTAGTAAAATAAAGGTTAGACTAGTTCAGAAAGGAGTGTGTATGATGGAACAAGCCAATCGAATATTGACTGTATTAGAAGAAGCCGGTTATGAAGCCTATATCATTGGTGGAGCAGTGCGCGATATTTTGATGCATCAAAAGCCTCATGACTTTGATATTGTGACGTCTGCACGTCCTGATACGGTAATTGAAGTCCTACGAAGTCAAGGTATTCAAACGACAGATTTAGTAGGAAAATCTTTTGGTGTAGTAGTGGCTACACTAGAAGGAAAGCAATATGAAATTGCAACGTATCGCACTGAACGATATGGAGCGGATAGTCATCGACCAGAAGAAATCGCTTATGCCGATACCTTGGAGGAAGACGTGTTGCGTCGTGACTTTACGGTCAATGGCATGGCTATGAATCGTTTTGGTGAGGTCATAGATCTAGTAGGGGGACGCCGAGATATCAAGCATAAGACATTGCGAACCATTGGGAATGCACAGCAACGCTTCGAAGAAGACGCATTGCGATTATTTAGAGCATGCCGCTTTGTGGCAAAGCTAGATTTCTTACCTACCGAAGATTTATTAGAAGCTATGCCAAAGGCATTTCATCGAGTGCCTGGGTTATCTCTCGAGAGAGTTCGTAGTGAACTGGACCGACTCATGTTAGAGCCCGCTGTGGCTAAGGGCCTTGATGTATTAGTACAATCTCGCCTGGCTGAGTGCTCTTGTCGCGTTGTAGAAAATGGCGTCGCTCGTGAAGTGCCTATTTTACCAGAGCTATACCATCTTGTGAATTTACCACAAGAAAAAGACTTTCACGAATTTGATGGTTGGTATCATACATTAGCCGTTGTATCTCATACAGAACCAGATTTAATATTACGTTGGGGTGCACTGTTACACGATGTAGCAAAGGGTATGCCGGCGGTACGAGCTGTTATTAACGGACGTTTGACGGATCGTGGCCATGATACATTAGGTGCTGAAATGACAGAAACCTTGCTTACTCGTTTAGGTTACCCTAAGGCTTTTGTGCGCCGTGTAGCTTGGATTGTAAAAAATCATATGCGCTTTCACTATTTTGTACAAAATGGGGAAGCTAATGAGAAAAAGTGGATCCGTAAAGAGGCTCGCAGTGGTGAGTTTCGAGATAGTCAAATTATGCGAATTGCATGGGAGCAATTATCTAAGGTTTGTGCTGCCGATGTGTTAGGCTGTGGGAAGCCTTATGCATCGACTGATGGCACCTTAGCCTTTGGTGAATGTATGGCAGATCTTAGCCTAGAGATGCCTATCCATACAAAGGATTTAAATTATGACGAACGAGTTATTAAGCTTGCAGGGAAAAAAGTGGGGGAAGGATTGCAGTATTTATTAGGTCAGGTACAAAATGGGGTGATTCCCAATGAACCAGATGCATTATATGATGCATTAGACCATAAGTTACGCCGTCCAGTGGAGAAATGATGAAGTTATTAAATAAAGCGTTATTACGCATGAGTGATTGGAGTCGCACTACGTGGTGCCTTGCCATACTCATGACCGTTGCCTTCGTCCTTATCGGGCGTTTAGCACAGTTACAGGTCTTTGATACCTTTGACCTAGAGAAGAAAAACTTATTACAAGTTCAAGTAGATAGAAAATTACAATCGCCGCGCGGTACAATCTATGACCGTAATGGCAAGCCTTTGGCGATGAGTGTAGTTACAAAATCTTTATATGCGGATCCGAAGATGATTAAGCAGTCTCCTCAAGAGATTGCAGAGCTCATATCGCCCTATGTAACGATGTCAAAAGAGAATATTGTGAAAGCTTTGCAAGAGGATACCGCCTTTGTCTGGTTGAATCGTATGATGGATGCAGACAAATCAAAAGCGGTACAACAAGTTATTAAGGATAATAATATTGCAGGCCTCAATTTCGTTGAAGAATCTAAGCGCTATTATCCAAATGGTGTCTTAGCGGCACAAGTATTAGGCTTTGTCGGCACTGATGATAAAGGTCTTGATGGGCTAGAAATGGTTCTTGATGACGAATTAAAGGGTGGCGTGCAACAAGAAATTGTAGCTACTGATAATAAAGGGAATGCCATCTTTGGTTCCGTATTATCTAAATTTTTACCAGATAAGGGTAAAAGCGTAACCTTAACCATCGATGCAACAATTCAATTTATTGCAGAACGCGCTCTTGATAAGGCGATGGTTGATACAGGAGCTAAGCATGCCAGCGTTATCGTTATGGATCCAAAGAACGGTGAAATATTAGCGATGGCCAATCGTCCAAGTTATGATCCTAATAACTACAACCAAAGTGGTGAAGAGGCTTTCAAAAATATTGCGGTTACCAATTTATATGAACCAGGCTCTACATTCAAACCTATTATTGCATCTGCAGCTCTTGCAGCAGGCAAATGGAAGTTAGACACTGTGTATAACGATAAAGGGGCCTTCGCTGCCAATGGACATATCATTAGAAACTGGAATGGTGAGGGATATGGTCCTGTTCGTTTGCTAGATATTTTGAAGTACTCTATTAATACTGGTATGGCTGAAATTGGTACATTAACAGGTGCAGATATTCTCTCGAAATATATACGTGATTATGGCTTTGGCTCTGAAACAGGTATTGAATTGCCTGGTGAAGGAGCAGGTATTTTGTATAATCCAGAGGATATGAGTAAGCTAGACGTTGCGACTATGTCCATCGGTCAAGGTATTGCGGTTACACCATTACAAATGGTTCGTGCTTTTGGTGCCCTTGCTAATGGCGGTGCCATGATGAAACCACATATCATCAAGTCCTATAGTAATTCCCAAGGTGATGTGACCAGTACGACAGAAACATCTGTTGTGGGACAACCGGTTCCAGCGGAAACGGTCAAAACCATTGTAGATATTCTAGAAAAAGAAGTATCTGAAGGTGGCGGTACAAAAGCGATGGTAGAAGGTTATCACTTCGGCGGTAAAACTGGTACGGCGCAAAAACTAGATACCAAACATGGCGGTTATCTCGACGGACAATACATTGCGTCCTTTATTGGTTTTGGCCCTGTAGAGGATCCAAAATTTGTAGTTCTTGTCGTTATTGATGACCCACAAAAGGGTTCTTTTTATGGTAGCCAAATTGCAGCCCCTGTATTTAAGGACATCGTATCTCAGCTTGTACGGTATTACCAAATGAGTCCGTATGTTAAAGAAAGTACACCAGTAGCTGTTAAAGCTGCTAATACATTACCTGAACCAAAACCGGGAAGTGATGGTTCTGTTACATTGCCTAACTTTACTGGTTTTACTTATGGTGAAGTACGTGATTGGTTACATAAGGCGGGACTTGCCTTTAAACCGGATGGAACTGGTACGGCTACATCTCAAGATGAAAGTAGCGGTACAACTGTTCAGGCTGGTACAGCAATTACTGTTCATTTCCGTAGATAAAACGAATTCGGTCATAATTAGAAATTATAGACAGTTCGTTATATAATAGAATAAGAGACTTAGGTGCCTCTCCGGAGGCACCTTATTTTATAGATAGTTTGAATGAATGGAGATATACATGATTGAATTACGCGGTAAAGCAGTAGCAGATGCTCACAAGGCGATTTTACAAGAAAAAGTTGCAGCAGTAGGCGACTCTGTAATTACTATGGCAGTATTACTCGTTGGTGAAGACCACGGCGCTCATATGTATGCTACATTTATGGAAAAGACAGCAAAGAATTTTGGCTATGGTTTTGTATTAAAACAATTACCTGAAACGGCTACACAGGATGAAGTAGTTACAGCATTACAAGCTTTAAATAATGATGCATCAGTCCATGGTATTCTGCCGTTAATGCCGATGCCTAAACACATTGATACTGAGGCTCTTATCGATATGCTAGATCCTAAAAAAGATATCGATGGTTTAACTACGTACAATATTGGTCTTGTAACTGCTGGCAAAGGGGGCTTTGCTCCTTGTACAGCAAAGGCGTGCATGGCAATTTTAAACCACTATGATATTCCTGTGGAAGGCAAACATGTGGTTGTAGTTGGTCGTAGCCAAGTTATCGGTAAACCAGTAGCTCTTATGACTCTTGGTGCAAATGGTACGGTTACAATTTGTCATTCCAGAACTCCTGATTTGGCAGAGCAAGTAAAACGCGGCGATATCGTTATTGCTGCAGCGGGTCGTGCTCATATGATTACAGCAGATATGATTAAGCCAGGTGCTGTTGTTATCGATGTAGGCATTAATGAACTAGAAGGTAAGACGGTAGGTGATGTTGATTATGAAGCGGTAAAAGATATTGCGTCTGCAATTACTCCAGTGCCTGGTGGTGTAGGCTCCGTAACGACTACTATGATGCTTGAAGCTGTATATGAGGCATACCATGCATGAGATGTCTATAGCAGAAGGCATACTTGATGTAGCCCTCGATACGTTACGCCAACACGATGCATCTGTGATCCATTCCGTTCAACTCGACTTGGGTCTTATGAGTGGAGTAGAGCCAGATTCTCTCCTATTTTGCTGGGAAGCTGTTACAAAGGGGACTGCCGCAGAAGGTTCTCGTATAGAAATTAACACAATTCCTATTGAAGGAAAGTGCTTGGATTGTGATAAAACATTTCCTGTAGAAAATTATAAGTTTATCTGTCCCTATTGTGACAGTCATTTCGTACAAACCATTGGTGGCCGCGAACTACAAGTGACCTCCATGGATATCGATTGATAGAAAGGTTAGGACATGCAAGTTCAAGTTAAAACTAATGTATTGGCAAAAAATGATGCCATTGCAGAGTCCTTACAACAGTTGTTTAAGGAAAAAAATATTTTTGTATTTAATCTATTAGGTTCTCCAGGGGCTGGTAAAACATCTCTGTTAGAGGCAACTTTACATGATTTGAAAAAAGATTACCGCCTTGCTGTTATTGAAGGTGATTTATTTACTGCTAAGGATGCGGAACGGATTCATGAATTAGGCGTTCCTGTTATTCAAATCAATACAGTGGGAGGTTGCCATCTTGATGCACAAATGATTCAAGATGCACTAGGTGATTTAAATCTTGATGAACTGGATATGATCATTATCGAGAATGTAGGTAACCTTGTATGCCCTGCAGAATTTGAGATTGGTGAAAGCATGAAGGTAACTGTATTATCTGTTACTGAAGGTGAGGATAAGCCTCTTAAATACCCATTAATCTTTAAAGAGTCAAAGGCTATCCTCATTAATAAGATAGATCTATTGCCGTATGTACCTTTCAAAAAAGATAAGGCCATACAAGATATACGTAATTTGAATCCAACAGGAGAGATTTTTGAAGTAAGTTGCACGGCCCATAATGGACTAGAGCCATGGTTGACATGGTTGCGTGCACAATTGGAGAGTAATCGATGAATCATTCTATTAAGAGCCGTATTGTAGCGGCACTTCTAGTAGGCTTATCTGCTACATCGGTAGGGTATGCAGCAGAGCCGGCTATTTCGACTGTGAAACAAACTGCAGTGGAATCTACAGAGAGTGCAAATGATGTTGCACATACGGATGATAAGACAACTGTAGAAGCAGCGGGAACTGATGCGGCTGAGTCTGTTGCGTATATAGATAATGCACCGATTAAAGCTGTCAAAATCGATACAAAGATAAAAAAGGAAAGCACTAAAACAGGATGGCTAGCTGAACAAATGGCGGTTACCGAGTTTGGTGATTCCATACAGTTTTGGCAAGCAGCTAGCGAAAATGAAGGTCCGTTGCCTAGCGTAACGCAAAATAACTTGGCTGATATTGGTAAGTCTTATACGGCTAATAATTTGCCAGCGTTAGGGTCTGAAGATGATTATGCTATTGATGGGTATCGCTTAGGAGATCAGTTTGTAGCGCCTAAAGATGTTGAAAAAACAGTGGTTCGAGATAACTTTACGACGTACTATATGAAAGACTTGGAGGTAACCGTTTATACGGGACCTGCTCAAGAGCGTTTAGTAAATAATCAATTACGCGGTCAAGGTGCTACTTATTTCTTTGAACCGAATACTATTACTAATATTCATAGTACGAAAAAAGGCGTCCACACTGTACGCGATATTGGTGTTGGTAGCACGCGCATGGAATTGGTATTTGCCTATGGTAGCCCTATTGCGATGTGGCGGAATCAGACTGATGAGTCATATATCTTCTTATATGAAGGTCATTCCGAAAATTCATGGTCTCGAAAAAAGGAATTTAATAGTTCGATAGAGAATACAAATAATAATAGCCAACAACAATCTATGCTAGGGCAACAGAAAGAATATATTGCTTTCACCATCAAACAAAGCAATGTAGAGGCTGTTGATATGATTAGTGGGCAAGTATGGCCAAGATTTGGATTGCCTAAAGCTCCGGTATATGATTTTGAAGCAGGTAAATTGACTGCTGATGATTTTGTGTTGCGTGGCTATAAATTAAATGATTATTTTGTCAATGATCCTAATAATGATTGGAAACATCAAGGTATGTTGTTTGGGTCCACATTTATTGGGTATAACGAATATGGCGTGAGTGTTGATAAAAAAAATCTCATCAATCGTGTTCTATTAAATATTTACACACCTACTCGTCGCGGTATTGCGATGGGGGATACTAAATACTTATTGCTCTTTGTATATGGTATGCCTACTCGTATTGTTGAATCTACAACAAATGCGGGCACATCTACTGTATATGAATATAAAAATCCAGCGGCAAGCGACTCATATTTGCAGTTTGCCCTAGATGATAAAAACCAATATATCAAATCCGTTATGTTATCTGACCGTCCAGTTAAGTAGGAACGGTTACAGCGAGGAGGCAAGGGATATGGTTACAGTTCAAGATGTAAGAGAACGTTGGGAACAAATTCAAGGTGATGATGAACGCATATTGTTTATCGTTGGTGGTCCTGGTTCTGGTAAAAGTTTGTTAATTCGTGAATTATCTGAACAAAAAGGTTGGAAGTACTTAGAGGCAAAACAACTTATTGAAGAAGAGTTTTTATTAGTACCTCGTGATGAAAGACCACAACTTGCAGAAGAAGTAATTCGTCGTGCATTAAGTCGCAGTGATACAGAAGTTGTTCTTATCGATGGTATTAATGTATTGTTTGCACCGATATTAAATTTAAATCCTCTTGAACTATTAAAGACTATTAGTAAAACATATCCGATTGTTGTAGGTTGGCGTGGTCATCTTGAAGGTGATCAATTGTACTTAGAACACAATAATGATCCAAAACATGCGGTAGTGACAATCACTAAACCTGATCGTGTTATGGTTATTGATTAATAGAGTTATATTGATTATTGAGGGCATTATATATTGCCATGAGATGTGACCACATATAAAAGGTAGGTGGATATCATGGAACAATATATAATTGCCCTCATTTTAGGTGTTATAGAAGGTATAACAGAATGTATTCCTGTATCTAGTACAGGGCATATGATTATTATTGGGCATATGCTTAATTTTGAAGGTGCCCATGCCGATGAGGAAAAAATGAAGTTTAAAAAGTTTAGAAAAAATACTTGCATAGGGTATCGTTTCATGTTATTATGATTAAGCACTAAGGGATACCGCAGTGAACGAAAAAACTTCAAAAAAGTTTTTAAAAAGTTCTTGACACTTAGTGGGACGGATGATAAAATACATCTTGTCGTAATGATGCTGGCGTAGCTCAATTGGTAGAGCAGCTGACTTGTAATCAGCAGGTTGTGGGTTCAATTCCTATCGCCAGCTCCATTTTATTTCTGGAGGGATTCCCGAGCGGCCAAAGGGAGCAGACTGTAAATCTGCCGTCTTCGACTTCGAAGGTTCGAATCCTTCTCCCTCCACCATTTATAGCGGGGTGGAGCAGTTGGTAGCTCGTCGGGCTCATAACCCGAAGGTCGCAGGTTCAAGTCCTGTCCCCGCAACCACAAATATTCGCAGTGAAATGATCGTTCATTGTGCTGGTGTAGCTCAGTCGGCAGAGCGTATCCTTGGTAAGGATAAGGTCACCGGTTCAATCCCGGTCACTAGCTCCATACATGGCGGCATAGCTCAGTTGGCTAGAGCAATCGGTTCATACCCGGTGTGTCCGCGGTTCAAATCCGTGTGCCGCCACCATTAAACCTCACGTTGGTGAGGCTTTTTTTATATCTATATTTAAATAATGAATCATATCTAACTACACACATTTGTAACTTAGATATGATTTTTTGTTTATTGATCTTTATAGATTATGATATAATATTCTGTAGGAATGTATATTCCGTTGATTAAATTAGGTTATTATATTATAGTATTACTATAAAAGTATTTTGTTTTTGTGAAGGAGGATTATTTCCTAATGGCAAAAGAAAAATTTGAACGTACGAAACCGCATGTTAACATTGGTACTATCGGTCACGTTGACCATGGTAAAACTACTTTGACTGCTGCAATCACAAAAGTAT
>ERZ772958.430-NODE-430-length-18599-cov-4.680975_pt1 | contig 18599 bp, 13 predicted proteins | sample MGYA00580681_ERZ772958 | MGnify/ENA primary metagenome ERZ772958 (study PRJEB29015, sample SAMEA2738089) | human oral metagenome | biome: human oral; feature: human-associated habitat; material: saliva | place: China | collected 2275 ...
ACGGACTGCCCGACGACGTGGAGAACTACACCCACCGTTCCGGACGCACCGGCCGCGCAGGCAAGCGCGGCACCTCGATTTCCATCATCCACCTGCGCGAGAAGGGGAAGGTGCGCGTCATTGAGCGCGTGATTGGCAAGAAGTTTGAGGTCGGAACCCTCCCCGAACCGAAGGAAATCTGCACGAAACAACTCTACAAGGTGATCGACAATCTCGAACACACTGAGCCCGACGAGGAGCAAATCGCGCCCTTCCTGCCCGAAGTGATGCACAAACTCGAGTGGCTCACGAAGGAGGAACTGGTCAAGCGCCTGGTGCAACAAGAGTTCGGCCGCTTCCTCACCTACTATGCCGACGCTCCCGAAATCGTGCAACCCACCGCGCGCGAGGAACGCGAGGAGAAGGGCAACAAACGCGACCGACGCGACGACAAACGGGCACGCAATGCCAAGGGAAATCCCGTGGCCGAGGAGGGATACACCCGACTCTTCCTCAACTTCGGTAAGCGCGACAACTTCTTCGCCCGCGAAATCATCAACCTGGTGAACCGCTATGTGAAGGGAAAGGTGGAGATCGGACGCATCGACTTGCTGAACAACTGCTCGTTCTTCGAGGTACCCGAAGAGCAAGCCGAGCTGGTGATGGGCAAAATGGCGAAGGCCAAAGTGGGCGAACGCCGCGTGGTGGTAGATTTCGCCGATCGCGCCGACGGGAAAGCCGACAGCGGCGCACACGGCCCGAAGGGACGCACACGCCGCAACGAAGATCGCTATGCCGACTCGCGCAAAAAGAGCAAGCCCAAGGCACGGAAAAACGCGGAACGACGCGAGCAAAACGACAAGGAACAGCGCTTCGGCAAAGACGATTGGAAGCAATTTTTCGATTGAACGCAGCCGCGCGTCACAAATGCCCACCGGGCTCCGCACTACCCGATTGTGAGGAGGCAATACCTACTTTTTGGTGAAAGAATGCGGAGCATAAACGGAAAAAATCGGTAAGCTCCCGCGAAACCGCTCCGCATTTCCACTGATTTTCAGCAGTTTGCAGAGCGTATGCGGTGGAAACCTACGCACAACGGGGGCACATCGCACAGTGGTCGCCCACCTGTGCCAAATCACTGCAAATGGGTATTGCCAAAAGTCAAGAAAGTGCCTACCTTTGCAGTGCATTCTGATAGAAGAGTCCGACACTTCGGTGGCGGTTGTCCGTCAGAGTAAGAATTTAAATTGTTATGTCTATGTTCGAAAGATGGCTGTCCTCAGCGGAGGATGGCCACTTTTGTTTTCCGCCCCGCGGCTACGCGCCGAGATCGCGGAAGTCGACGCTCACAAAGCCCCACGGCCGAACAAAGGATGCACTGTGACGAACGAAGGATGCCCTGCGACGAATCGACGGCGGGATGAACGGGTAGAAAATGGACGTCGGACAGACGGAAGTCGCCTTTTTCGCCGGTCGCGTGGGCAGAGTTTCAAAAAGATGTTGTTCCTTTGCCGTCACACACGGGCGCCATTGCCCGTTTTCATTCCGCCACACTATTATAATATACCGACTATGAAATCCAACCTCCCTCCGACGATCATTCTCCTCGTGGCCGTTGCGCTCCTCGCCTGCCTTTTTCCGCTCGCCTACGGCATGTTTATGCTCATTCGCTTCGTGGCGGCGGTGGTTTTCGCCGCATTGGCCTACGATTACTTCAAGCGCGACCGCAATACCGCGGGCTGGGTGTTTGTGGCACTGACGTTGCTCTTCCAGCCCCTCTTCAAAATCGCGCTGACACGCACCGTCTGGAATGTGGTCGACGTGGTGGTGGCGATTGGACTCGTGGTCGTGTTGCTCAAACGCGACTGATGCACGCCGCTTCCCCACACGCCGCCCCAAAACAACCCGACCGCGGCCGAACATTGCGTTCGGTCGCGGTCGTTTTGTGCGGGTCTGCTGCTTCGCACGGCGGAGCTCAAAGCCCCGCGACGAGAAGCGGCTACGTTTATTTGGAAGGTGCGAGTTCGTCGACGTGCACTCCCTCCGGTAAGTGGAAGCGATATTTGCTATCGTAGATGGTGCTCACCTTATTGATCTCGAGGAAGCTCGTGCCGCCCCCGTCGCCGAAGCTACCGCTGAGGTAAGCGATCTTGTCGTTGAGCTCGAGGAAACCTTTCTGGCGCATCATGCGGATGGCAGCCGTGAAGGTGTATTGCGCCGAGACGTGATTTTTCTGGTAGATGGGGATCACGCCGTAGGAGAGATTGAGCAAACGCATGGTCTTCTCCTTGTAGCAGATGGCAATGACGGGCGTGGGGCCGCGGAACGAGGCGAGGGCGCGTGCCGTTTGTCCCGTTTCGCTGTCGGTGAGAATGCCCTTCACACCGAGTTGGCGCGTAGCTTCGACGGCGGCATGCGCCAAGAATTCACGCTGATCGGTGGTGTCGATCATCGGATCGAGGTCATGCTCGCGCATTTTGTCGCGTTCGGCCTGCTCGGCAATGGCGGCCATGGTTTGCACCGCCTCGAGGGGATATTTGCCCGAGGCCGTTTCGCCGCTGAGCATGAGGGCATCGGTGCGATAGTAGATGGCATTGGCGATGTCGGTGACCTCTGCTCGCGTGGGACGCGGGTTGTTGATCATCGTGTGAAGCATTTGTGTGGCCACGATCACCGGCTTTTTCTTCACCACACACTTGTGAATGATCTGGCGCTGGATGCCGGGGATGCGTTCGATGGGCACTTCGATGCCGAGGTCGCCGCGGGCGATCATGATGCCGTAGGAGGCGTCGATGATCTCGTCGATGTTGTCCACGCCTTCTTGGTTTTCGATCTTCGAAATGATCTTGATGTCGCTGCCGTGTGCGTCGAGAATGTCCTGCACAGCCTTGACATCGGCGGCGTTGCGCACGAAGGAGTGGGCGATGAAGTCGATGTCTTCTTCGATGGCCAGGAGGATGTTGGCCTTGTCTCGCTCGGTGAGGGCGGGCAAATCGATGTGTTCGCCGGGCACGTTCACGCTCTTGTGCGCGCCGAGTACGCTGTCATTTTGCACCGTGACGTGCAGGGCCTCGTCTTTCGCCGTGACCAGCATGTCGATGGCCCCGTCGTCGAAGAGCACATGGTCGCCCACTTGCACGTCGCGCACGAAGTGGGGGTACGATACATTGATGACATCGTGCGTGGTGTCGCGATCCGGACAACCATAGATGTGCACTTCTTCGCCGGCTTTGTATTCGATGGGGGCTGCCAGTCCGGTGGTGCGCACTTCGGGACCCTTCGTGTCGATGAGCAGACCGAGGTGGGGAGAGACGGCACGGACGTTGCGAATGATTTTCTTGATGCCGTCGGCCGAGGCGTGGGCGGTGTTCATGCGCACCACGTTCATGCCGGCGAAAAACAACTTGCGGAGGAAATTTTCGTCGCAGCGCAAATCGCTGATCGAGCAGACGATCTTGGTTTGTTTCATTATTGGGAGATTTCTTGTACGGGAAGTGTAGTCTTTGCTCGGCGAATTTACGAAAAAAACTACGGACTATCGGACACGACTTCCCGATTTTCAGCCGAAATATGGGAGCTCTTCCAAGTTGTCATTTGCTCTTTGCAATTCCTCCTCCCACAATCACTATTTGTGGGTATTGCATTGCGCGGGAGAAAGCCGTAACTTTGCACACTACTCCTTATATATGAGGACGTCGATGCGCCTTTTTGCACGCACCGACCCAACGACATAACAACGCATGAACCTTTCACACATCAAAGACGGGGCCACCGCCTACGTCACCGCCATCAAGGGCAGCCCTTCGCTGCGCATTCGCCTCGAAGAACTCGGCTTCGTGCCGGGACAAGAGGTGACGCGCGTCTATGCCACGCCGAGCGGTTCGCCCGTGATCTACGCCATGCTCGGACAGCGCGTCGCACTCAGAACCGGCGAGGCGCAACTCATCGAGGTGAGCACCCAACGACCCAACGAAAACTATGCCGACGAGCAACGAGTGGCCCGCACCGCCGCCGAGACGAACGCCGCGGCGCCACTGCCCTCGGGCCCCATCGTGCCGGCCACCGGCTGCGCAACCGACAGTTGTGGGGGCTGCCCGGGATGCGGACCGCGCAAGCCGCTCGCTCCCAAGGCAGAGGGCACCATCACGGTGGCGCTTGTGGGTAATCCCAACTGCGGAAAAACCACGGTGTTCAACGCGCTCTCCGGCGGACACGAACGCACGGGCAACTATGCGGGGGTGACGGTGGCCAGCGTGGTGGGCGAAACACACATCGACGGGCGCACCGTGCGATTTGTCGATCTGCCGGGCACCTACTCGCTGCGCGCCTACTCGCCGGAGGAGGCTTATGTGATGAGCGAGCTCTTAAAGGGCGAAATCGACGCGGTGATCAACGTGCTCGATGTGAACAACCTGGAGCGCAACCTGCTGCTCACCCTGCAAGTGCGCCGACTCGGACTGCCGATGGTGGGGGCGCTCAACTTGTGGGACGAGTTTTCGGAGAGCGGATCGACGCTCGATGTGGACCGACTCTCGGCGCACATGGGCATGCGCTTCGTGCCTTGTGTGGCCAGCCGCGGCGAGGGGCTCAAAGCCCTGGCCGAAGCGGTGATCGAGGCCTACGACCGACGCGAGGAACAGCCCACACCGCCGCCCAACGACCCGCACTCGGCGGCCGACCCACACGCACTGGTGCACCACTACCTGGCGGACATTTACCGACTGCGAGAGGGCAAAGCGGTGCGCTTCACCACGTGGGTCGACCGCTTCTTGGTGAAGAACCCGCTGGCCTATGGCGTCTTTTTTCTCGTGATCCTGCTGGTATTCTGGGCTACGTTCACCATCGGACAGTATCCGATGGACTGGATGCAGGCCGGTGTGACGTGGTTGACCGAGACGCTCACGAACGTCTTGCCCAAAGATCGTTGGTATGCCGACCTCCTGGCGTCGGGAGTGGTGGGCGGTGTGGGGACCGTGATTGTCTTTCTCCCGCAGATTTTGATCCTCTATTTCTTCATTTCCATTCTCGAAGACTCGGGCTATCTGGCACGCACCGCGCTGCTCTTCGACCCCTTGCTGCGGCGCGTGGGACTGCACGGCAAGTCGTTTTTCCCGATGCTCACGGGTTTCGGCTGCAACGTGCCGGCCATCATGGCCACACGCACCATTGAGAACCGAAAGAGCCGACTGCTCACGATGATCACCTTGCCTTTCATGTCGTGCTCCGCGCGACTCACGGTCTACACGGTCTTCACGCTCGCTTTCTTCCCGCATCAAGCCACGTGGGTGCTCTTTGCGCTCTACTGCGGCGGCATTGTCATGGCCTTGCTCTCGGCTTGGCTGCTGAGTCACTTCATCCGCCGACACGATGAGAGCCATTTCGTGATGGAGATTCCGCCTTATCGGCGACCGGTGGCGCAGAGTGTGGTGAGCCACACGTGGGAGAAGGGACGCCAGTACCTGCGAAAAATGGGCGGCGTGATTCTCGTGGCTTCGATCGTGGTATGGATCTTGGGTTATTTCCCGCACCCGGACCGAGCGCTCTCGCCCCTCGAAAGGCAGGAGCAGTCGTATTTGGGACAGGCGGGACATCTCATCCAACCGGCCATTGCGCCGCTGGGTTTCGACTGGAGAATGGGCGTGGGGCTCCTGACGGGCGCAGCGGCCAAGGAGTTGATGGTTTCGACACTCGGCGTGCTCTACCACATGGACGAAGACAGTGCGGCGGCTGCGGGATCGGGCAACGACGCGAAGGCGGACCGGGCGATCTCTGCGGCCTTGCGTGAGGCCACTTCGCCCGCGGCTGCACTGAGCTACATGGTATTTGCCTTGCTGTATTTCCCGTGCCTGGCTACGATTGCGGCCATCCGAGGCGAGAGCGGACAGTGGAAATATGCCGTGCTCACGATGCTCTACACCACGGGGGTGGCTTATGGGGCGGCGTGGCTTACTTTTCACATCGCGCGCCTATGTATGTAGAGGCGTCCCCGCATCAGGGGGGCTGCCTCCGCAGCCGGTAGCCAATGCGTTCCGAACACTAAGGGCATAAAAACGAAGCGATTGTGTGTAAGAACGAAGCGATTGTGTGTCATATGTACGCACTCGCTTCGTTTTTTCGTAAAACGGCTATTCCTTCCGCACTCTCCCTCACTTTTCTCCGCAGCTTTTGTCCACCACCTCCGCACACGCTGCACTCCGAATCGCAAAAAACGCCTGTTATCGGCTTATTCGATAGCAAAAACCACTCTAAACAGATATTTATCTCATTTTTACCACGAAACTCTTGTCGCACTAGACAAAGAATTCATATCTTTGCCACGAAAACAGAGCAGAACCTGAGAGAAATCGCCCTCTGCCGGGCGATAACTGCGGGATTCCTACCCATTTCTCGTAAATCATCAACTCAATCGTATAATTCATAAAGCAAAAATGCAGATGAAAAAAAATTACTTACTGCTTTTCTTCATCGCCCTACTCTTCGGGATTGGCACACTCCCCGGGAGAGCAGATGGAAATAGTGGCATCGACTTTCAAAAAGAGTACCACTTCAAAATAGGCAATGGCTACATAAAGAAAAACGGAGCAGATTTTGATTGTGTTGCAGACAAGTCTCAAGCTACCGTAATGAAATTTTCGGCCATGAGCAGTGGAACGTCTGTTAAGATCGGCCCATACATAAACAACAAGCTCACAGCGATAAGATACTCTAGTACCGGAAAATTTGGCATTATCGGTAAAGACACATTTGAATATATCACGATTTCCGGAAAGCACTACCTCAAAGCTACAGAGTACAATCTCGGATATCTTACAAACGAGAATGGAAAGCTTGTTTTTAAACCTACGGCAACTCCTAATGCAGTTTTCGAGTTTGAGGATAAGAACGGTGATAATTCCGCAGCAGTCGCTAAGGGTCAAGAGCTAATGAAGACTTTTGCCATGTTTCAATGTATGCAGCACTCCGAATATGGCAAAGGCGTAATCCGTAATCAATCTCCCTTAGTGGGCAATGGCTTGGGACAATACCCACTTCCCACGTTCGCGGGTTGGAAATACACCACAGACAATATGTTCTTGGATGTACATACGAATTTTGCTCCGGCTACAGTTGACAGTGACATAAGAAATCTGGAAGGTGCAATCAATGCGCTAAAAATAACTCCGGTGACAAGCGGATATGTGTACATCACCACAAAATCTAAATACGAGCAAGCCATTCGTGACACGACTTCTGGTCCAGGTCATTCGCAGCTTCCTGTAAATGATCAATTGGTTGGCTCCTCTCAGCCCGCGAAATACCTGAAAGCCTCGGCTGAGGGCTACACGCTCACGGAGAATAAGAGCGAAGCTGCTGTGTTCTACTTCGACGGAGAGCATCTTACCGGAATTGACAACGGTTTCGGACTCGGAGAAGCCAAGTACGATCTCACGGCCAACGATCAAAAAGCTGTTATCGCGCAAGGCAAGCTCGAAAAGACCCTTGATGCCGGCAGCTACAGCCTCAAAGTGGGCGACAAGTTCGTGAAACTCGACCGCAACGGCGGACTCAGCCTCTCCACCAACGAATCGGACAGTCACCTCTTCCTCGAAGAAGCCACGAAGTTCACACTTAACACCGACGAACTTGGCTACATCTCCTTCTTCGCCCCCACCGCAGTGAAGGTGCCCGCAGGCGTTGAAGTATATAGCGGAAAAATCAATACACAAAACAACGTGATCACCTTCAACAAGGTAAACACGCAGCAGATTCCCGCCAACACCGCCGTTCTGCTCCGCAAGGGTACGTCGCAGGGTTCCTTCGAAGTTGAGAAAATCGCCTCTACGACTTCTACTATCGGCAACAACTCCCTCAAAGGCTACACCGTTTCGTCGAGCGATCACCTCAACAACGCATACGGTCTCACCGTCGAAGGTCACAAACTCATCTTCAAGCCCTTGACACAAGGCGTCCGTGCCTTCCGCGCTGTGATCTACAACAACAATGCCGCCGGTGCTCCCGCCTACTACCCCACCGCTTTTACACCCGAAGGCATCCAGGGCGTAACCGTTGACGACAATCAGGCAGAAGTCTTCGACCTCGCCGGCCGTCGTGTGGAAGCTCCCGTCAAAGGACAGGTCTACGTCAAGAACGGTAAGAAGTTCATCCAAAAATAAGCACAGACACATCACAAAATATGAAACAGTATTCTGCACCTCAGGTAAAGGATGTCGTTCTTCACACGGAGCATGTCATGCTTGACGTCTCCAAAGGAAATGGATCTATGACACCCGGACAGCAGCACACCACAGAAAAGCAGCTCGGCAACGACATTTGGAACGACAGCGAAGACGCACAATAAAAACATCGCGCGTTACCAACGCACACTTACGCGAAACACTGAAAAAGCGCCCGCTCACCACAAGGTGACGGGCGTTTTTTTGTACCCCTACCGCACCCGCGCCGCGCATCTTTCCCTCGATCGCCTCACGCGCTTGGGCGAAACACAAAAAGTCCCCAACTTTTGGTTGCATTTCCGCTTTTCACGCGGAAATGATAAGCGAGAACAAGCAAAACACATCATTTTTCAAAACAAATCCTACTTCACCGGCAAATAACTTGGCATTTTGCTAAGGAAAAACTACATTCGCAATGTGTTGACGCCCTGAACGGCACAACAGCCCCACTTCGTGTTGCGAAAAATGCCATCAGCGGTAGACACCGGTCCACTTCCACTGCGATCTATCCCGGCCATCGAAGAGCGCTTGCCATCGATCCACATCAACACCCCAACCGCCGGGCGAAAGCCCCCAACCGTAGCCACATCGACCTAATCCATCCACATGAAACAACTCTACAAACTCTTCGCCTGCACCCTCTTCGCAGCAGGAGCTTGCGTTGGCGCGGCGGCACAACAGCTGCCCTTCAACGAAAGCGACACTTACTTCGTCAAAGTCGGCAACCCCGCCGATGGGAAAAACGGCTACATCCACTACAACCCCGAAGGCAATTACTTCGATCTCGTCACTTCCAAATGGGAAGCCGATCCCGTCTACTTCAAGATCGCGGGCAACGAATTCCAACTCATCAACATCGGTGACGGCAGTGTGACCCTCGGCGCCGACAACTCCGACAATGGCACACGCCCCGGCGCAGCCGAAGGAAACGGCATGAAGTTCACGCTCGAAAAGAAAGGAGAAGCACTCAACTTCCGCTCCACTATCGGTGCGAAAGGGTATCTCAACAACTATGCAGAGCAGGGAAAGCTCGCATTCTGGCAGGCCAACGGACCGGGATCCACCGTCGTAGTCGAAAAAGCCGATTACCAAGCCCTCTACAACGAGGCCAAAGCCCAGTTCAAGCGTTACGCCGAAAACAATCAGCTCTTCGGCACCACCGTAGGCACCCATTCTCGTCCCGGCAATATGCAGGCTGCCATGAATGCCTACAACAACCCGCCCTCCCAACCGCAGAAATACCAAGAAGAATTCAACAAACTGCGAGTCGCCCTCCGACAGATTCACCTCAACATGCCCCAAGCAGGCGAATTCTTCCGCATCCGCTCCACAGCCGCCGGGCAAAGATTCCTCAGCATCGCCCCCGGCACGAACGGCATCCTCAAGGTGGTGCCCACAGCCGACGAACAAACGCTCTTCTACTACGACGGAGAGCACCTCACAGCCTACGCCACCGGCCAAGGATTGGCCAACGAAGCCAACAATGTCAAGCCCGCCCCCCTCGGCGACGCCGTGAATCGGGCCAGCTTCGCCGAAGGACGCGGCGACGGCACCTACTTAGTCACCACCGGCGACCGCACCCTCCTCTTCCGCGGCAACGAAGAAGTGACCCGCAGCGGGATGAACATGCCCAAAAGTTGGCCGGCGCAATACCTCGACCTCGTGCCCGTCGACGAAATTTCCCTCCGCATCGGCGAAACCGGCTATGCCACCTTCTTTGCGCACCAAGCCATGAAGCTCAACGACTCGAGTGTCAAGATCTACGTGGCCGAACGCAACGGTGAAAACAGCTTGCAACTCACCGAACTCACCAAGGGAATCATTCCGGCCGCCACGGCTGTGATCCTCAAGGCCGACGGAGCGAAGATCCTCACCCTCTCGCGCACTGATGAAAAGGGCGATACGGAGAAAACCGCCCACAACGTACTCAAAGGCTACGGCTATTCTCAACGAGCCACCGCAGGCAAAGCCGTGTATGCCCTCGCCCTCAATCCCGAAAACAACAAGGTCGAATTCGGAAAACTCGACGACGGCGTAGTGCTCCCCGCATTCAAAGCGTGCATCGAGTCAGATCCGGCCGCAGGCAACGCCGCCCCGCTCTTCATCGCCCTGCCCACAGCCGTACAACAGGCGAAGCGCTCAACTGCAGCTCCCGCCACCTACGACCTCAGCGGACGCCGTGTGCAACAAACCGCCAAAGGCCAACTCTACGTCCGCAACGGTCAAAAATTCGTTCAGCAATAAAAAATCATCACCGCATGAAATCCTATACTACTCCCCGCCTCGAGGAATTCCAACTCCACGGCGAACCCATCATGGGCCTGACTTCCTTGAACATGAACTCCAGATTCCACGTCCAGCAAAACAACCCTGTGCTCACCAACGAGGAGTTTGTCAATCCCATCTGGGGCGATGACGAAGCGGCCGACGAAGACAACAGCTCGCTCGGCGAATTTTCAGGCTTCTAACGCCCTATCCCCTCTTCTCCGCATGCAGCATTCCGCGCTCCGTCGCCGGACAACCCCTGCAGTCATGCGGCATCGTGTCGAAGCGGCGAAGAGTTCCGCCGCACCCCGGCCCCCGTTTCCTTCAACGGCTCAGACAGTCACCGGACTGTCCGAGCCGTTTTTTGTTTCTCCGCCGCAACCAGTCCCCCCCCTCGTCGCTTTTGCCGACGCGGCGCAGCAATTATCGTCGGCACCGCCACTGCCACCTCTCAGCAGGCGCAGCCCAAGAGCCCATTCGGCAGAAGCCCCTCCCCTCGCCCTCACTACGAACGCGCAACAGCCGAGAACGACACCCCATCGTCGCCCCATCGCGAAGGCAACACAAAGAGAGGACAGGAAATGGGGGAATTGGGCAGGAAACGCCCCACTTATTCGTGATTTCCCGCAACTTTTTCGAGCAAGTCCCCGTGCACGGCCCAATGCGCCCCGACAACGCCCACGATCTGCCCACCCCGCGGCGTCTTTGAGGGCGAAAACGCCATCCATCTCACGTTTTTTGCCTTCAGATTTGCATCTTTGCCCATTCCTACCTATCTTTGCGGCGATACATGTCCGCAAAACTTCGCACCCTCCGTCGTCAAGTGGCCTTGGCTTGGATTCTTCTCCTCGCCCTGCTGCCGCAATTGGTGGTGAAAACCTTTCACTACCACGACAGCGCGGTGCCAACTGAGCGCATCGGTCTGAACGCCGACGGACAAGGCGCCGAGTGTCTCACCTGCCTGCGCGCCAACGCCGCCGCCAACGCCCGCGATGGGCAGCACGCGGGCGAAAACGGCACGCCCGCGCCCGCCCTCGCGCACCGAACGCACCGCCCATGCCATCGGCACCACCATTTGCCGGGGCAAGTGCCCGGCGACAAGCACGACAATTGCAGCATCTGCCATTTCGTGCCCGCGCCCTGCACCGTTCCCACGCTACCTCAATTTTGCTTTTTCGTTTCCACCACGGAAACACCCTTTCTTTCCGATCAACCCTCGATCGCTCACACGGTGATTGCTCGCGCAGTGCTGCGCGGCCCACCGACCGTCTGATTTTTTCTCCCCGTTTTTTCTTTTTTTTCTCGTCGGCGAGCGCCCATTCCATCGAGTAGATACACCCGATGGGCTCCGATCGTTCCTGCACCCGCAACCGTCTCATGCCGGTTGAGGTTCGCCTCCCCGTCTGCAGGCGGGGTCACACGCAGGCTGTGCAGCGCTCGGCGCCTCCACGGCAGTGCTCCCCTCCGCGCAACGGGTTTTCGCCCGATGCGTCGGTCGGCCACAGTGCCCGCTCGGTAGCACCGGTTCAGACTTGCGCGCCACGATTGAGCGACTCCGCAACAGGCGTTGCCTTGTGACGAAAGCGCAACCCGTCTCAGCGGTTTCATCGACCGCCACCGGCTCTTTGCTCACGATTCGCCCCTCTGCCGCACGTCAGCCACAGCCGTTTCTTCGCCGCAGCGGTGCCACTGCACACGGTGTCCCAACGGCACGTCTCGCGCGCCCGCCGACAGCACACTCCCATTCCCGGTCTCCGCAGCCCTCGCACAGCGGAGCCCCTTCATCCATCGTTTTCTCTCTCATTCCCATGTCCCAACTTCTCCTTCCGGGGCTGCTGCTGAGCGCAGCCGTGGTGATCCCCGCCACCACCCGCGCCGCCGAACCCCAACCCGTGGGCGCACCGCGCCTGCTCGTCACCGACCGCGACAGCGGTCTCCCCGTTTCGGGTGCCGTGGTGCGCAGCGGCGGCAAAATCTGGCGCTCTGACGAGACCGGTCTGCTCGTGCTCACAGAAAACGCCCTGCACGGCGACAGCCTCACGGTGAGTGCCGTGGGCTACACCGATCGGCGCGTCTCCACCGCCGAAGTGCGCAGCCACCGCCCCCTGCGCGTCGAACTCACCGCCCTGACCAATCGCCTCAACGAGGCCGTGGTGCAAACCGGGCGCATCGTCCATTCGGTCAACACCGCCACCCAAAGTATTTCGGCGGCCGAGGTGCAAAAAAATCTGGGCAACTCCTTCGCTTCGGCTCTCGAACAAATCAAAGGCATGAGCATGGTGCAAACCGGTGCCACCATTGCCAAACCCGTTCTCCACGGCATGTACGGCACGCGCCTGCTCATCATGAACAACGGCGTGCGACAACAAGGCCAACAGTGGGGCGTGGATCACGCGCCCGAACTGGATGCCAACTCTGCCGGGCGCATCAATGTGGTGAAAGGGGCGGAAGCCGTGCGCTACGGTGCCGAAGCCCTCGGCGGCGTGATCCTGCTCGACGGCAAAGCCCTGCCCTACACGCGTTCGCGACCCGAGGGCTATCTCTCCACGCTCTACGGCAGCAACGGCCGACGCGCGGCACTGACCGGATCGGTCGATGCCGGACTCCCCTTGGCGGGCGGTCGCGCAGCGTGGCGCCTACAAGGCACCTACCTCAACGGGGGCGACCGCTCCACTGCCCACTATCTGCTCAACAACACCGGCGTGCGTGAAGCCAACGGCTCCGTGGCCTTCGGCTGGAAACGCGACGGCTTCGAAGCCGACGGGTACTACAGCCTGTTTTCCACCCGCATCGGCGTGCTCTTCAGCGCACAAATGGGCGACGAACAGCTCCTCCGCGAGCGCATCCGCCTCGGTCGCCCGACGGAATTCTACCCTTGGACGCGCCAAATCGACTACCCTTACCAGAAAGTGGTGCACCAAGTGGCCAAACTCCACACGCGATATGCTCTTCCCTCGGGCGGCACGCTCGAATGGCAGGCGGCCTATCAGCACGACGACCGCCGTGAGTTCAACCAGCGGCGCAACTTCCGCTCGCATGTGCCCACCCTCGATCTCCAATTGGAAAGTTTCCAAACCGACGGCCGTTGGCAACAGTCGTATGCCGACCATTGGACCACCGAGGCAGGGCTGTTCTATGCCAATGTCAAGAACACCAACACGCCGGGCACGGGCGTGGTGCCCATCATCCCGAACTACGTGCAGCAAAATGCCGGCGTGTTCGCCATCCAGAAGTATTCGGGCGACAATTGGGGGGCCGAAGCCGGTGCACGGCTCGACCACCAGCGCCTCAACGCCCGCGGCATCGATCTCTACGGCCGCCCCTACGGTAAATTGGACCACTACAACAACCTCACTTACACCGTCGGCGCGCACGCGCACCTCTTGCCCGGGCTCGATGTCTTGAGCAATGTGGGATCGGCCTGGCGCGCGCCGCACGTACATGAGTTGTACAGCAACGGCGTGGAGCACTCGAGCGGACTTTTTGCCCGCGGCGATACCAATCTCCGCCCCGAGGTGAGCACCAAATGGATCACTTCGCTGCGCTATGCCAACCACGGTTTCACGGCCTCCGTCGACGGCTATGTGCAGTGGATCGACAATTATATTTTCGACGCGCCGACCTCCGAAGTCATCACGATGGTGTCGGGTGCCTACCCGGTTTTCCAATATCGCGCCACTGATGCGTTTTTCCGCGGGGTGGATGCCGAGGCTAAATGGCAGATCTTGCCGCAACTCGCCGTGGAAGGCGGTGCCGCCTGGGTGCGGGCCGACGACCGCACGAAGCAACGTCCGCTGCCCTACATTCCGTCGTTTCGTGTCTCCGATGCCGTCACGCTCCAATTGGGCAGCATCTCGCACGTGCACGACGTCTATGTCAAGGCTTCGCACAAATATGTGGCCAAACAAACGCATTTCGATCCCGCCACCGACTTGATCGACTTCACGCCCTCGGCCTATCATCTTTTCGGCGCCGAGGTCGGTGCCAATTGGGTGCTGCCCGACGGTCGGAAGCTCAAGTTTCTGCTCACGGCCGACAATCTTTTCAATCGCGAATACCGCGAATACACCAACCGCTTCCGCTACTACGCCCACGATCTCGGTCGCGACGTTCGCTTCATGCTCACTTGGGAGTTTTGAGTCCCCGCCGGCGCGCCTTCGCCGCCGGTCGGCGCTAAAAAGCTCCGTTTCATCGATCGTTACTCTCCATGCGAAAATCCTTTTCTCTCTTCCTCTTCTTCCTCCTCGGTTGTGCGACCCTGCTCCCCGCCGCTTGCTCGCTCGAACCTGAAGCACCGGTGGATGAACGCCGCAGCAAAGACCACGGCGACCCCACCCGTGTGGTGCTCACCCTGCGCCACGGTGCGTGGGACGGCACGCATTTCACCCCCGAAACGGGCGAAACGGCCGACACCCGCGAACAGACCATCACCTATGCCCTGCAACCCGAATTGGGCTGGGCGCCGCTCTCGGGCACACCGGCCGGTTTCGTCGTGCGGCGCGCCGAAGGCACGCAACATGCCTACGAGTTGCGCATCCGCTACTTCGACATTTCGGGCGAAGACATCACCCGGCAGTTTGTAGACAACGGGCAGGACAAAATCCACCAGCACTTTTTCATCCCCGATGCCGTGTACACGCCCGACAGCACCGCGCGTCCGGACGAGGCCCGCAGCAATCGCGTCTACACCTACACGTATGCCGACACCACCCCGTGGTACGACGAACTTTCCACTCCCGGCACGCGACTGACGGGCGATGTCAATCCGATTGGTTTCAAGGGCGTGCTGCAATTCAAGGAGGCGCGCAACTTGCACATCTACATTCGCCTGATGCACGCCCGCGTTTCGAAATTCAACAAGCGCGACCATAGTCTTTCGCCCTTCTATGCACCCACACCGGGCCAGCTGCAGGAGGATGCGTGGGACATCGCCATGCGCTTCCCCGTGCAGTGTAGGTAAGCCCCGGGATTTCGTCCCAATGCGCGATTCCATCGGGTCGCCCATCCCATTCCGCAATTATTCACTCCAAACATTCATCCTTATGTTCAGAAAAATCTTTGGCGTGCTCCTGCTCGCCACCGCAGCTTTCGCCTTCGGCGCCTGCGACAAGGACAACAACGAAAAGCCACATCCCGCACCGCAGCCTCAACCCGCGCCCACCGAAGAAGTGGAACCGGTGCGTGCCGAACTCACCCTGGCCGGCGGACACTTCCACGGCGTGGCCTTCCACCAAGATGCCGACGCGCAGGGCATTACTTATAAGAAAGCGGTGCAGCACATCACCTTTGTGCGCAAAGGCGACACCTGGGAACTCGAGAAAGGCAGTGCCGATGTCTTCCGCGTGCTGAGTTCCAGGCAATATCTCTACCCTTACGGTCTTTGGATCAAGTATTACGACGCCAAGGGCCAAGACATCACGCCCATCATTGCTGAGAACGGCGAAAGTCGCGCACACCAGCACTTCTTTGTGCCCTCGGAGGTGAAGCCCACCTTCGATGGAACCGCCGAAAAAGACGATCAAATTGCCGATTCGCTCCTCAACTATGTCTATATGGACACCAATCCGACCAACGGCATCCTGAAATCGACCACTGACAAGGCAACGGGGCAAACGATTCCCGCAGCGAAACTCACCGGCTCGAAGGTGGTGGGACAAAATGCCCTCGGCGACATTTTCGAACCGCTCAACCCCATCGGCATGAAGGGTTTCTTCCAGTTTAAGAAACCGCGCAAATCGTTCGTTCTCACCGTGACGCTCTTCCATTTCGACGGCGATGCTAAATTCCCCGGCGGCAAACCTTCGCCCTTCTTCGCCCCCACGGCCGGACAGTTGGCCACGGGTCACCGCGAAGTGGTGCTCCGCGTGCCGTTTGTGGTCTACGCCTCGCGCGAAGAAACGGGCGATTGGGAAACCCTCAACGCTGTGCCTTACGTCCAACTCCGCCCGGCCGAACAGCGCTTGGTGCTTTCCACCGCTCGCGCCTATAGCATCTCTGAAGAACTGGCCACCAAAGATTGGTTTGCCCACATTCTCGGCGAAGTGGACAAGGAGAGCGGTGCGCTCTGGTTCTGATTTTCGCTCAGATCGACACACCGGCTATATTTTATTTCCCGATGCCGTGATGAAACCGCACGTCTTTTCGGGAAAGTCCACCGAATTGCCCCAATTCATCGGCAGTTCGCAAAGACATGATCCCACATGCCTTCCCCGGTTCGCTCATTTCGGCGGATATTCGGGGAGGCCCTGAGCAGCACCGCACGTTTTCCCGGAAACGTGCGGTGCTTTGGTTTCTCGGGGCGCAGGCGACTGACGAAAAGGGCCTAAATGTTTGTCTTTCCGCCGATAAACGTGTAAATTTGCTCATCAGTAAAACCCTTTCTTATGAAAATAGCACTCATCGGATACGGAAAAATGGGCAAAATGATCGAATCCATCGCCAAATCGCGTGGACACGAAATCGTTTCGATCATTGATGTCGACAACCGCGCCGACTTTGACACCGACGCTTTCCGCTCGGCAGACGTAGCCATCGAATTCACCACCCCCACCGCAGCCTACGACAACTATCGGCAGGCTTGGGCGCAAGGCGTCAAGGTGGTGAGCGGATCGACAGGTTGGCTCGCGCAGCACGAAGCCGACGTGCGCCGCGCCTGCACCGCCGAGGGGCACACGCTCTTCTGGGCTTCGAACTTCTCGCTCGGCGTGGCTATCTTTTCGGCCGTGAACAAATATCTGGCCAAAATCATGAACGCTTATCCCGATTACGACGTTTCGATGGTGGAAACACACCATGTGCACAAACTCGACGCGCCGTCGGGCACCGCCATCACGCTGGCGGAACAGATCGTGGAGCGCTTGGACCGAAAAACAGCGTGGGTAAAGGGCGAAGTACACGAAGCCGACGGCTCTATCACGGGCACGACCGAGCATGCGCCCGACACATTGCGCATCGATGCGGTGCGGCGCGACGAGGTGCCGGGCATTCACACTGTGACCTACACCTCGGAGGCCGACAGCATCACCATCACACACGATGCCCATTCGCGACGTGGATTTGCTCTCGGGGCGGTACTTGCCGCAGAATACACGGCGCAGCACACAGGGCTCCTCTCCACCGACGACCTCTTCGACTTCTAAAACAGAACCGTGGTTTCATCGTGCCGAAGAGGCAAGGAAATAGGCAAAATGAGCCCTATTTCATCGAAAAATACTCGTAGATAAAAAGCCTATCGGCAAAATGAGCCCCATTTCATCGAAAATACTCATGGATAAAAAGCCAAAAATCACCACACGACAGTGGGTCACCCTCGGCATTGTCCTCCCGCTCTACCTCCTTTTCCTCTATTGGGTGGAATCTTGGTGGGGCTTGCTGCTCGTGCCCTTTATCATCGATTTCTACACCACGCGTTTCATCAATTGGTACTGGTGGCGCAAATCCTCCAGCGTGGTTGTGCGGACGCTCATGGGATGGGTCGATGCCATTGTCTTTGCATTGGTGGCCATCTACTTCCTGAATCTCTATTTCTTCCAGAATTTCGTCATCCCCTCCTCGTCTTTGGAGAAAACCCTCCTGACGGGCGACTATCTGCTGGTGTCGAAACTGAGCTACGGGCCGCGCATTCCGCAAACACCCTTGACCATGCCCCTCACCCAACACAATTTGCCCGCATGGTTGGGCGGTGGCAAAAGCTACCTCGAATGGCCGAAGTGGGACTACCGCCGTGTGAAAGGCTTCGGGCAGGTGCAGACCGGCGACATCGTGGTTTTCAACTACCCTTCGGGCGATACGGTGGCTACGAACTTCCAAGCGCAGGATTACTATCAGTTGGTTTACTCCGCCGGTGCGGAGGCGCTCGGCGTCAATGCGCCTGCTGACTCGTTGCCTCCCTCCTTGCAGCGCGTGGCCTACAAAAAAATCTATGCCGTCGGGTGCAATTTACTCCGCAATAAGGAGTCGGGGGCCGGCGAGATCATCAGTCGCCCGGTCGATCGCCGCGAGAATTATGTGAAACGCTGCGTCGGCGGCCCGGGACAGACGCTGCAGATCAAAAACAACGTGATCTATCTCGACGGCAAGGCCCAAAAGCAGCCCAAAGACGTGCAGTTCAACTATCTCGTGCACTTCAATCAACCCCTGCCC
>ERZ772958.437-NODE-437-length-18434-cov-4.865335_pt1 | contig 18434 bp, 2 predicted proteins | sample MGYA00580681_ERZ772958 | MGnify/ENA primary metagenome ERZ772958 (study PRJEB29015, sample SAMEA2738089) | human oral metagenome | biome: human oral; feature: human-associated habitat; material: saliva | place: China | collected 2275 ...
AATATTTTATAGAAACCTATGGCTGCCAGATGAATGAAAGCGATACGGAACGTATCAGCGGGCAGCTGGAAGAGCTTGGCTATGTGCCGGCGGATATATTGGATGATGCCGATGTTGTTATTCTGAATACCTGCAGTATCCGGCAGAATGCAGAAGAGAAAGTATATGGCAAAATTGGAGAGGTAAAGAAATTAAAGGGGAAGAAGCCCGGTGTCCTTTTGGGGATTGCCGGATGCATGGCGCAGGAAAATAAAGGAAAGCTTATTGAGCGTATGCCGGTGATCGATTTTGTTATTGGACCATACCATATCCATGATTTAAAGGATATTGTTTCCCGCAGGGGGGCAGAAGGTTCGCATGTGGTCATGACGCAGATGAATCCGAACCGCGTGAATGATTACAGTGAACTTCATTCTGTGAGAAAAAGCCGGATTTTTGCTTGGGTACCTATTATGCAGGGATGCAATAAGTTCTGTACTTATTGTATTGTGCCTTATGTCCGCGGCAGGGAAACAAGCCGTACGATTGATGATATTTGTCGTGAGATTGAGAAACTTGCCCGAGAAGGGTATAAAGAAATCACTCTTCTTGGTCAGAATGTCAATTCCTATGGACTTGATTTTCATGATGGTACGGATTTCGGCAGTCTGATTCACGCCATTGACAAGATTGACGGAATTAAGCGTGTTCGTTATATGACGTCTCATCCCAAGGATATGACTTTTGGAATGGTGGATGCTATGGCTGCTTCACCCAAGGTGGTGCGCCATATGCATCTTCCCGTTCAGCATGGGGCGAATGAAATACTGCGGCGGATGAACCGCGGATACACAATTGAGCGTTTTAAGGAGCTTCTAAAGTACGTCCGGGAAAAGATGCCTGGCATCACTGTGACGACTGATCTGATCACGGGATTTCCTGGCGAGACGGAGGACATGCATGAGGAAACGCTTACACTCCTTAAAGAAATGAAGTTTGATTCAGCCTATACCTTTATTTATTCTCCCCGCAGAGGAACTCCTGCGGCGCGTATGACAAATCAGGTGTCTGATGCTGTCTGCCACCGCCGTTTGCAGGAAATTATGGATGTGGAAAATGAAATCAGTCTTTCTCTTAATAAGGAAATGGAAGGGAAGGTATATACTGTCATTGCGGAAGGGGAAACGAAACAGAATCCTGATAATTGGTTTGGTCGTACATCAGGAAATAAAATGGTTATTTTTCCTAAGCCAGGGTCTCTTTCTGTGGGCGACATTTTGAAGGTGCGTGTAGATACGGCGCAGACCTGGATATTAAAAGGAACTATTGTGGAGTGATACAGATGGCAGCTAAATCTCCTTTGATGGAACAATACAAGTCTATTAAGAATGAGCACAAAGACGCATTTCTTTTTTATCGGCTCGGTGATTTTTATGAGCTTTTTTATGACGATGCAGTAACTGTTTCTCATGAATTGGAATTGACGCTGACGGGGAAGAATGCGGGCCCTGAAGGAAGAGTTCCTATGTGCGGGATTCCGTATCATGCGGCAGAAACGTATATTTACCGGCTTGTACAGAAAGGCTATAAGGTTGCCATTTGTGAACAAATGGAGGATCCGAAAAAAGCGAAAGGCTTAGTGAAGCGTGATGTGATTCGTATCGTTACGCCGGGAACGATCCTTTTTGAAAATTCTATCGCCGATAAATCCAATAATTACCTTGCTTACCTTTATGAAACGGATAATGACATTGACGCGGTACTGGCGGATATTTCCACCGGGGAATGCTGGTGGGGAATTTGGGATAAAAAGAAGGAACGGGAAGCTTTTTTTGATATGCTGTCTGTTTATGCACCGACAGAAGCAGTATGCTCTTTAAGTGATAATTTTTATGGGAGGCTGGAAGCTTACTGCCGGGCGCGTCTTGGAGGTTGTCTTCTTACCCGGCGTAGAGAGGAGGGGGAGTATCCGGTTCCCCATGTGGCGGAAGCGTTAGGGGATGAAAATATCCGCCGTGTCTTTGCATGGCTGGCAGCATATCTAAAAGAAATGATGAAGGCTGATGCAGCAGAGTTTCATACGGTGATGCCTATTCGTGAGGAGGATTGCCTTTTACTCGGAGAAGACTGTTTACGGAATTTAGAAATCACGCGAAATATGCGTGATGGAGGGCGACGGGGAACGCTTCTTGAAATATTGGATCACACCCATACTGCCATGGGGGCACGTCTGTTACGCCGTTGGTTGGAACGCCCGTTGACGGATGTGAATCGAATTATTCAACGACAGGATGGTATTGAAGAACTGACGGGGCATACGACGGAACTTTCCCAACTGGAAGAAATGCTGGAACATGTTTTTGATTTCGAACGTATTTTAACCCGCATTGAAGCAAACACGACATCCCCAAAGGATTTACTGGCACTTAAGGCATCTCTCGGGATGATTCCCGAAATAAAGAAACTGCTTTCCGGCACAGTTTCAATAGTCCTTAGAAAATTGTCCGATCAAATGGATATCCACAGTACGGTCTATGAGCTTTTGGATCGTTCTATGAATGAAAACGGTACGGGAAACATTCGTGACGGCAAGTATATAAAAGAGGGATATTCTGCGGAACTTGATGAGGTTCGTTCCCTTTCTGAAAACAGCAGGAAATGGATTGCCGATTTGGAAGAACGAGAAAAAGAAAAAACAGGGATTAAACTGAAAATCGGATTCAATAATGTGTTCGGGTATTATTTTGAAATTACGAACGCCAACAAGGTGCCGATTCCTGAGTACTATATGCGCAAGCAGACACTTGTCAATGCAGAACGGTATATCACACCTGAATTGAAGGAGTTTGAAACAAAAGCGCTCTCAGCAAAAGAAAAAACAGAAGAACTGGAATTGAAAATTTATCAGGCTGTCAAGGCGACTATCCGTCCTGAAATTGCTGCTATGCAGAGGACCGCAAAGGCTCTTGCGGCGCTGGATTGTTTGACGGGGCTTTCCCGGGCGGCGCTGAAAGACCGTTATGTTCGTCCGCAGATTACAAACAGCCGTGAAGGGCGTATTTCTATCCATGACGGACGTCATCCAATGGTGGAACATGCCCTGAAACGAGAGATGTTTGTGCCGAATGATACAGAGCTTAACCATACGGATCAAGAAATGATTATTATTACCGGGCCCAATATGGCAGGCAAGTCTACCTATATGCGTCAGGTTGCAGTACTTACGATTATGGCGCAGACCGGCTCTTTTATTCCCGCAAAAAGTGCATCATTTGCACCTGTGGACCGCATATTTACACGAGTGGGTGCGGCTGATGACATTTCTACGGGACAGAGTACATTTATGGTGGAAATGAAAGAAGTCTCTCATATTCTTTGCAATGCTACGAAGAACAGTCTTATTCTTTTGGATGAAATAGGCCGCGGTACGAGTACTTATGATGGAATGAGTATCGCACGGGCAGTGGTGGAGTACCTTAATGCCAATGTGCATGCGTATACTCTTTTTGCTACTCATTATCACGAACTTTCAGATATGGCAGCAGAAAACGAACATATCAAAAATTATACGGTTACCGTTAAGGAGCGGGGAAAAGAGATTACATTTCTCCGTCGTATTGTCCCGGGGAGTGCTGATAAAAGTTACGGTATCCATGTGGCACGGCTGGCAGGACTTCCTGAATCGCTCCTGAAGCGGGCCGATGAAATACTGGAAGGGCTGGAAGTGGAGGGAATAAAGGAAGAGCCTGCTGCTCCGGTTATAAGAAGAGAAACTGCTCTTAATTTATTTTCTTCACCGATTATAGATGAGCTGGCGGATTTGGATGTCATGAGCAAGACACCCATCGAGGCGATGGAGATTTTGTTCAGGCTTAGTAAAGAAGCAAAGGAGGGGCGCTAATGTCATTAATACATATACTTGATGAAGTTACTTCGAACCAGATTGCTGCGGGGGAAGTGGTAGAAAAACCAGTCAATGCGGTAAAGGAATTGGTGGAAAATTCTATTGATGCCGGTGCCCACATGATTGAAGTGGAAATAGCAGACGGGGGAATGACATATATCCGTGTTACCGATGATGGCAGCGGCATGACGAGGGAAGATGCGAAATTGTCCGTGATCCGCCATGCAACCAGTAAAATTTCCAGTGTTGAAAATATTTATCATATTTTATAGATAAATATATCAAACATAAGAGACTCGAGTGTCTGCTCAACTAAGTAGCGTCTATCAGCAATCTTAAGTGTTATCCTTTAGATGCTAACAGCTTATCTACGGCAGCGCGTAAATCATCTAAACCTTGTTTAGTTTCAGCTAACTCACGACGTTGACGTTCGTTTTCAGCCTCTAAGCTATTAAGACGAGCCGCTTGATCTGCAATAACGTATTTTTGTTCTGCATTTTCCTTTTTGAGGCTAGATACTTCATCTTGCATTACATATACAGAGCTAATAGGGCCCGCTTTGTAACGATCAGGAATATTTTTCTTTTCTGGACTGTAACCAAATTTATGAGTTACACCAGCATTTACCATATTATGGTTGCCACCAACAGAAACACCTATGTTGAACATGGTATTTTCATTTGTGTAATGTGCTAGACCAAGGGCTGCCGCAGTTTCACCACGATAGTTGCCTACGCCTGCCATAACTTGAGTTGGTTCTAATGGATCATATTGAATTGGTTTCAATGCGGCCATCGCAGCTGCATGAGCACCAACACGTTGAACTTCACCTGCTACTTGATTAATAGCTTGGCTTGTATTTGCATTGGAAGCATTCAATTGTGATACATTAACTGCATCGGTTGGATCCGTACCAGGTGCTACGCCTTTAATTTGGTTGTTACCATTATGTAATCCATCCTTAGTTAAAGATACAGGACCCGCATTTGGATTATTAGGATTTGCACTTCCTGGCGTAATTGTCATACCATTACCATTCGTTACAGTTGTGTTACCCGCTGCATCTTTAAATGTGGCAGACTTCATGTCTGTAAGTTCAGGATTAACTGCATAGCTAATAGTTTTGCCTACTTGGCTTACCATCATATTATTGCCCGCTTTGAAAGTTACTGTTTCATTTGGCTTAATTTTTTCAGCCGTTGCAGTAGGTGTGCTATTTACACCAGAACCTTCTGCGCCAACAGCTGCATCCCAACCAGCATTTGCTACAGCAGATTTTATTTGGTCTTCAGTAGCAGCACGTCCAGAAGTAATATTGTTAGGATTCCAAGCTTTATTTGTTAAGCCTGTAACAACACCATCTTTACCGTTTACAGCTACAGGATTTGTACCACCTGTTGTAATGATGCCATCTTTACCATCGATACCTACAGTACCAATACCTGCCTGTCCGTCTTTGCCATTAAGTGTAATCTTATCTGCTACTTTCACAGATCCATTTACACCGTCAATAGCAACCGCATTTTTACCATCGCCCGCTTTCACAGTACCATTCGTACCATCAATAGCAACAGCATTGCCATCCTTACCAGCCGTGATAGTACCAGCAATACCATCTACAGTAATCGCCTTAGTTGGATCAGCGGCACCTAATGTAATCTTATCATTCAACTTATTGTCATAAATTGTATGACCATCTGCAGCAGTTGTCTTAGTTAATACAATATTGCCAGTAGTATTATTAGCACCTTGACCACCATTTGCAGTCAACTCAGTCGTTGCGGCCTTAGTTTTAGCATTCAATTGACTAACATTGACAGCATCTTTTGCATTTACACCATCTGCAACATTAATAATTTTGTTATTGCCATTGTCTAGGCCATTACCAGTTAAGGAGACTGTATCTTTACCAGTTTTAGTAATAGTTACGCCATCCTTAGTGAAAGTAGCCTTGTTGCCAGCAGCATCCGCCACAGTAGTGCCCGTAGCCTCAACCTTAGTTGTATCACCCGCTGCATTTGTTACAGTAGCGCCAGTAGAAACAACGTTTGTTGTATTACCAGCTGCGTCCTTAACAGTTGCACCTTTAGCATCCACCTTAGTTTCATCACCAGCTGCATTTTTCAATGTATTGCTTGTAGCGGTAGACGTATTAGTATTTGCACCATCAGTAATTGTAGTTCCTGCTGCCGTAGTTGCAGTAGTTTTCGTACCATCAACTACAGTATTGCCAGCTGCGTTAGATGTGTTAGTTTTGCCACCGTCAGTTTGAACGATGCTATCGCCTTTAATAACAGTTGTTTTACCACCTGTAGCATTGAAAGTAGCTGATTCCATATCTTTAAGATTTTTATTTAAAGAGTAGGCCAATGTTTTACCATTTTGATCAATAATAAGATTGTTGCCCGCTTGGAGTTGAACCTCTTCACCACTTGCTACATTTGTTTTGGCGGAACCATTTGCTTCGCCTGTAGAACCAGTTACCTTACCAGAATTTACATTCCAACCAGCACCAACTTTATCGGCTACAATTTGCAATTGGTCTTCTGTTGCAGCACGACCAGATACAGCCTTCGTTACGCCAGGCGTCCAAGTTTTGTTAGTCAAACCAGTCACAGTGCCTGCTGCACCATCAAGCTTAATAGAATTTGTACCACCTGTTGTGATTGCGTTATTCACACCATCGATAACAGCTGTGCCAATCGTTGCTTTTCCAGCAGTGATTGTACTTGCGTTTGTACCATCTGTAATTGTATTAGATGTAGCATTGGATGTATTTACATTGCCATTACCATCATCAATCACATTGCTGTCTACAGTAGACTTGTTAGACTTAGTGCCATCTACTAATGTATTTTCATCAACAGTAGATGTATTAGTTTTAGTACCATCTTTAATCACTTGACCAGCGGCAGTCGTTTCTGTGGACTTAGTACCATCTGCAACTGTATTACCAGCTGCTGTAGATGTATTCGTTTGAGTGCCAGCAGTTTGAACGATACTATCGCCTTTAATAACAGTAGTTTTATCACCTGTCGCTTCAAAGGTTGCCGAGTTCATCTTCACAAGGTCTTTGTTCAAGGAGTATGTGAAGTCTCGTTCATTTTGGTTCACTGTGAGGTTTTCACCAGCAATCAATTGAACTTTATCGTCTTTACCAACCTTAGCATTTTTCTTAGTACCTGTTTGAGCACCAGAAGTGCCAGCTTTCTTATCCGCTGTAATTTCCCAAGTTTGGCTACCTGCAGCATCTGCAACAGCTTTCAATTGGTCTTCTGTTGCAGCTCGGCCAGTAGTAGCAGTACCATTCCAAGTTGTATTAGATAAGCCGCCAATAGTATTAGCCGTACCGTTAACAGTAACACCACCGATATTGGCAGTTGTACCTGTAATTGTGCCTGTGGCACCATCTAAGGTTACGGCCTTAGCGCCACCAGTAGTAAATGTGTTATTGACACCATTAATGACAGAGGTACCAATCGTAGCTTTACCAGCTGTACCATCGATAGTTACAGTATTAGCACCAGTACCAAGTGTCACCTTATCGTTGAGTTTCACATCATAAATAGTATGACCATCAGCAGCTGTAGTAGATGTTAATGTCACATTACCTTTTGTTGCATTAGCTGCTTCACCAGCATTAGCCGTGATTTCAGTTTTAGACGTTTTCTTAGCTGCATTGATAGCATCTGCTACGTTTTGAGCTGTTGCTACACCATCCGTGGTTGGCCCCGTGATTGTACCATCTGCACCAGCTGTAATAGCAGCAGTATTTACATCGTATTTCACAACGCCATTATCATCGATAGATGCAGTTGTTAATGTACCATTCTTGAAGTTCAAACCATCGGCTAATGAAACTTGTTTTGCAGTACCATCATTTGCTTTATAGGACAAGTTCGTCTTATTCGCAATCTTAGTACCATCAATAGTCACCTTGTAATCCTTAGTTGTACCATCTGCACTAGTTGTTGGTGTTACAGTCAATGGATTATTAGTATCTGTTGTATCTGTGCTGACTGTTACGGCAGCGACAGCAGATTTTTTAACCTCTGCTTCAGAGACTGTAAGATTTACATTTTTACCGTTTACGTCAGTAGAGATGTATTTCCCATCACCTTTAATACCGAATGTATCATCCTTAAGGTTTACGGATCCAGTATTAGTTGCTACATCACCAGTGAACTTCAATGTCGTAGCACCAGTGGCAGCCTTTAATTGTTCTTCTGTTGCTGCACGGCCTTTGGTTGCAAAGTCAGTTGCAGTTAAAGTCGTGTTAGACAAACCAGTAATATCGTTGGTTGTACCACCAGTTACTGTTACATTACCAGTTTTAATTGTGCCATCTGCACCATTAACTGCTACAGCATTTGTACCACCAGTACTAATCTTGCTTGCTACACCATCGATACCAACAGTACCGATTTGAGCCTTACCAGCAGTGATTGTACTTGTATTTGTACCATCAGTAATTGTATTGGATGTAGCATTAGATGTATTTACGTTTGTGCCATCTGTTTGAACGATGCTATCGCCTTTAATAACAGTTGTTTTACCACCTGTGGCTTCAAAGGTTACAGAGTTCATCTTCACAAGGTCTTTATTCAAGGAGTATGTGAAGTTTTTACCCGCTTGATCTACTGTTAAGTTTTCACCAGCAATTAATGAAACTTTGTCGTCTTTACCAACCTTAGCATTTTCTTTTGTACCCGTTTGAGCACCAGATGTGCCAGATTTTTTATCTGCCGTAATTTCCCAAGTTTGGCTACCTGCAGCATCTGCCACTGCTTTCAATTGGTCTTCTGTAGCCGCACGACCTGTAGTAGCTGTACCATTCCAAGTCGTATTAGCAAGGCCCGTTACATGATTATTTGTACCATCTACAGTGACACCACCAAGATTAGCAGTTGTACCTGTAATTGTACCTGTGGAACCATTCAAGGTTACCGCTTTAGCGCCACCCGTAGTAAGTGTATTGTTCACACCATCAACGATAGAGGAACCAATCGTAGCTTTACCAGCCGTGCCATCAATCGTTACCGCATTAGCACCAGAACCTAATGTTACTTTATTATTAAGTTTTACATCATAGATAGTATGACCATCAGCAGCGGTAGTAGAGGTTAATGTCATATTACCTGTTGTTGCATTAGCTGCTTCACCTATATTAGCAGTGATTTCAGTTTTAGACGCCTTTTTAGCTGCATTGATAGCATCTGCTACATTTTTAGCAGTTGCTACACCATCAGTGGTTGGACCTGTAATTGTGCCATCAGCACCGGCAGTAATAGCAGCTGTATTTACATCGTATTTTACAACGCCATCATTATCAACGGATGCTGTTGTTAAAGTGCCATTTACAAAATCAAGGCCTTTAGATAAAGATACTTTTTTCGCATTAGCATCAGCAACACTATTAGCACGATATGTTAAATCAGTTTTAGTAGCTAATTTTGTTGTATCAATGCCGATAGCATAATCCTTAGAATTAGTGCCTGCAGTTGGCGTTACTGTAATCGGATTATCTGCTTGTGCATCTTTACTTACCGTTACAGCTGCTACCGCTAAATCTTTCACCTTAGCTGTATCAACAGCTACTTTCACACCCGCTGACGTAGCAGACGTGCTCACAAGATTACCATCACCAGTCACCGCAAAGGATACATCACCATCTTTAAGGTATTTATTCCCTGTGGAACCAGTATCACCAGTAAGACCAATGCCCTTAGTTGTAGCGTTAACAGTATTAGCATCTAGACCAACTGTAATTGTTTGATCCTTAACAGTCGTAGTTACACCGTTAGCACCAGCTACATTCAGTTTTTGGTTTTTAAGATCAATAGTACCATTATTTGTGCCGTCTGTAATATTAAGGTTTTGGGACAAGTTCGCTACAGCTTGTTTCACATCACCAATATTGGCTGCATTACTATCTGTTGTGCCACCACTAGCAACATTAGAAATAACCTTGCCACCAGCATTGATACCATCTGTTTTATCGACAGAAATACCACCAATAGTGAGTTTATCTGTTGTAACACCAGTACCTGTAATGGCTGTTGTACCATTTGTTAAACCAGATGTATTGATAACAGTATTGCCTGCAGTGAAAGATGTGCCCGTGAAAGTAGTCCCTGTAAATGCTTTACCAGTTACAGAGCCATCTGCACCATTTAATGTAATCGCATTAGCACCAGAGCCAACAGTTACTTTGTTATTGGCCGTTACAGAATCAACGGTAATATCTTTCTTAGTAGCAACAGTAATTTTCTTTTTATCTGTACCATCTTGTGTAATCTCGATGTTATCACCATTAACAAGATCTACTGTATCGCCGCCTTTAACAGCTGTTTTATCAGTTGTGCTGGAATTCGTTGTAATATTCCAAGCTGCACCTGCTTTTGCTGCATCAGCTGCTTTGTTGATAGCATCAGCTACATTTTGCGCAGTTGCCAAGCCATCATTACCAGTTACGGACGCTTCACCTGTCGTGGCATTACTGTTAATCGTAGCACGCTTTGTAGAAATCTCAACCGTATTACCATTCATATTAGTAGATATAAAGCCACCTGTTGCACCTTTCACATTGAATGCTACATCAGCAGTGCTCAAGGATTGGCTAGACGCAGTGCCAGTATCTGCACCAAGGGAGATATTTCTAGCTAACGCAGTTGTATTGGCTGCAATATTAGTTGTATTAGTCGCAATTTTACCTTTATTAGTAGCAATATCTGTGGTATTCGTATTGATTTGAGTCTTAGTGGCTGTATTAAGATCAAAGGATACTTTGCCATCATTATCAACTGTAGCAACAGTGGATCCACCATTTACGAAATCAAGGCCTTTAGATAAAGAAACCTTCTTCGCATTAGCATCTGCAGCACTGTTAGCACGGTATGTTAAATCCGTTTTAGCCGCAAGTTTTGTTGTATCGATACCGATTGCATAATCCTTAGAATTTGTGCCCGCTGTTGGGGTTACCGTAATAGGATTATCTGCTTGCGTATCCTTACTTACTGTTACAGCAGCTACCGCTAAATCTTTCACCTTAGCGGTATCAACAGCAACTTTCACCCCCGCTGCCGTAGCAGAAGTGCTTACAAGATTGCCATCGCCGGTTACCGCAAAGGATACATCACCGTCTTTAAGGTATTTATTACCTGTAGAACCAGTATCAGCAGTAAGGCCAATACCCTTCGTTGTAGCGTTGACAGTGTCAGCATCTAAACCAACCGTAAGCGTTTGATTATTAACAGTTGCCGTTACACCATTAGCACCAGCCACGTTAAGTTTTTGGTTTTTAAGGTTCACAGTGCCATTATTTGTACCATCAGTAATATTAAGGTTTTGAGACAAGTTAGCAACAGCTTGTTTCACATCACCAATGTTCGCTGCATTAGAATCATCGGTAGCATTATTATTTACTGTACCGCTGGCTACATTAGAAATAACCTTACCACCAGCATTGATACCAGCAGTTTTATCAATAGAGATACTACCTACAGTTACTTTATCTGTTGTAATACCTGTGCCTGTAATAGCAGTTGTACCATTTGTTAAACCAGACGTATTGATAACCGTATTACCTGCCGTTACGGAATCAACAGTTATATTCTTAGCCGTTCCGATGGTGAAAGTCTTACCAGTTTGGCTGATTTCGATGTTATCACCATTGTTAAGGGTAATAGTATCGCCACCTTTTACCTCTTCTTCAGCATGAGCATTCGCTTTCACCTTGAAAGAAGAGGCAGACTTAGCAGCATCCTTAATCGCTTGTTCATTAACTGTCAAAGTTACATCATTGCCAGATGCAGCAGTCGAGATAAACTTGTTATCCCCTTTGATATTGAAAGATACATTGCCATCTTTTAAGGACTTAGCAGTTGTAGATGCGCCCGCATCATCAGCTAAAGCAATTGTATGAGCGATATTGGCTGTGTTTGTTGCAATATTAGCAGTATTTATCGCAATTTTACCTTTATTAGTAGTAATATCTGCTGTATTGGTTGCTATATTGCCTTTATTTGTTGCAATATCTGTAGTATTCGTATTGATTTGAGTCTTAGTTGCTGTATTAAGATCAAAAGATACTTTGCCATCTTCATCAACAGAGGCTACCGTGGATGTACCATTTACAAAGTCTAAACCTTTAGATAATTTAACAGATTTAGCATCTGTATCAGCCGATGTATTTGCACGATATGTTAAGGATTGACCACCAATTGTATCTTTCAATTGCTTAACATTAACCGCATCAGTATCAGCTGTACCTTCTGCTACCTCCTGGATTTTATTGCCACCAGCCTTGATTTCATCAAGACTAAAATGAACCATTTTACCAGCTGCATCCTGGAATGCCATACCTTTGGCACTACCTTCAGCATTATTACCATCTTCATCACTCAACATGAGGTATTTAGAATCAAGAGCGGTACTATTAGGCCCCGATTGAATTGATAATACGCCCAAAGCAAGAGTCGTTGTAGCTTCATTAGCACCAGTTGCACCATTCGTAAACTTTAACTGATCACTAGTAATAGTAGAACCAGCACCAACATTATCTTTAAATTCAGCTTTACCAGCTTTAATACTACCATCGCTACCATTCAAGACAATTGTTTCACCTCTTGCATTACCAAGAGATATAGAGTTCATGTCTGTAAGATTTTTATTTAGGCTAACAGAAATATTTTTGTTATTACGGTCAACTGTAATATTAGTATCGCCAGTGAAATCTACGGTATCACCTTTGCCTACAGTTGCAGTAGTGGCTTCGCCATTAGCAGATAATTTCCATTCATAAGCACTCTTAGTAACAGCATTGTTAATAACGTCAGCAACATTTTTAGCAGTTGCTAAACCATCCGCACCTGTTACAGAAGCTTTACCAGTATTTGCATCACTATCGATAGTTGCACGCTTTGTAGAAACTTTTACAGCACTACCATCCATTGTAGTGGAGATGTAATCACCAGTGGTACCACTCACCGCAAAGGACACATTACCATTGCTTAAAGACTGACTAGAACCTGTACCACTATCCGCGTTAAGCGTAATAGTACGGCCTACTGCTGTAGCAGATTTATTAATAGAATCTTTTGTGGCTTGATTTAAATCAAAAGATACTTTGCCATCAGAATCTACAGATGACACCGTATTTGTACCATTGACAAAGTTAAGACCTTTAGCTAAAGACACAGTTTTTGCTGTAGCACCATTTGCTGTATAGGCTAAATTCGTTTTAGCTGCAAGTTTTGTAGTATCAATGCCAATTGCATAATCTTTAGAGTTAGTACCTGTTGTCGGCGTTACAGTAATAGGATTATCTGAAATATTAGTAGCTTTGCTAACTGTTACAGCATCTACAGCAAGATCTTTTACTTTTGCTGTATCAACAGCTACTTGTACACCTGTCGCAGATGCCTTTGTAGTAACTAGATTACCATCACCAGCCACTTTAAAGGTTGCATCGCCGTCTTTTAGATGTTTTAGACCTGTAGATCCAGAATCACCAAATAAAGCAATACCTTTAGTCGTCGCATTTACAAGCTCTGGTTCAAGGCCTATTACAAGATTTTGTCCACTCGTATTCGAATAGATATCTGTGCGAATACCATTTCCACCTGTTACGGTAAGTTTTTGGTTACTAAGATTTACTGAGCCCGTTTTAGTTCCTTTATTGGCAATGATATCCAACTGAACTCCAGAAACAACGTTATTAATTGCTTGTGCTACATTACTCGCATCAGCTAATCCAGTTGAAGCAGAGGCTCTACCATTATTTAAAGTTATGTTTTGTACATTAGGAGAAATAGTTAATTGCTTACCATTTGCAGCTGTCTTGATATAAGTATTATCGCCATTAATGGACAATTTGCTATTAGCAAGATTGACATCTCCACTGCCAGTATTGCCTGTAAAAGCTAAGTTAACGCTTTTTAATTGAGCAATGTTAACGGCATCTGTGTCATTAGTGCCAGCTGCAACACCGGTTATCTGACGCGTCATCGTACTATTGCCTACGGATACTGCACCTAATTTACTTGTTAAAGCAATATCAGTTAAGTCTTTATATTTGTCTGTACGATTTGCGTTAACATTGTATCCTTGTACACCAGCTGCAGTACTAGCTTCAGAGAAGGAACCTAATGCAATACCATTGTACGCAGAAGTATTGGAATTAGGACCAATTGCTACACCATTCTCAGCAGAGGAACCTGCATTAATCCCCACTACGATAGCAGATGAGGCACTACCGCTAGTATTTTTACCAATAGCAATAACATTATCAATCGATTTAGTCGCACTGCTGCCGACAACTTTGGCACCAGTACCAAGCATAATAGACTCACTAGTATAGATTTTAGTATTAGCAATATTACCAGCACCATTGCCTAAGCTAGTATTATTATTACCAATTACTTGTCGCCCTGCATTTGTACCAACACCAACATTATTAAGACCATTGGACTGCATTCCGGCAGCCCAGCCAATGGCAACACCATTAGTATTATTTGAAGCACCATTATTTGCTTGGTACCCCAAAGATATTACACTATTACTATTAGCCTGTGCCCCATTACCTATTGCTAGGCCTGAATCACCCTTAGCCTGTGACGAACTTCCTAAAGCAACTGCATCTTGTCCAGCTGTAGATGCACTTCTACCTAATGCTATAGCATTTTGTGCTGAAGCAACCGCATTATACCCAACGGCAAGAGCACTTTCAGCTTCCGTTGTAGCACCAAAACCTATGGCTGTTTGATAATTTGTACCCACTTTAGTCTTTGTACTAGAGCCCAAGGCGGTAGTCCCAACACCATTAGCCTGAGCGCCCTTAAATTGCCAATTACCCCCACCAAGAGCAACAGTAAAGTCACCATTGGCTTTAGCATCTTTACCAAGAGCCACCGATCCAACAGCATTAGATACTGCACTAGGTCCAATTGCTATAGCATCTGTACCTGTAGCGCCATCATTATTTTTATTCCCTGCATCTGTAGAATTTACAGAGAAGTATTTTACCTTTGTAGCATTTAATTGAGATACATTAACTGCATCATTATCCTTCACACCATTAGCCACATTTCCTAATATTCGAGGAGTTTGTGTTTGCTTATTCGTATCAGTTTGAGCAACATTCACCAGTGCTAATGATGCTGGGGTCTGTGCAACAGCACCATTTTTTAACGTACCATCATCTTCAACATCTATTGTACGGTAGTATTTCTCAACCTTAGATGCACCTGTACCTGTTACAACTTTTGAAAGCGGTTCCCCTGTAGCATTTACATTAACTACTGAACCAGAACCACCGTTCATAATATTAGTTACTTTACGTGCCAAGGAGTAGATTTGAGAACCATTAACTGCATCTGTACTTGTTTGAGAAACCTCACCTGGCGCCACATTTTTAAGCTGACGTTCGAAACCTTTTGCACCAAAGGAAACAACGTCACCAGGGGAGATATTTTCACCACCAGACCACTTAACTTCAACACCATCAATAACGGCATTTACTTGTTTTGTCGCATAGTGATCTGTATTAGAACCACCACCGATGGCAACAGAGTTATCAAAGTTAGCACGAGCGCCGGTACCAATAGCTACAGCATTAGTAACAGGTTTATCATTAACAACCTGGCCTTTATCATTCATTCGAGTCATACTGTCAGCTGCAGTACCAATTGCAACGCCTGCATTACCGGCAAGAGCACTTGTACCATAGGCTACACCAGCATGTCCTGCTGTAGTGCCTTTGTATTTTGACAAATCATACCCTGTTAGATCAAGAATTGCATTTCTTAAGGTACCAGTAACTTCAGTATCATTAGTGTTCGTATAAGAGACTTGCTGATTTGCAGCTTTTCTGGCATCATCGCCACCAATGGCAATAGCGGCATGACCATCTACCTTTACATTACCACCAATAGCAATAGATTGGTCACCTGTAACAACAGCACCTTCATCTGGAGAATTACCACTACCAATGGCAACCCCTTGTGTTATATCGGCTGCTACACGAGAATTTGATCCTATAACAATTGCACGACTTGTAGTTGTTAAGCCCGCACCAGCCTTAGTTTCTGCTTTTGCATTTCTACCAATAACAACGCTATCTTCACTTAAGGATTGAGCACCACTACCGATAGCAATACCATTTTGTCTTGTAACTATACTAGATGGGCCTATGGCAATAGAATTGCCCCCTTGTGCTCCATCATTATCAACATTACTACCAGTACCTGTTGCTGTAGAATTAATAGATACATACTTTATAGGCTTAATCGCGCTGGCTACAGCATATAATTGGGAGCCGTTAATTGCATCTGTACTTGTAGCAGATACTTCACCAGCTGCGACATTTTTAATTTGTCGTGTTGCACTAGCGTTGCCTACAGAAACTTGCATATTAGGATTGTTTGTAGCGCCAGCAAAATTATAGGTAATACCATTTATTGTAGCAGAAGGTATATTTGTAGCCGATGTTGCAGTCGTAGAACCACTACCTAACGCAACAGCACCTTTCTTATCTGACTGGGCATTAGTACCAATAGCCACGGTATCTTCAGAACTAGCCGTAGTATTCTTACCAATAGCTACAGCACCTTTTGCAGAGGCAGTCGTTTTATCGTTAGATGCATCATTTTCTTGACTGCCGATAGCCAAACCACCATTAGATGCAGTCGCATGATGACCAATGGCGGTAGATGTCCCCGTAGCAGTTACATTTCGGCCCATCGCAACAGCAAAGTTACCGTTTGCACTTGCCTCATAGCCCATAGCCATAGAAGTAGATCCAGTAGCAAAAGCATTTCGTCCCATAGCTAATGAGTAAATACCTGTTGATGCAGAATCTTGGCCTATTACAACCCCACCTGCAAGATTATTATTTGTATCTTCAAAAACACCTTTACCAATTGCTACACCACCAGTTGCAGCTAAGGCATTCTGACCTACAGCGACCCCACTATTCTTAGCATTTGCATAAAAACCTAAGGCAACTGCATTATCCCCCTCTGCAGTAGTGGCATAATTAATAGTCTTAAGCGTATTAACAACGGACCTCGATGAATTTATGCTACTTGCAAATCCTCGTGGCCCAGAGTTTCCCGCACCACTACCAACAGCTACGGAATTTTCACCTGTAGCTTTGGCATTCGTACCAACAGCTAACGCTCTGCCACTAGTTGCACTTGCGGTTGTACCAATAGCTAGAGACTCATTTCCAGATGCAGATGCTTGCATACCCACAGCAGTAGCTGTTGTACCTGTAGCACTGGCTAGAGACCCCAATGCTGTAGCCGATGCACCAGTTGCCGCCGAAGAACGACCTAATGCAGTGGCACCAATAGCAGTACCTTTTGAATTTGCACCAATGGCAATAGCTTTTTCAGAATCTGCAAGTGTAGATGTACCTAAAGCAATGGCATCTGATCCAGATGCTATTACATTACTACCGCCATCTGTACCTGAGCCAATACCAATAGCCCCCGAACCACTCGCCGTAACTTTATAACCAATAGCTGTAGCTTTTTGTGCAGAGTTAGAAATCTGAGAGCCGATGCCAATGGATTGATTACCTGTAACACTAGAGTAATAACCAATTGATGTACTAGCCCCACCAGCAGATGTCACATTTCTACCGATAGCAATAGCATTTCCATCAGACGCATTAGCTGTCATACCAATAGCTATATCATTAGTATTTTTTGCTTTTGCATTATACCCAATCGCAGTTGATTTCTCACCAGTAGCCTCTGTTTTTTCAGTGTTATCAGTAGCAGAATCACCATTACCACCACCAATAGCAATTGCGTTTGCTGCTGCGGCTCTCGCACTACGACCAAGTGCTGTTGCATTACCACCAGTTGCTACGGCACGCAAGCCAATAGCCGTGTCCCCCCACTTAGCATAGCTATTAATAGTGCTATTATTATCACTACTAGGATTATTATTAACATTGATACTAGAACCATAAACATCTGCCCCAGCTAATGCCTGATAACCTAATGATAAAGCACCTTCACCATAACCTCTAGCGGATGGCCCCATTGCCGTCGCACCAGCTTTAGCAGCTCTTGATTGTACACCTATGGCTGTAGAATTATCTGCAGATACGCTAGTATTCCAACCAATACCAATACCATATTGCCCAGAAACATTGGTAGCTGTACCTATAGCAGTTGAATAACCTACACTAGCATTAGTTTCATACCCTAATGCGACAGCTCCTGGACCATTAGCATTAGAATGTCCACCAATAGCTGTAGCCCCCACTACCGTACTACCACTAACATAACTTGTAGCAGAGCTATCAGAGCCTATAGCAATTGCTTTATTATTGTTAGCTTTTGCAGCTACCCCTATTGCTTGAGCATTTTGACCTGATGCACTTGCACTACGTCCTACCCAAAAGGCACTTTGTGGTCCTGCTCCACCTGGTGGATAAGCAAAAGCTGAATATCCACTATTAACCATCGCCAACGCCGCAAAAATACCAGCTACTACTATTTTCTTTTTCCCAGTTTTGTTCTTTGCAATTTCAGAT
>ERZ772958.441-NODE-441-length-18320-cov-22.778757_pt1 | contig 18320 bp, 14 predicted proteins | sample MGYA00580681_ERZ772958 | MGnify/ENA primary metagenome ERZ772958 (study PRJEB29015, sample SAMEA2738089) | human oral metagenome | biome: human oral; feature: human-associated habitat; material: saliva | place: China | collected 2275 ...
CAACCACAAAGGTTCGGTTTGGAGTATGCGGATGCTGATGGCAATTTTACAACACCAGTTATGATTCACTGCGCCTTATTGGGTTCAATTGAGCGATTCTTAAGTGTGTTTATAGAGCATACTGGTGGATGGTTTCCGTTTTGGGCGGCTCCAGAACAGATTCGTGTTTTGACGATTAACGACACAGTGCTAGAGTATGTTGATAAAATAACAACCATATTATCAGACATTACCCTCATGAAGCCAGTTAGATATAACGATGTAAGATTTACAATAGACTCTAGAAATGAATCATTAGGCAAGAAGATTAGGGAAGCTACCTCTATGAAGATACCTGTTCAACTTATCGTAGGACCAAAGGATATGGAAGCTGACGAGGTTAGTGTTCGCACGCAATCTGGCGAAGAAAAAATATCGTTGGAACAGCTTGCTGAATATATAAAATCTTTGTAGGGTTGAGCTAATTGGATAGGTTTATAAAATTGGATAATGGTGTTGATGAAAATCATCTACCGCTAATTGTAATTATTGGTCCTACTGCTAGTGGCAAAACATCATTAGCCATACAATTAGCAAAGAAGTATAGAGGAGAGATAGTTTGCGCTGATAGTAGGACTGTCTATCGTGGTATGAATATCGGGACAGCTAAGCCTTCTTTGGGTGAACAGCAAGGAGTGTCTCATTGGGGTCTTGACTTAGTAGATCCAGGAGATTCTTTCAGTGTATCGCAATTTAAGGACTATGCCTGTCAAAAGATTAAAGAAATCCGAAGTCGAGGAAATATTCCATTTCTTGTCGGTGGAACAGGGTTGTATATTGATTCTGTTATATTTGATTTTCAGTTTGGAGTTAAATACAGCAAAGAAAAGAGAGCTAACTTACAAGAAATGACGATATCTGAACTTCAACAATACTGCGTCAATCACGATGTAGCCTTGCCGGAGAATAGTAAAAATAAAAGATATCTAATTAGGGCTATTGAGCGAGCCGGTAAAAAGTCATCTGGATTGGAAGTGCCGTTGAGTAATACCATCGTTGTCGGAATTACTACAGATAAACAACTATTAAAACAGAGGATTACAGATAGAGCAAAAAAAATGTTCAAAGATGGTGTTGTAGAAGAGACAATAGAATTAGCTAATAGCGCCGGGTGGTGTAATGAGGCTATGACGGGTAATGCTTATCCTATTATTAAGAAATTAATCGAGAAAGAAATAGACGAAGATCAGGCTGTTCAGGAGTTTATTGTTAGTGATGTAAACTTAGTAAAACGTCAGTTGACGTGGTTTAGACGAAACCCATTTATTGAATGGGGAGATATTCATTCGTGTGAACAATATTTATCTCGAGTATTAGATAGTAAGTAAAAAATATGTTACAATTATAGTACAATGATTGATTCATTATTTGGTTCAAAAACTAGGGTAAAATTATTACATCTTTTTCTGAATAATCCAGAAAAATCATTTTATGTGAGGGAAATTACTAGGATGATCGATGAGCAAATAAATTCTGTTCGTCGAGAGCTAGCTAATATGGTGTCTGTCGGCATAGTGCAACAGGACGCTATTGATAATAAGTTATACTATAGTGTAAATGAGGATTATCCGTATATCAAGCCGCTTGCGGCTATATTCTCAGATAAAAATACAGAAGGCGGCACAGGTACTGCGGGTGGCGCTTCCTGGAAAGATTCTTTAGGAAGAATGAGAGGCCTAAGGTTGGCTATTATTTCGGGAAAATTAGTGGTCGGATCAAGCTCTTCTGTTGATTTGTTATTAGTTGGTGATGACATGTCTGCCGTAACTATAAAAAATCTTGTTAAAAAAATCGAAAAAGATAGAAAAATAGAGATAAATTATGCCGTAATATCTTATGATGATTTCTATTATAGGATGAGTGTCAAAGATAGGTTTATAATGGATATTGTAAGAAACAAGCACTCTGTATTAGTAGATACGGAAAATATAATGAGAAAGGAGTAGACATGTTTGAAATAGAGTATAAAGGAGCAAATGCTGTTATTATTACTACAAAGAAACTTCGTGTGGTATTTGATCCGAATTTAGAGATTGTCGGAGGAAAAAATGTTTCTGTGAATAATGACGTAGAAGTAGCTACAGAGGATCGGTTTGCTGTTGTGGATTCTACACCAAGACTACTATTTTCGGGTCCAGGTGAATATGAAGTCGGAGACATTTCATTGCTAGGAATTCCAGCGCGCCGACATATCGACGCTGCAGATGATGTTAAAAAATCTACAATATATAAAATTACGATTGGTGAAGCTAAGGGTGTGGTTGTTGGTAATATTGAGAATAAACTAACTGATGATCAGCTTGAAGATATAGGTGTTGTTGATTTTGCAATATTACCTGTCGGTGGAAATGGATATACATTAGACGCAATGGGAGCGACTTCAATAATTCGTCAATTGGATCCTAAGGTGGTGATTCCGGTGCATTACAATGACGCTACTTTGCATTATGAAGTTCCACAGAATGGCGTGGATGAGTTTGTAAAAAATCTAGGAGCTCCAGTTGTTGAGGCTGGTCCAAAGTGGAAGCTAAAGAAAATAACGGATCTGCCAGATAATTTAACAGTTGTTCAGATATCGAAAAGCTAGAGTCTTCTCATTGAATTAAAAATAACTCCGATAATACAATCGGAGTTATTTATTAAAATTTGATTTAGCGATTACTTATTAGTAGCTGCACTCAAAATACCTTTTTTCTTCAGGGTGCGAATAGCTTTCGTGCTTAAAGTCATGGTAATTTTTTGACCGTCAACAACAAAAGTCTTCTTCTGAAGGTTTGGTTTGAAAACACGCTTAGTGCGGCGCAGGGAGAAGCTGACGTTGTTGCCATACTGCTTGCCTTTGCCTGTTAAATCACATCGTGATGCCATTTCCACTCTCTTTACTTTATTATTAATAACAATCCTTATTATTGTAGCGACATTTGTGTAATTAGTCAAGATTACGCATTGATGCTATAATAACACTTATGATTTTAGAAATGATAATAGTTTTGACTGTCATATTGCTGTCTATGACTATTCATGAGGCTATGCATGCTTTTATGGGGTATGCACTGGGCGATAATACTGCAAAAGAAGAGGGGAGGTTGACGCTTAATCCCATAAGACATATCGATCCGGTGATGACTATTTTGCTTCCTTTGATTATGGTAGTGTTGCATGCTCCAGTTTTCGGAGGGGCTAAGCCTGTTCCGTTTAATCCAAATAGAGTCCGTTTTGGCGATTGGGGGGCGGCTCTTGTTGCTCTTTCTGGCCCAATTACTAATTTAGTAATCGCCTTTACTGCGTTTGGCTTTGGAGTGTTTAGTGGCGTTATTAATAATGCTGGGGCAGTACAACCTACGATATTTGGACTGATTATTTCTACTGCTGTATCGGTGAATCTGGGTTTTTTTGTTTTTAATATGCTACCAATTCCGCCTCTGGACGGATCTAGAATATTATACGCCGTAGCGCCAAATAGCGTCAGGAGTGTTATGCAAAAAATTGAACAAAACGGCGTCCTTTTGGTAATGATTATAGTTGTACTGTTTTCTGATGTAATTGGGCAGGTTATGTCGGGCTGTATTCGGGCAATTTTGCGTGTATTTATGAATATATTTGGTGTATAATAGGAGCATACCCTGGATTTATCTGTGGGCGCGTATGATTTTCCTAACATCATATGATAGGGAGCTTTAATGATTTATTGTCGTGGCAATAAGTTGCGAGCACCCACCTTGCATTTATGCGGGGAATATCTAGCGCCCACAGACAAGTCTAGGGTTTAGTGCTATAATATATCATGTAGTCTGTTAGGTAATCGCTTAAGTTATACTTAAGAGGAAAGTCCGGGCAGCGAAGGATACGACAGTCGTTAACGGCGACCGGAGGCAACTCTAGGGAAAGTGCCACAGAAACGAAACTACCTTCGTATTTTATATACGAGGGAAAAGGTGAAACGAGTGGGGTAAGAGCCCACAGTCGTCTATGGCGACATAGACGAGAGGTAAACCCTGTCGGCTGCAAGGAGATTTGCAAATAGGATTATCCGTCCGCAGATCGATAACCGCTTGATTTGTTTGGCAACAAGCAAACTAGATAGATGATTGCCCTAGACAGAACCCGGCTTATAGGCAGACTATGAATAAAACACCCTGCATAATGTCAGGGTGTTTTATATTGGTAGTTTTATCCTGTTATAGACTAGCTTTTACTATTTCAGTGAAAGATTTTGGCTCGTTAACTGCCAATTCTGCTAATATTTTTCTATCAATCTCAATGTTTTTAGATTTCATAGAAGCTATAAGTTTGCCGTAAGTTGTGCCTTCTTGTCGAGCGGCTGCATTGATTCGGGTAATCCATAGACCGCGTAGATCGCGCTTCTTGTTTCGGCGATCGCGGTAGGCGTACTGTAGAGCTCTAATAACACCTTGTTTTGCAAGACGAAAACTTCTGGTGCGATTATGCTGCATTCCCTCAGCTGCTTTTAAGATTTTTTTGTGCTTAGCGCGTGCGGCAACTCCTCGTTTTACTCGCATAACTATACTCCCATTGCTCGACGGGCGTTCTTGGCCATCGAACCAGTTACTGTTGCTGTTGTGTTGATTGCGCGCTTACGACTTTTTGACTTTTTAGCCAACAAGTGGCCGCCAAATGCGCGCTGGCGGGTCAATTTTCCGGTGCTGGTCAGCTTGATACGCTTCGCAGTGCCTTTGTGGGTCTTTAGCTTTGGCATTATTTACTCCTTATTACTACGCTCAGATTGCGACCAGCCATCTGAGGTTTTTGCTCTAATATTGCGTCTTCACTAAGGTGTTCCATGATTTTGTCGATCAATTCGTAGCCGATCTCTTTATGGGCCATTTCGCGACCTTTGTAGACCACTTGTATACGAACTTTATGTCCGCCCTCTAAAAATTTACGGATCTTCTTCAGCTTAACCTCTAGGTCTCCAGCTCCTATCTTTAGACCAAAGCGCATCTGCTTTAGGTCTCCAGATTTGGCTTGGCGCCGATTCTTCTGTTGATCCTTCATTTTTTGGTACTGGTATTTACCCCAGTCAACGATTTTAGCAACTGGCGGATTGGCTCCCGGTGATATTTCAACTAGGTCAAGATTCATGTCGTTGGCCTTACTTAAAGCCTCTTTAAGGGACATGATTCCTAGCTGCTCGCCATCAGGACCAATTATCCGCAGTTCTCTTGCACGGATTGCTCCGTTGATACGGATTGATTTATTAATCTCTGGCTCTCCTTTTTTGAAGCAATTTTAGATTAACTCAGTTGCTATTGTAACAGAGATGTCTGTTATTTTCAAGGATAATAATTAACCTATGTTAATCTGTCTGTATTGTAGGCTTTCTGCTATGTGCGGGACTTCTATAGACGCGGATCCTTCTAAATCTGCGATAGTGCGAGAAATTTTTATGACCTTAAAGTAGCTGCGAGTGCTTAAATCTAGTTTTTTGGCTGCGTTCGTCAAGAAGGTTTTTGCAGATTCTGATATTGATGTGATTTTATCAACGTTACTACTTGGAATGTCATTGTTGTATTTATATCTACACTTGTATCTGTCTCTCTGAATAGAATAGGCTTTATGTATCTCAGATAAAAATGTCTCTTGTTGTGATTTTGTCGACATTTTATTATTTAATAATTTTTCATGGGGAACTCGTGAAACCGATACAGTTAGATCTATTCGATCGAGTAGCGGTCCCGATAATCTTTTTTGGTAATTTAGAATCTGATTTTGTGAGCATATGCAAGTTTTTTCTGGATCTCCAAGAAATCCACAAGGACAAGGATTCATTGTGGCTACTAATAAGAAATTGGCAGGGAAGTTGAATTTACCATTTGCACGGCTGACGGTAATTTCGTGATCCTCTAAGGGTTGACGAAGTGATTCAAGCACAGTGCGTGGATATTCGAGTAGCTCATCAAGAAATAGGACACCCCTATGAGCTAAACTGATTTCTCCCGGCTGCACTTTCGATCCTCCGCCAATAATAGAAGCTCTACTTGCGGTGTGGTGCGGCGACCTGAACGGTCTATCTACTATGGGATTATTTATTATAGTGTGTTCTCCAAGACTGTGAAGTTTTGTCACCTCTACTATCTCATCCTCTGATAGGGCTGGTAATAGATTCTTCAAAGATTTTGCCAACATAGTTTTTCCTGATCCCGGAGGGCCGGACAATAAAATATTATGTCTTCCGGCAACGGCTATCTGGATAGCCCTTTTTGCCTGCTCTTGTCCGTAGATGTCGTCGATGATTGGAGTATTTTTATGATTGTGAGATACATTTTTTATTGATGATCTGTCTATTGGCTTAATAATCTTTTCTTTTTTGAGATGTAAGAAGAGTGATTTTAGGCTTTCTACTGGAAATACATCAATTCCAGTCACTAGCGCTGCTTGTTTGGCGTTTTGGGCTGGCACGTATACTGATTTAATTTTTTGGTTTTTAGCTACTTCGGCTGTAATAATTGCTGATCGTATTGGACGTAGGCTGCCGTCTAGCGCTAGTTCTCCCGCAAAAACCGCATTACTTACGTCGCTTTGGTTGAGTACGCCGTTGATGCATAAGATAGATAAGGCGATAGGGAGATCAAAATGGGATCCGTCTTTTGGTAACTCTGCCGGTGCTAAGTTGATGATTATTTTTCCTTTCGGAAAATCCAGGGAAGAGTTTTTTATTGCACTACGTACTCGATCTCTAGACTCATCGATGGCCTTATTACCCATTCCGACAATTTGTAGACTAGGAAGTCCTTTTGACATATCTCCTTCAACTTCGATGATTTGTCCGCTAAATCCGTAGGGTGTAGCTGAAATAACTCTACTAATCATGAATCTATTAAAACATAAGCATGTAGATTTTTGAATGAGATCAGGGTATAATATGAATCGATATGTGGGGCTGATATAGCTTTCGACAATTGGACCTTATCATGACATTCTGCGAGCCGACGATACGCGTAACGTATATTTTTAGATGCAAACTTTGTTGCAAAAGCAAAGTCATTCGTAGCGAGCGCTTTCGCTCCTAAGATGGCCTTTGCGCCAATCGCTGCCTAATTTTTAGCGATCATCCTTGTATTGTGGCAACAGTCAATATCTAAGGGTGTTATATCTATGTTGCTAGCTATATATTTGGAAGTAGCGGATATATAGGACTTTTACTACGTAACGAGACTCGGTTTTCTTGGTTTATTTTAAATCCGAGTAGCGTTATTAAATAAATTTAGATAAGCCTATGCTCGTAGACGGATGTTGTGATACCAGTTGGACCCGGGGGCAGTACCCGGCAGCTCCACCAGATAGATTAGATTAAAAGTCAGCCTTATTGCTGGCTTTATTTATGTTAAAGAGTAGAATTTATCTTTAATATAGAAAAACAACCACCTGCGAGTAGTGGTTGTTTTCAAAAAAGTGGAGTTTTACAATTTCTTTTTATTTTTGGCCTCTGTATAACTTTTTTATTCAGAAGCTACCCCTATAATAAGCTATATAAATGCTTATGTCAACAATATTTTTGTAAAAAGTTTAGTAAAAAATACCACACATTTTATAATCTTCTTTCTAATTTTCGCAACTATTTTTTCTAATGGCTTTTACTATGAAGTTATATGTCAGAGACTGATGTTTGTTTGATTGCTTTTTATGTCTTTTATGTGTGCGACAAATTAAATTATCGCACATTTTCTAGGACTCTTTTATTGAAGTGTAAAAGGTAGCTTTGTGTACTATGAATAAACTTTATGCTTTTTGTTTTGTAATTTTTAATTAAAACTGTATAACATCTTTGGTGTATAGAATTTAATATGCATACTAACGTTTGGACGTTCTTGTAGTAATATAAAAAATAATTTTGTTAAGTTTGCTGTAATGTGACAATGAAAGTGAATAGAGTTTTATAAAGCGGGGAAATAGAGACTACTATTTTATCGCGGATTTGAATGTTAGGCGTCGGTCTGATATTGACTGCACGAACCTATTTTTGTGGCAATGTTTGGATGGTGGGTGATTATAGGTTAGTCGTGCAATTGGGTGGTCGCTAAGTCAACAATATCTTCATTGAATGGTGCGTAATCCGTGCTAGATAATACTCAAAAATGACAAGATTGTTGTAAAATGCACAGATGGCTATAAAGTGATAAGAGAATAATTAACAGATGATAATTTTAACAACATTAAAAAATAGGTGAAAATTACAATATTTTTTGGCCGAGTAATGGTTGACATATAAATAGGGCTATGCTAGTATAAGGTTAAGCTTTTAGAAAAACAAAAAAAGCAAAAATACATTAACAATAAAATTTATATAAAGCCGCGTTTTTTATGTATAAATCGACGGATAGTTGGCTGCATGATTTTTATAATGACGCAGCCAATGCTCCGCCTTTACTTCGTAAATTGTAAAAGCGTTGAGCGCGCGGCTAGTACCGCATACATCCAGTTAATCCTCGTTAAAGAACTAGCGGTGAGAATCCTGGATGTATGCAGAGGAACACTGCAAGGATGCTCCTTAATTAAGGAGCGGTCAAATCGCCTCGAGCGGTAATAGGCAAGTAGCACCCGCGCCTAATAGTTATTTTTTATCGGCGGATGGTTTGTGTCTATATGCTATAGTATTATCGCTCAGGCTTCTTGTGTATAGTATGATGTGAGTATGGGGATGAAGATAATTAGTTTTATAGCGTTGGTTGCATTGATTTTGACTGCAGTTATTTTGAACGCGACAAACCCGAGTTCTGCTGGTCCGTTTGGGATTTTAGCGTTTTTTGTATGTTTGTATGTGCTATTTATCTGTCTAACTTATGTAGTATTTTTAACATCGGAGCGAATAGCTGCGAAATTTTTTAATTTCAAGAATAGTCGCAATGAATCTAGGTATAAGATGTATTATTACTCTACTGTAATCTCTCTTGCTCCAGTTATTTATGTGGGTATGCAGTCGATGGGAGATGTTGGTATTTTTGAGATATTATTACTTGGTGTGTTTGAGTTGCTGGCGTGTTTTTTTATACATAAAAGATACTAATCTCGTCCTGAATGTAGTCGTGTATTTTAAGTAGTTACGTGGTACAATGTATTTATGAATCCCGAACTGCCACAAGTTAATAGGACCCCTGAGGTGCAGCCACAAAATATAGGTGGCGGTGAGTATAATGTAGAAAATACATCATTAAATCCTGAGATCGGAAGGGAGTCCGAGCAGTCACTTGGTGCTAGGGTTGAACAATATAACAATATCCCTGTGGCTTTGCCTGTTGATAATACTACAACAGTTCCTTTATCTCAGAACGACGCTCAAAGTACGAAGCAGTCGGGGGTAGTAGCTGATGATGATACTCCTCTGGTGGCAGCGGATGAAGACTTGATAGAAAGAGAATGGGTGGATAAAGTTAAAAAGATTATAGCTTTAACAAAAGATAATCCATATGAGAGGAATAGAGTTATTGCACAGCTGCAGGCTGATTATTTAAAAAAACGATATAATAAGACTTTAGGTCAAAATGACGACGGTAGTAAGTAGGGTTTTATATGGGTGCGGGTCCTTTGATAGTTAGTTTTATCGCGATTGTTATTATAGCCGCTGGTTCTGCGGTAGCTTTTGTGCTGTATCGTAACATGCTGAGGGAAGCCAAAAATTATGAACGAGGCTTGAAGATGGTGCCGCTGCTTATACATTTACCTCCGACAAGTGAAGACGTCAATAGTTCAAATCGAGATGAGCGAGATTTAACCGAAGAGGTGCTGTCGCAAGCCCAGGTGATGTACAATATTATCTCAAGTACGGCGACTAAAGGATTCAAAAGTAAAGTCTACGGCCAACGTCATATATCGTTTGAGATTGTTGCACATGGTGGGCTAGTTCACTATTACGCCGTTGTCCCGCTAGTGTTAGTTGATGTTATTCGTCAAGCTGTAGCGGCAGCATATCCTTCTGCTAGGCTAGAAGAGGTATCTGATACTAATATATTCAGCAAGGTTGGCAAGATGAGCGGAACCATCGGCGGCGAATTCACCCTGAAAAAGTCCTTTGTTTATCCAATATCGACTTATCAGGAGTCGAAAAGAGATGCTTCCAGGGCATTATTAAATGCTTTATCTTCGGCGTCCAGAGAAGATGGAATAGGTGTGCAATTTTTACTACGTCCGGCGTATGACGGTTGGTCCAAGGCTTCAGAGTCTCACATTGACGGCATGAAGAAAAATAAGAGCAAGAAGAAAGGCTTTGGAGGCGTTGCTCCTATGGATATTATGGAGGCTCTGTGGAAACCGCCAGAGAATAATGAAAAAGACGGTGGCTCTAGTTCTGAGGACAAGCAGCTAACATCTTTAGAGCAGGCGGAAGTGGATGCTATCAGCGAAAAAGCTCGCTATCCTGCGTATGAAGTTCTGGTGCGTGTTGTAATTTCGTCAAACACTGCGGCGCGCTCTCAAGTGTTGTTAAAAAATATAATAGCAGCCTTCTCGTTGTTTGACTCACCACGCAATAATGGGTTTAAGTTCTCTTTAACTAGGAATGTTGAGGAAATGACAACAGCATATATTATGAGATTCTTCCCTCAGGAAACTCGTAGTAATATTCTCAACAGTGTAGAAATGGCAACGTTATTCCATTTGCCTGGAGCTAACGCGATCCCGACTTCACAAGTTAAGCGACAGATGTCCAAGCAGGTTGATGGACCAACAGACGTTTTGGATGAGGGTTTACTGATTGGATATAACGAATTTCGAGGAGTCAAAAAACCTATTAGAATCGGCACAAAAGACCGTCGCCGCCACGTATATATTATTGGTCAAACAGGCGTTGGTAAGTCTGTTTTGCAGGAAAATATGGCTTATCAGGATATGATGGATGGACGAGGGTTTGCCTTCATTGATCCGCACGGTGATTTGGTTGAATCTTTATTAGGTAAGGTTCCGAAAGAGCGTGTCGAGGATATTATTTACTTTAATCCTGCCGATATGACTAATCCAATTGGGTTGAATATGTTTGAGTTCGACACTCCAGACCAAAAAGACTTTTTGGTTCAAGAGGCGATTAATATGCTGTATGGTCTTTACGACCCAGGCCATACGGGAATTGTTGGTCCTCGCCTGGAGCATATTTTTAGAAACTGCGCTTTATTGTTGATGTCGGATCCTGCTGGTGGAACGTTTATTGACGTGCCGAAGTGTCTTATTGATCCTGAATTTGTGAAAAGCAAGCTTAAGTATGTAAAAGATCAGCAAGTTATTGATTTCTGGACAAAGGAATTTCCTGCGTCGCAGAGGTCAAATGAGGCGGGTGAAGTTATTTCATGGGTTGTATCAAAGTTTGGTCCATTTATTTCCAACGATGCAATGCGCAATATTATTGGTCAGACCAAATCTGGATTTAATTTGCGTGAAATTATGGATAATAATAAGATTTTGCTGGTTAACTTGTCGAAAGGTAAGATGGGTGAACTTAATTCGAAGCTTCTGGGTATTATTTTTGTGATGAAGTTCCAGGCAGCAGCGATGTCTCGGGCGGATATTCCAGAGGATCAGCGAGTTGATTTCTCATTGTATGTTGACGAGTTTCAGAACTTCGCCACTGACAGCTTTGAATCTATTTTGTCTGAGGCTCGTAAGTATAAATTGAGTCTTATTATGGGTAACCAGTTTATGACGCAGTTAACAGATAAGATACGAGAAGCTATTATTGGTAACGTCGGTACGGTTATTTCTGGGCGTATCGGTGTAACTGACGCCGAATTGATGGTTAAGAAGTTCCAGCCGACCTTCGATGTCGACGACTTGGCTAAATTGCCAAACTTCCAATCTATAACCTCTGTGATGATTAATAATGTGCCGTCTGCGCCGTTTAGCATGAATTGGATTCCTCCAATGGGGCAAGTTAATAATCAGCTGAGGGACGCATTGGTAAGGCTGTCTGCTGCTAAATATGGTAGACCGCGAGCTGTTGTTGAGAAGGAGATATTTGACAGGATTAGAGGCAGCGTACAACCAAAGACGAGTCCTTCTCAATTAGCGCCTTCTGCTAATCAAAAGGCACCTGGTGGGTCGTCGTTCTTGGATGAATGGCTAGCAAAGAGACAACAGCTAGGAGGAAAGCCCGCTTCTAACTCAACAAACGTAAGACCAGTAAATTCGCAAGCCCCACAGGCTTCCTCACAAATACAGAATCCGCAAGGTCGCCCAGGGGTGGTTAATAATGCGCCTTCTAATATAAATAGTGTAAATGCTACGGTTTCTAATCTTGATAGCAAACGGCAAAGTCAACCTTCTGCGATAGATAGTGCTGCCATCAATAGGACAAATGTGTCTATGACTACAAATAATAACCCTGTCTCTTCTGTAAATGTAAAACCGAGCCAACCTGTGGTTAAGAATCGGCTCGATTTACGCAATGGTGATGATGACGATAGCGAAGTGATGATTAGTTTGAGATAAGATTCAACATCTATCTAGTTATTTTTCCTGTTGTTGATAAACCCTACTCGAGCATATTCGATAACAGCGCCGATAGACCAGCCAGCTACAAACAGGATAATAGTTTCTGATCCTGATAATAGATATCCGTATCGTTTGGCGATAAAATACACAACGACAGAGGCTATTGCGCCTAAAGCCCCAGAGATGATTAAGTTAGGGCGGGCAACGGTATTGCCAATTGCGTCACTAGTTTTTTCGACGACTGGATTATGAATGACCTTGCTGAAAGCCCTGGATGGAGCTGATAATTGGTCTTGTACATTTTCTAAAGTCTTTTTATACGAAGCTTCAATATCTTTTTTTGTAAGAGGCTTATCTTCTTTTATCTCTTTAGATTCTTTTTTCTCTTGCTGCTCTTCGTGCCGAGCAGCGATTTCAATAGCCTCATGTTTAATGCTATTTTCATTTTCAGCATTTGATTTTTCTTTTTCAACCGCCTTTTCTAGGGATTTTTCGATTTCAGCAGCTTTTTCTCTGCTTAAATCTGCTAATTCTCTGGTGTCGACAGTATTCTCTACGGTAGATTTTAATTTTTCACTCATTTTTCACCTCCTATAAAGTTCCTGCGGACATGTCTCGCCGAATGATTCTAACTTCTTTATTTAATTGACGTGATCTAGCGTAGAAGTATACGACCACGGCTGCAATAATTCCTGCGAACATCATATTCTCGCTGGCACCAGTTTTTGGTAGTTGCGAAGTGGTTTGTTCAATAACTTTCGGTGCAGGGCAGTCAATTTTTGTGCTGACAGTATTGCCAAATGTGTTATCAATCCTACAGTCGTAAGACATTGGATTGCTTTTACCGCTAGCCATCGCCGGGATGCTGTTCTTTATTTGGACGGTAAAGCTGCGCTTCTGGGTCTCTCCTGGCTTGATCTTGATAGGGTTCCATACTAGTACTTTTGCGTTGCCGCTGCCCGCGCTAGCGCCTTTATCATCTGTCAATGTTCCGCCGCCAGCGTCGAATATGTCTGCATATTCCAATAAATCGCTGACTTGATCTTTGAACGTAAACTCTTCCTCTTTTAGACCCTTGTTTTTTACTGAAAGGGTATAGGTAATTCGATCTCCAGATTTCGCAACCGTAGTTGTTGCATCGGCATTATTTTGGGTGAGATTAACTGCGGTTTTTGTCTGCACGAACGAGGCAGAACATCGACTATCGTTAATCCATATCGTAGAGTCGCCTGGGCATGGTTGACATTGAGGATCATCCTTTAATAATTTAGGGTTTTGAGGGCACCTTGCCGGCTCTGGTATGGTAAATGTCTTTACGCAGGCGTCTGAGGTCTTGTCGCCCAGCGAGCTTTTTACCGTTAGAACAACTTTGTATGATCCCGGTGTTTTCTCTGTATAAGTTACGATCTTATCGTTACCTTCGATAGTCTTAACTAGAGTATTTCCTCGGTAAATGCTGTATACATATTTTTGGATTGTCGCACCATTGGCCGCACTGGCGTTAGCAGTAAATTGATATGTATCGCCATTCTTCTTTATGTCTAAGGCGTTACACGTAGCTACTGGCTGTGGCGGAGTAGAGCAGTCGGGGTATGTTCCGATTTGCCCAGTTGGACATTGATGGCTCGGTGGTGCGATTTTAAGGATTAAGTTACCGCAGTTAAGCATGATTGCAAACCATCCGGTTCCAGCTGAATATCCAACGAATGCTCTATATGAGAAGCTGCCCCAGAGGTTGTGAGGTCGATAGTAGAAAGTGCGAGCGCTGCCTTGTGACGTACGAACTACGTAAGATCCTTCACCTCTTGCTGCGCCAAAGTGAGGTGTAAGTCCCCATGAATAGGTACCCATATTGCTATTTAAGGTCTGAAGATTACCAGTAGCTGCTACCAAATCAGAGCGGCTAATACCAAGATGATCATAGAGGTCGTGAATATTATTTGTGTTCGCGTCATAATGAGCCATTAGTTGCTGGCCGCTAGAAATTCCGCCGTAAATGAGGTCGCTGGAATCTGCTGCATTGGCTGATTCTGGCGGTGAAAAAACAGTGAAAGATTGCACAATAAGCGCTAGGGCAGTTAAAATAAGCCCGATCTTTCGAGTAGCTTCTTCTTTGCGTAAGCGTTTCGCGTAAAAGCCCAAACTGTGGATCATTGAAGGGCTGTATGGTAGGCGCGAGATAATTTTTTTGAACATTTTGACCTCTTTTATTTTTGTTGTTATATAACTTTAATCTAACTTTAGCATAAGCATGCTGAAAAAGTAAATAGTTTGAGAATATATCTATTTTGATGTATAATAAAGTTGTTGAAAAGAGCTGATAATTCAGATAATAGTGAGGGAGATATGGCTAAACAAACAAATGAACAATCTTATGATGGCTCACAAATCCAGGTCCTAGAGGGTCTTGAGCCGGTTCGTAAGCGTCCAGGAATGTACATCGGTAGTACGGGATATGAGGGCGTACATCACTTGATTAAGGAGATTGCCGATAACTCAATTGACGAGGCAATCGCTGGTTATGCTACAAAGGTCGAAGTAACTTTGTTAAAGGATGGTGGTGTTCGAGTATCTGATGACGGTCGTGGTATTCCTGTCGATAAACACCCAAAGACGGGTAAGAGTACATTGGAGACAGTATTAACAATCTTACACGCCGGCGGTAAGTTTGGTGGCGGTGGCTATAAGGTCTCGTCTGGACTTCACGGTGTTGGCTCGAGTGTTGTGAACGCATTGTCTACGCGGATGATTGCTGAAGTTAGGAAGAACGGTAAAATCTATCGCCAAGAATACGCAACAGGCGTGCCTCAGACAGAATTAGAAGTAGTCGGAAAGTCTAATGATTCTGGAACGACAATTACATTTTATCCAGATCCAACCATCTTTAAGGAAACGGTTAATTTTGACTATAAATGGGTCGTTAATTATCTTCGTCATCAGGCGTACCTTACAAAAGGCATTCACACGTCGGTTATTGATGAGCGGACTGGCGAACGAAAAGCTTTCTACTTTGAGGGCGGCATCCAGAGCTATGTAAAAAACCTGAATATTGGCAAGGACGTTTTATCGGACGATATATTTTACGTCGAGAAGCAGGTTGAAGATTGTATGGTGGAAATTGCGGTTCAGTATAACGACACTTACGCTGAAGTGGTAAAGCCATTTGCCAATAACGTCTTAACTCCTGATGGTGGTACTCATTTAGTTGGTTTCCGAACAGCCCTCACGCGTGTAATTAATGATTATGCTCGCAAGAATAGCTTACTGAAAGAAAAAGAGGATAATCTGACTGGTGATGACATCCGCGAAGGTTTGACGGCAGTTATTTTGGTGAAGTTGCCAGATCCTCAGTTTGAAGGTCAGACCAAGAATAAACTTGGTAATCCGGAGATGCGCCGCTATGTTGATCAGGTGATGAGCGAATATTTCGCGTATTATTTGGAGGAAAATCCAGCTACAGCTAAGAAGGTTGTCGGCAAGGCTACATTGGCGGCACGAGCTCGTAAGGCGGCAAGGGCTGCGCGCGACAACGTTATCCGTAAGGGAGCATTTGAAGGCTTAAACTTGCCGTCTAAATTGACGGATTGCTCATCTCGTAACCGAAAAGATTGTGAATTATTTATTGTCGAGGGTAATTCTGCTGCGGGTTCAGCTAAGGATGGTCGCGATTCAACTATTCAGGCCGTTCTTCCTCTTCGCGGTAAGGTGCTGAATACTGAGCGCGCAAGGTTTGATAAGATGTTTGCTAATGCTGAGATTGTTTCATTGATTAAGGCTATGGGTGTTGGAATTGGTGATCAATTTGACATCAGTGGTATTCGCTACGACAAGATCATATTTATGACCGATGCTGACGTTGATGGCGCTCACATTTCGACGCTTCTCATGACATTCTTCTTCCGATACATGTCTGAAGTGATTGAAGCGGGCCACGTGTATCTAGCAAAACCACCTCTGTTTGGGTTGAGTAGAGGAACTGGCAGCAATCGTAAGATAGATTACGTTTATGATGAAGTAGCCCTCGAGCGAAAATTGAACGAAAAGATTAATGAGCGCAAGGCTGCTGGTGTAAAGATTGATGAAAATGCTGAGAAATTTAAGCAGGCAGGCTACACGGCACAGCAGCGATTTAAGGGTCTTGGTGAGATGGATGCCGCCCAATTATGGGAAACGACTATGAATCCAGAAAATCGAACATTAGTGAAGGTTAATATTGAGGACGCAGAACGGGCAGACGCGATATTTACGAAGCTTATGGGTGATAGCGTAGAATTGAGGAAAAATTTTATTCAAACAAATGCCGCTAAGGTTAATGTGGAAGATTTGGACTTTTAAGGAGGAAATATGGCGGACAACGATAATAAAAATATAGTAGAACCGGAAATTCTGAACGAAGAGCCAGAAGTTCGCGGTATTGAAAAGTCGACAGTCGAGCGTGTTATGGAAGACTCCTTCCTTAAATACTCCATGTCGGTTATTATTGACCGTGCTTTGCCGGACGTTCGTGACGGGCTAAAGCCTGTTAATCGTCGTATTTTGTATGCGATGAATAAGAATGGTTGGCGCGCTCCTCACGCTACAGTGAAGTCGGCAAAAATTGTCGGTGAAGTTATGGGTAACTACCACCCGCATGGTGACTCATCAATTTATGACGCCATGGTGAACTTGGCTCAACCTTGGAAGATGCGTTATACGCTGGTTGAAGGTCAGGGTAACTTCGGTTCTATGGACGGTGACGAGCCAGCGGCTTCTCGTTATACTGAGGCGCGAATGGATAAGATTGGCGGCGAGCTGCTGTCTGACATCGACAAAGAAACTGTTGACTTTCGTGATAACTTCGACGGAACAGAGAAAGAGCCAGTAGTTCTGCCGTCAGCCGTCCCAAATATTCTATTGAACGGTCAGATGGGTATTGCTGTTGGTATGGCAACGAATATTCCACCACACAACCTTGGTGAGGTGGTTGACGCTACAGTTGCTCAAATAGATAATCCTGAAATTACACTAGACGAACTATTGACGCATATTAAGGGTCCTGATTTTCCGACTGGTGCGGAAGTTTATGGTGGTGCGCCAATGCGTCAAGCGTATGAAACTGGGCGTGGATCAGTTACGATTCGTGCGGTTGCGTCGATTGAAGAGCGCAAAAATGGCCGTTACAGTATTATAATCACCGAAGTTCCGTATGGTATGAGTAAGGAAGGCTTTGTCGATAAGGTTCGAGAACTTGTCCTTGCTAAAAAAATAACGCACATTGCCGATGCGCGAGATGAAAGTGCTCGCGGTAAGGTTCGAGTTGTTGTTGAACTGAAGAAAGATGCTTATCCAAAGAAGATTCTTAACCAATTGTATAAATTGACTGGATTACAAACATCATTCCATTATAATGTCCTGGCTTTGGTCAATGGTATTCAACCTAAGGTCATGGGCTTGAAAGAGATTTTGGCGGAATTCATTAAGCATCGTCAAGGCGTTATTCGTCGTAGAACTGAGTTTGAACTTCGAAAAGCTAAAGAGCGGGCGCATATATTGGAAGGTTTGAAGATTGCGCTTGATCATATCGACGAGGTGATTAAGACGATTCGCGAAAGTTATGATGATGCCGACAAGCGTTTGATGGAGCGATTTGGTCTGTCGGAAATTCAAGCGGCCGCGATTTTGGCGATGCAACTACGACGATTACAGGGATTGGAGCGCGACAAGATTGAAGAAGAATTGAAGCAACTTCATGAACTAATTAAGGAACTGGAGGCAATTTTGGCTGACGAGAACGAGATTTTGCGTGTCGTTAAGGAAGAATTGCTTGCTATGAAAGATAAGTATGGTGATGATAGGCGCAGTAAGAT
>ERZ772958.443-NODE-443-length-18306-cov-3.465509_pt1 | contig 18306 bp, 10 predicted proteins | sample MGYA00580681_ERZ772958 | MGnify/ENA primary metagenome ERZ772958 (study PRJEB29015, sample SAMEA2738089) | human oral metagenome | biome: human oral; feature: human-associated habitat; material: saliva | place: China | collected 2275 ...
ATGTCAGCCCGCTCTGTTTTCCCTGAACCAGGAGTCTCCAGATGTCGTTGTCGCCGTGGGACTACTAGCACTATGGTTAAAGGGAGATTATAAAGAGAAGCACTGATTTTTCGACAAACATCCTACAAAACATTCGAAAATCACCCTACAAAACAATTGAGAGCATTGCAACGCTAGATTGCAATGCTCTCAACATTTTTAGAAATAGACCCACGTTGGTGGGGAGATTAGGGTTTCTCTTTGAGCACCTTCTTCGGCAGTTTGGGATTTTCCTCTCCACTCTTAGCCGTCTGCGGTTTTTCTGCTGCTGAAGGAAGATAACCAGCTGCCAAGAGATAGTTTCTAACTGAAGGTGTCTTGCGGAAGGAAGCAGGAGCTTTCTCCACAATCTCTTGGAGCTGCTTGGTCATCACGGGGAAGGGCTGCTGCTCGGTGAGCATGAGGAAATAACCTTCGCCCAACACATTGTTGGCATTCTCGAGGACAAATTTGATTTCGAGCTTTTCAATCTTGTTGAGCAGGGCGCGGCGTTTGGGTTCGAGCGTTTCCACCACACTAGCCATGGTCTTTCCATTGAAGATCATACGGTTTGCCATGCGGTCTAGTTCCCACAACTCGTTGTCAAATCGAGCGCGCTGTGTCATAAACTCCGTCAAGCGGTCGTTGAGCGGTCCTCCTGTGACAGTTTGCGCGTAGTTATCTACTTGCAACAATAATTGCCCGCCCTCTAACACCACAGGCATGAGGTGCTGATCACCGACATATATTTCTGCCATTGCGATGCTGTCGATTCTACCTCCGAAAGAAAAACGTCCGTGCACCACAACACACGAGTCGAGATTGACATTCTTCGCGGCTTCGCCTTTGGTGTTAGGCACACGAAGGTAGAGTTTTTTACCATCCAAGCACGCCAACGATGAACTTCCATCGATATTGTACTGCGAAGAGCAGGCTGTGAGGCCGATCAACAAGAGAAAGAAGAAGTAAATCTGGCGCATGTTGGACAAGTTTAGAGGTACAAAATGTAGACAAGCAGAGCTCGTTATTTTGCAAATGTACATCTAAACCTTCAAATCTCCAAACGCTTTACAGGAAGCAACGCACTGCAATAACTTTCTTTTTGAATATCCTGCTTCGAACTTCACGGACTGACCATTATTTTAAGTCATCTAATCATCTGTTAGGTAGGTGCAATTGAAAACCCTAAGAAACAGCAAGAAAACTAAGTCTGAGCAGGTTCTGGGTTCTGCAGTTGTTGCTGCTGCCACTTCTCACGCGCCATGTCTTGCATATCCACCGCTTCGTCATATTCGTCCACGATTTCTACCCCCAACATGGTCTCGATGAGGTCTTCCATCGTCACAATACCACGCAAGGTGCCATATTCGTCGGTAATCACCGCGATGTGTTCCTTCTGTTCAAGCATTTTTTCCCAAATGTTTGACACCATTTCTTCGTCTTTGAACGTGAGGATAGGACGAACTAACGTACTGATTTCTTGTGCAAAATGGTCTTCAGATAGACCTTCCAAGAGTTCGGAGCGCAACACATAACCTTTGATGTATTCTTCTTCAGCGTCATACACCGGCAGACGGCTATGCAAATCGAGATGTTCGTCGTCGCTACGGAAAAATTCGCCCAACGTCATGGTTTCATTGACCGTAGCCACCACAGGTGCAGGGGTCATGATTTCGTCAGCGCGAATTTCACCCAGTTTGAGGAAGCTGCGGAGCGCTTTACTCTCTTTTGCTTTGAACACTCCTTCTTCCACACCCACATCCATCATGGCTTGCACTTCTTCACGGCTCACCGAGGTTTGCACCTTCCCTCGATTGATGAGGATGGTGATAAATTCAGAGAGCAACACAAGAGGATACATGATGACAATGAGCACACGAATCACCCTCGTAGCCCACAAGGCGAGTTGTCGCCAATAGGTTGCGCCAATCACTTTGGGCAAAATCTCTGACACCACAAGGATGAGCAAGGTCATAATCGCCGAGGCTATACCCACTGCATCGCCTTCGCTGCCAGGTGCACCGCCATATTCATGCCACAACTCAGCTGCCTGTGCACCCACTCCAGCAGCACCCACGGTGTGCGCGATGGTGTTGAGCGAAAGAATGGCTGCAATGGGACGGTCAATGTCTGCCTTATAGCGTTTAAGCACCGATGCAATTTTGAAACCTTCTTGTTCTTTGATGGTGACATACGAAACGGTAGATGCTAAAAGCACCGCTTCAAGCACCGAACATAACGAGGAGAGGGAAAGAGAAAGGAGTAAATAAAAGAGGAGTAAGCCCATTAAGCGTCGGCATGTCCAGCATGCCTAATTGGTTTGATTTGCAAAAATACATATTTTTCTTAGCCCATCACCCATATTTGTGAGTCTTTTTGTAACTTTGCAGCCGTTAAATCTATATTATTCACCTCTATGTTTCAAAATTCATCCCCCAAGGGAGCGCAATTCACCTTCCGCAGTTTCAGCCGCAAGGGTTATTCCTTGTTTGCTGCACTCGGTTGTGAAGTGAAGGTTGGCGTTCTTGCGGTGGCTACTCTGGGCACTGCCGCTCCATGTTTGGCAGCTTCCAGCAAAGCTCAGCACGTGGCTCACATGAGCGACCAAGAGCAAGTGGCTACCCTCGACGACGATCAGCGTTTGGGCGAAGTGGTCACCACCGCTTCCCGCACTCCCCTCGCTGCCGACCAAGCAGCACGCCAGGTGATGACCCTCAGCCGTGCAGAACTCGCGGCGGCGGGTGTCACGAGTATCAACGACGCACTAAAACTTTGCGCTGGAGTCGATGTCCGACAGCGCGGTGCGTTTGGCATTCAGACGGACATCAGCATCAATGGCGGCACCTTTGACCAACTCACCATTCTTGTCAACGGCATCGCCATCAACAATCCACAGACAGGGCACAACGCTGCCGACTTCCCCCTCAATCTTGCTGACATCGAGCGCATCGAAGTGCTCGAAGGTGCGGCTTCTCGTGTGTTAGGCACTCAGGCTTTTTCGGGTGCCATCAACATTGTCACACGACAAGTCGGACCAACTTTCTATGCCCGTGCGGCTGGTGGTTCGTATGGCACAGCTCAAGGAGAAGCGCGTGGGCTTTTCCGTCATCAATTCTCCAATGGCAACTTGTTCACCTCTAGTTTGAGCGCAGGTTATCAGCGTTCGGATGGTGCCGTCCGCAATGGCGATTTCAAGGGTGGCAAAGCTTTCTGGCAAGGTTCGCTCGATGCAGCGCAATACAAAGTCGATGCGCAAGCTGGCTACACCAACACGGACTTTGGTGCCAACACCTTCTACTCCATCGCATCGACCGACCAATGGGAAAGCACTACGCGCTATTTGGCTTCTGTCAAGGCGGAAACGAAGGGGAAAATCCACATTGCGCCCCAAATCTCTTGGTTGCGCAACTACGACCATTTCCAGTTTTTCCGCAACACTCCCACGTACGAGAACTTCAATCGTGGAGATGTCCTCACTGCCGCTTTGAACTTATGGACGGCATGGTCGCTCGGTCGCACTGCCATCGGTGGTGAAATGCGCCACGAAAACATCTATTCGGGCAATCTCGGCCGTGACATCAATGTGGATCAGCGTTTCCGCATCCCAGGACAGTCGCTCGACAAGAAAAACGACAAGGGCATTTGGCTCACCCACGACGGACATTTGGCAGAATACACCAAATCGGTGGATCGCACCAACGTGAGTCTCTTTGCCGAACACAATGTGTTGCTCCACGATTGGACACTGTCGTTAGGCGTTCTCGCTCAGCGCAACAATGCGTTTGGCAAAAACTTCCGCTTCTATCCTGGTGTCGACGTGGCTTATCGCCCTACGGCAGACTGGAAGGTCTATGCTTCGTGGAACAAGTCGCTCCGCCTCCCCACCTTCACCGAACTCTACTACAAGAGTCCTTCGCAAGAGGGCAACATCGGTCTGAAACCTGAGGAAAACAGCGCATTCCGTCTGGGTACCACCTTCCGCCCCACAGCTGGCGTGACACTCGACGTGGCAGCACAATACAACCACGGCACCGACGTCTTGGACTGGGTGATGTATGATGCCAAAGACAAATTTCATGCACACAACTTCCAGCTCGACAACTATGGCATTTCTGCCAGCCTTGCCCTCGATGGCGCAATGGTATTTGGCGAAAATCAGCCCCTTCGTCGCCTGCGTTTGGACTATGCCTACCTCACACAGACGCGTAAGGACAAGGAAGTCTACTTCAAGTCGAACTATGCCGGTGAATATCTCCGCCACAAGTTTGTCGCTACCCTCGACCATCGCCTCATCTCTCGTTTGAATGCCTCATGGGTGTTCCGCTTGCAAGAGCGCAATGGCAACTATGTCGTGGTGGATCGCACCAATCCTGCGAAGCTCAAAGCCACGGATCAGTTGATGCCCTATGGTCTGCACGGTCGTCTTGACCTCAAACTCCACTGGGATGCGAAGAATTATTCGCTCTTCTGCGATTTGCAAAACCTCACCAACCATCGTTTCTACGATTTGGCAAATGTGGAACAACCTGGTTTTGTGGTCATGGCAGGAGCCAGCTACCAATTCTAGTATCTCTCACTTGTTTTTATATTGCGTTTACCGCCACCTCCCTCACGGGAAGTGGCGGTTTTTCGTGCCCCCTTACGCTTGAGCAAATGGAAACTTTGCAAAAGCTGGTGGCATCTCCTTTGCTATCGCTTTGAATCCTCCGAAAGTGCATGATAAGTCCCAATTTATTCATCGTCACATCATATCGCCAATTAGTCGATAAGGTCCTACGCTCTTTATTGGAAAATGAAGCAACAATGTTATTTTCATGCGGCAAATATATAAAAAGATCATCGAACAACCAGTCTTCTAGAGAGAATTTGAGGCATTTCATAGCAGAAAAACCGCAGCAACACACAAGATGCTACTGCGGTTTATTATTTGTTTTATTCGATTGTCTACCAATCGTTGATACCTGAAAACGATATTCATAATAAAACATAAAACAAAATATCTACGATTCTGTTGATGCAATCAAGATTATTTCTTTATTGGTTCAATCAAGAGACCAATAGTGTTGTCTTCGTTTACGGCGTCGATGAAGCTTGAGATGTTGCCTATTCTCCATTGATTGGTGATGTAGATGAAACTATCATTATACTCCAGTTTAAAAGCTTGCTTTTTCTCACGGTTGTAATGGTCTTCAGTCTGGAGTAGACGAATAGTACATTTTGCATCAAGGTTTTTGAGAGTTCCCATAACATCTCCGCCTTTTTTAATGATACGAGTAACAATTTCTTTTACCAGGGCATTCTTGCTGTACGTGCCTTGACCATTGATGCTGTATTGGGTGTAGTCTTTGTTGTCAACAAATTCTGTAATTGCTTTTTGGACTTTATCGACACCCTTGTACTTCGTTTCACCAGAATTAGCGAACGCGTTAATCGCTGCAAGAATCAATTCTTCATTGGCGTCCCAAAACTTCTTAAGCATTTCGTTGGTTTCTTTGTCTGTCGCCATACTGTTATAATTTTTAGAATGAATGCTGGGTGATGTAATACAGTGGATATAGTCTTCTATTGCAATCCTTGTTGCTGAAGATATAGGTTCTTCGAGTATTGAAGTAAGAACTTCAGTGAGTATATCTTGATAGTTGATTTCTATGAAATCCTTACAAGTGCAAGAAGGACCGTCCTCTTTGGGCATCTCCCAATTGGGTTTTGGTGTGAGATAGAGAAATATGTTTCTGTTCTTTGGTTTGGGGTACTTTTTGTTTATTCCTTCAAAATACGTTGTTGTTTGCTCGTCGTGCTCATTAGAGTAAATCTTATTCTCAATAATGATATTGATAAGTTTACCTCCTAAGGCAAGATTGCTCACAAGAATGTCGATACGTCCCTTTGCCCCCTTCTTTCCCTGAGCTTCAACATAAGATTCTGTCAAAACTTGTACATTGCTTGTACTGGTTGAAGAAAGGGAAGCCGAGGTGAGTACTCTTTTTTTGACCCACAGAAAAACTTCGGATTGATTGTTTTGTTCGATACCTCTACGAACAGCTATGTTGAGCAATTTTCTTAATGCAAGCTCTCCCGTATTGTGACTCTCATTGGGGTTGAACAACCATGCCAGGAACTTGCTGTGATGCGTTTCACTTCGTGCAATACCATAGATGTCCAGTATGGAATTCTGATTGATTTTGCGGATGATGGCTCTTGTTGCTTGGTTAGAGTGAAATTGCATCAACCATTCTTCCACTTTTTCTCGAGTGATTTCTTTGTTTGACATTTTACCTTTGATTGTTCGTGTTTGTTGATGGTCTTTCGAAACACTATTCTTGATGTTCTGCAAGTTTGCGACGTTATCGCATTCTTGTCACACTTTCGGCTAAAGAGCTATAGCAAATGTTGAGTTGCTTGCTATAGTCTTCAGCTCGTTTTTGTTGCAGTGCAAATCGCAGTTTTCATTGTGAACCTCACTTGTCCATTTTAGTCCATTCTGATGGCTAAAATGGATTATCCACGAGTTGATGCTTATACGGGAGAACACCCGATGAAGTCCAAGAACTTTTCTAGAATGTCGTCGCCTTTTGAAGTGAAGAGTTGTTGGAAAGTGAACTCTACTGTGGCACCTTTGAACTGAGAGTCTTGATAACGGAAGAAGTTCTTGTCCGTGCCATAGTTGTCCTTGCAGAAGGTGTACCACAAATGGCGCATTACGAGGTTCTTAAAATCAGATGACTTCCATATATAGAAGTTTTTGTCGTCGTCGATAAAGAACTCTCCTAGCAGTTGTTCTTCAGAATGGGTGTAGCGGAGAATGACATCATTGATGGCTTTGAGAATGTCGTACCATCGATAAAAATTATGTCCTATTTCAATGTCGAAATTTCTACTATTTTCAATGTTGAGGGGGACATATTCCCAATACCATTTGCGTTGGAAGGCATAATCCATGGTGAACGCTGCTTCTTCTCCAGTGGTCATTGTTGCCCAGATGTAGAAGTTATTGGGGAGGGATATCGATGTTTTGGAGATACCAAAAGCACCCGAATTAAGTGCAACTGCTAAATTATGGTCTGTTTCTACGGGATGTTCGGATTCTCCGTTGACTCGATCGAGTAGGCTGTAGAATTCACCAAAAATCTTAGGAACATCACCGCGATGAATGTCTTTGATGATAAGAATGACAGGCGTGTCTTTGCTGCGCGCTGCATCGTAGGCTTTCATAAAGACTTTTAAATTGTATTCTAGGGTGGTGATATTCTTTTGGGTGTGCGTCTTTTCGCTGCTTACGAAATGATCGTAGGTGGTTGCAGGATGGAACGTTGTGTGAAAGAGCTGAAAGTCTTTTTCGTCTATCTTTTCTTGCTCACCCCATTCTCTGATGGCTTTATGAATAGCCATATCCAGAGCACAGCCAGGAGCACCATAAAAAATGGCTTGATGTTTATCCCTGTATTCAAATGTTCGTCTAGCGGATTTAGTGTCCGCTGTGATGTGTAGTGCCATAATTGATATTTGTATATTAGTTGAGATTGTGAAAACAATTGTTGTACTCGTTAGTTATCGTATGTAACTTGACGTTTTGATTCAAAAAAATATTTGCTCGAATTGGTTTGTTAAAGCCAAACTGTAAGCTTTTGTATGTATACAAATTATCTTACTGTATTTGACTTCGTTTCTAGATATTTTGTGTATCGGTGTTCCAATACTGGTTAATAGATTTCGCGAGTAGAGTGTGCTTGCAAGCTATTCTCACTGGTTTGCAGTGCAAAACTGCTGCTTTCTTTGTGAAGTTGACTTGTCCATTTTAGTCCATTTTGAAAGAAAGTGAGAATTATGGTCTTTGGACTGGTTTGGACAAAGAAACACTGTTGAAAACTGTTGATGCTAGTACACTCGATGATGAGTGCTGCAGAAGCATGCGATGGCTATAATGATACTTTTTAAGTCGTGATGCTAATCGTGAGTGGCACAATGCAACTTTATGGGTCAATATTTAATGCAAAACACTAAAGCATGCGGCGAAATTAGTTTTTTTTAGAAACGACAAAGAAAAAAGACAGATTTCTTTCTAGGAGTTGTGTTTTTGCAAAAAATAGGAAGAAAGAGGGCTATGAGATGCTGTTAAAGACCAATCGCTCATTTATGCCAAATCGAACATTAAATCCTAATCGCTCATTAAACCCCAATCAATCATTAGACCATAAAAGGGTGACTGGTAAGGGAAGACTTAGAAGCTGAAGGCAGCTCCTTTCCAGTGCAACTTACTGTTGCGAAAATGCATCATGAAATACAGTGAGTTTTCTTAGTTTTTTCTATCCTTCACGCGCGTGTGCGCGCACACTACAGCAATTTTGCACTTTTTGCTTTCACAACCTTCACAGAAATCCTTGTAAAGTATTGAAGGACTACACTTTAAGAGGGATTTTTAGGAGGTCAATCACGCTTTTCCAGAAAAACAGAAGAAAAGTGGTGGAAAAATGCTCCAAAAATGAAAAGAAATGACAGGAGAGTTTTCCAAAAAGAGTCAGACCAACACAGAAAAAACATACGAGAAATTTGAAAAAAGCTCCGACGTTTTTTGGAAAAACTCCAACGTTTTTCAAGAAATCTCCGACGTTTTTTCTGGAACGTCGGAGAAATTATCCCAATCTGAAAAGCGTGACATCGGGAGGCGAGGTGTGAAGGTTGTGAAAGCAAAAAGTGCAAAATCCCAGGGAAGGCGCGCGCGTCACACGCGCGTGAGGAAAAGTCCCTATGAAGGGGTGCAAAATGGAACAAAAGCGACCTGCCATTTCATCCGACAAAGTTCGGAAGGAAATACGCAATTCACAGATTAAAATCCGCGAAATTTGCAAAGTGAACAAAGCATTTCCGCATACACACAAAGAAAAAACTGCACTTTTTCGGCGATTTTTATCTCTTTGCCTCATTTGGCACCCATATAGTATAGAGGGGGACGAGATAGAAAAACAGCAGAAAAAGTGCAGTTAGAGGGATAGGGGCTTAGAAGGGATAGCCGATGGCGAAGTGGAACGCTAGGCTTTCACGAAACGAGTTCATGTTGTAGAATCCAGTGCGCTTGGTCTGGTAGGGCGCATGGAGCCCGATGCCGAGATCGAAGCGGAGGACGAGGAATTGCATGTCGTAGCGCAAACCGAGACCAGTGCCGACAGCCACACGACGGAGGTTGTCGAGACTGAGTTCTGAATGCGGACGCTGCGCATCGGGGCGCATCAACCACACATTGCCAGCATCGAGGAAAACTGCTCCGTGGAGCGAACCAAACAAATGGGCACGAAGCTCAGCATTCGCCTCGAGTTTGAAATCTCCAGTCTGGTCGATGTAGGAATAGTTGGAGTGTGGAGCACTGTATCCACCAGGTCCGATGGTGCGCACGCCAAAGGCACGAACGCTGTTGGCACCACCAGCATAGAAGAGTTCACCGAAGGGAGCGCGGGTGCTGTTGCCGTAGGAATAAACCGCTCCAACAAAAGCGCGCGTGGCAAGGGAGTAGCGATCGGAGATGCGGTGGGTGTAGTGCATTTCGGCAGTGGCTTTGACAAACTGAGCGAAGGGCGAACCCAAGATTTTCTTGTCGGTTTCGTCAAAAGGTTTGCCCGTGAGCGCATACAAGCCCGAAGTCACATTACCCGCTTCTTTCAAGGAGAATTGCAACCAAAGGGGATTACTCACCGATGCAGGAGAATTGTAAGTGAAGAGGTAGCTGATGGAAGTCACAAACTGATTGCGCATGGAGGTGTAGAGCGCAGGGTTGGCGCGCGTGATGGAGTCGAACACGGTCGTCTTGCTCACGATACTGTTGTATTCGATGGTGAGGGGCGAAAGTTCGTGACGGATATTGGCAGATCGCGACCATTTATACATCATGTTTCCTCCAAAGGTGATGAATTGGAAGAAACCAGAACGATTGCGCCAATCGGCATTGAGTGCATAGGTAGTGGTTCCGTTGAGCGGCTTCACATCGAAAAGACGCAAGGGAGCAGCCAATCCATGTGCAATAGCATCGATACGCGCCAACTTGAGTTTGCGGCGCGCTCTGCGCCCCATGGCAGCAGGATTGAACCAAGGCATCATGAGGCGTGGGAATTTGAAGCTCAGTTGTGTGCCCAATTCAAAACTATTGTTGTTGCTCGAAGCTCCTTTACCGATTTGCCATTCATAACTACCGAAGGCTTTCCAAGCCACGGTTTCGCCACCACGAAAAGCATTGTGACGCGAAAGTTCATAGCTCACACCAGGACCGAACTGGTCGTTACTTTTGAGCGTAGCATTCATTTCTAACCCCGACTCAAAGGGATAGCCCAATGTGGCATTGATGCGCATGTCGAGGGTGTCGCAGGTGGCAGTGGTGTCGCGTGGATAATATTCGATGTCGAGCGAAGAGAAGAGTCCCAACACATAGAGTTGCTCCTGCGTTGCCTTCTGATCGTAGAGGGCAAAGCGTTCTCCTTCGATGTGGGCGATGGAACGGCGCCACAAGCCAGAGCGCAAAGGAATCTTTTGCCCAGGGAAGAAATAGGTGTAACCAGAGCGTTCTAATCTCCCAGTGAGGGGATTGTCTTGATTGTCGCGAATGATGACATAGGTGTGTCCCATGTGCCAAGGACGACGCGTGTTGTCGGCTCGCTTTGGATTAGGTTGCACTCGCAAGTCCACATATCCTGTTTGACGCAAAGTGTCGGCTTGAAAGGTAGTCGTGGCAGCGGTGTAGAAATAGTAGCCATTGTTGCGCATCAAGGCTTCGATGCGAGATTGTTCGCCCGTAAGATTTGCCGTGCTGAAGGGTGCTCCTCGACGCAAAAGCGACTTCTGGCGAGTGCGCGCCAACAGCGAGTCGGCTACGGGATCGAAATGACGATATTCGATGGAGTCGAGATAGAAAAGTAATCCCGGAGTGACCGTATAGTCTAGTTTGGCTTTGAGCGGATGGCTGCCGGTGACCACATCAAAGTCCACCTTTCCACGCAGATAACCATAGTTGCGCAGTGTAGTGGTAGCCACTTTCGTGCGCATCTGAGGGGCGACGGAAGAAATGAGCACTGGTGGTTCTGCAAAAGTCTTAAACAACCATTTCCCCACAAGTGTTTCGGCATCAGCAAAGGTGTTGTACGCCCACAGTCCAGGTTTCCAAGGACTGGTGAAGGTGGACGAACCAAAGAGTGCGCCATTGGGAGGGTAAGCCAACACAGCTTCTACTTCGGTGCGCATAGCAGCGAGATTTGCCTTGGCGTCTGCTTCCTTATGCTCTATCATTTTGCGCTCGGCAGTGGTCAGACTACTGGGGTCGCATTTTTCCAACTCTGCCATAGAGACTGAATGCTTCTGTCCTCCATTGACAGCACGGTCTATGGCTTCCACTGCATTGGCAATAGAAGTGATGACCCCAGCACTGTCGGCTGCCGCCTTGGAGTTGCGGCGTTGTTTAGACTTTGCTGTAGGGAGATCGTAGGTGATACTTTTGATGCCGGTGTAGAGTTGTTCCCCCTCTGGAATCTTGTCGGTGGTGGAACATGCCTGCACCAACACCACAGCACAAAGCAGTAGTGCTGAGGTTGCCCAAGCCCCCCTCATGGGGCGCGTCAGGCGGTGGAGAAGAGAATATAGCTGTGATATGCGCATCGTGAGCAAGAGTTATCGATGAGAATGAGAATAGATAAGGAGGATTCGAAAGTTCCTTATTGTGCCGAGGTGTTTTGCGGCTTCGCAGGTTTGGAAGACTTGCGTGGCTTGAAGAGGAAGAGGTCGATGAGTCTGTTGGACTTACGACGCATGACAAGACCAACACCCGTCTTCATGAGTTGTCCTTCGAGGGGATCGCGGCTATTGCGGTCGTAGAAGAGACGCACATAGCGTGTGCTGTTGGGGTCGAGACGATATTCCAAGGAGATGTTGTCAATCACCGATTCGGCAGTGGTCACTTGATCAGCTCCCGAGGAAACTTTTCCGCCGATGACCACGCGCATACGATTGTTCAAGAAACGCTTGGAGAACTGGAACGAATAGTCTGTGGTGGAAGCTCCAGAAGAGCTAACACCATTTTCCATGCCGAACGACATATCAATGGTTGAAAGCGCCTTACCGGCAATGTTTTGTATTTCGCTTTGCAAGAAAGCATTGAGCGCATTGGATGCCTTGAAACCACCAGTGGACAAATTGTCGTCGGTGATGTACATACCTGTGGCGAGCAAGGCTACAGCGGCTTTGCCACGGTCTTCTGTACTCATCGAAGCTAACTGATTTTTGATGGTCAAATCTTCGGGCGCTTCGATGATAAACTCTAGTCCCATGTCTTCGAGGGTGCGTGAAATCTTGACACCAGCTTCAAAGTTGACAGCACGCTGATTGTCGTTTTCGGTGACAATGCTCTTCACGCGCTCGGTGGCAGTGATGTTGAGCGTGGGATTCATCATGGCTCCGGTGAACTCGACGTAAGAGCCAGAAGCCAGCGTGAAGGTGCGGAGCGGAATGACAGGGAGTTCGTAGTTCATCTTACCCTCGTTGAGCGTGAGACGTCCCGTGAGTCGCATTTCGCCTTCGGGAGGCATGCGCAAATCTAGATTTCCTTCCCCAGAAACATCGACATAACTTTCGCCATTGGGGGTGAGGAAGCACTGGAAACGCGCCCCTTGTCGCAGGCGAATGGTGAGGGCTATGTCCATGCTCGAAGAGGAGGCTTTCTCCTCGGGCACAACGGCAGCAAGAGTGTCGGAGAAGTCGGTGAAGGTGACTAAATCGGACAAGTCGTTTCCACTGCTGAGCGGAGAATTGGTGAAGAGATAGGTGACATCGGTCTTGTCCAAGACGGTGAGCAAACCGCGCACGGTCATCTTGGAGGGCGTGCCTTGGATGTTGGCAGCAAAGTTGGTGAGCACCTTGCCATAAACCAAGGATTCGCGATTGCGCTTCGTGTCGATGACGGGGAAGTTTTTCGCGATCATGTCGATGTTGAGATATGCCGCATCGGGATGTTCGAGATTGAGGATTCCCGACATTTTCAGCGGACTACCATCGGCAGTGGTGAGGGCAAAGTCTTGGAGTTTCACCACGGAGTTGTGAATCTGGACGGTGTCGGCAGCGAATGTCAAATCTACGCCATAGACATTGCTATAAAGATGAGCTTTGTCGAAGGAGAGGGCACCATTGATGACGGGTTTTTCAGCCGTTCCCACGATAGATAGTTCTCCATTGAGGGCTCCCTTCATCTTGGTCTGCGTGCCTTCTAGGAAAGCATCCATCATGCTCATGGGCAATGACTTGAGTTTGACATTACCCGCAAATGATCCTTCGCCTTTCGCATAATAAGTGCCGGATGCCTCAGCCACTTCTGAGCCATTGAACGTGATGAAGGCGTCGGCTTTGTGATCGCCTTCGCGAGTGGGTTGATAGGAGATTTCTGCTCCTAAATCACCCATCTCCACACCTTGATAAGCAAACTTGCGCGCTTCGGCTGTACCAACAGCAGAGAACACGCGGTCTTGCTCAACGAGGTGGAAATCGGCATTGAGCACCCCTCCGATGGGTGGGAGATAGGGCATCACATTTGCCAACTCACCGAGATTCAAACGATTGATTTCTATCGCGATGTCATTATTATAAAGGCTGTCGGGCTCTTCGACACGGAGCTTCAAAGCTGTGCCGTCGTCTGCTAACAAATGAACATTGGCTTTCAAGCGACGATCATCGCCCCAGAACACAAAATTGTCGGGATTGATGGTGAACTCTCGATAGGCTACAATGGCTTTTTCGGGTGTGAGATGGAAGCGCATGCCCCCTTGCGCCATTTCCACCTCAGCACCAAGCTGGAGTCCGGTCTTGTTGGTAGCATCGACGAAAGCTACTTCGGCTTTCACACCATGCTCCAAAAGTCCGCTTTGCAGGGTGGCAGTGAAAGGATTGGGGTTCTTGCGCTTGTCGTTGTGGACCATTGCGGAGAATTGCAAACGATCGTCCACATGTTCCAACTTTCCGTGGATGGTGTCGATGACGAGGGCACCATGTTTGAGTTGTCCCATAGCAAACGAACCATTCAAACCTTCGCGTGCATTGGCATCGAGATGGATTTTGAAGGAGGAGACCTCGTATTGCAGATAGCGCAGCAGGTTGCTGATGATGTTATTGTGCGCTCCCACCATGTGGAGGGACATATTGGGCAAGTGCTTTCTCAGAGCATGTTGATCGATGCGTTGGTGCTTCAACTGAGCTTGCGCTACCTTCGCCAACTCGGCTCCCTTTTTGCCTATCTGCTCTAAGCCTCCTCGAGCGGAGAAGTCGAGAAGCATGTCACCAGAATAGGCTTGCAGTGTGGTGGTGTCGGGCTGTGAACGGAAGTTGAAATCGATGTCGCGCGCCAAAATCGCTCGTTCGGGCGCGATGAGACGAAGGTGTCGCATGGAACCTTTCGCCAGCAGGTGCTTCATGTCGGACGTGGCTTCAAGATTTCCCTTAAAACTACCTCCAAACGTGAGGGTGTCTTCCATGCCAGTGAGACGGCGCAAGTCGAGTTTGTCGAGTTGCACATCCACAGCTGCGGCATAGCGGCGATTGAGCTGAGCGTCTATGCTGCCACGTCCTTCGATGAGGGGATTGTTGGCAGAGAAATCGACCAAAGCGTGAGTGCCGCGGAGTGCCCCTTTCAAACGGATGCCATCGAGGGGATAGCGATCGTAGCGGAAACTGCGAATGTCGGCAGTGGCTTGCAGGTTGCTGCGCATGGCGAGTGGCGTGAAGCCTTGACCATGCACACCAAAACTTCCGGTAAAGGGCGTGAGGGGTTGCTCCTTAATAAAGTGGTGGAGGGGGAAATTGCGCACATTGACTTCGGCATCGTAGCGTTCAGTGTCGGTGTTGACGGAAGCACGCGCGGTGATTTGTCCTTGCGCATGCTGGAAGGTGGCATTGGTGCGATAGTCAGCACCGCTGAATTGTAGATGTCCGAGGGCAGAAAGTCCATCGGGAAGATGGAAGGTCTGGGCTAAATCGGAAGGTAGCAAGGGACGAATGCGCTGGGAGGACTGTGAATTGAGGGAGAAATGGAAGTCTCCACTACGACGCTTGTCCATGGCATTGCGCACAAAACCATCTGCTGCAACACGCGCCAAACCTGCCACTCCCACCGAAGCACGTTGCACAGCGAGATGGCGCATATTGCCTTCGGCATTGAATTGCAGTTCTATCGGATTGCTACCGGTCAATTTGCGACTCATTTCAGCCATTTGTCGGTGTTGTGCTGCTGAGATATAGGGTTTCAGTGCGGAGAGTACATCGACCATGCCCACACTAGCTTGTGATTTGAGCGAGAAACGTCCTTTGCCTGTGGGTTGGAACGCAGAGTAATCGGCTACGAGCGAAGCGGTAAGTTGAGAGTTAGGGGTAGATACACGCAGGTTGGGAAGACTTACCCATGTGGTGTCTCCCTCGATTTTTCCGCCTAAGTGCGTCAAATAAAAATCGTGTTTTCCTTCTCTCAACGAAAGGTGTTGCACATTTGCCAAAAATCGCCCTTGTGCATCGTAGCTCACTCCGCTAGCTTTGAGGTCTATCCCCGTAAGTGCGAACAGTGCATCGGCAGGTAACGGACGACGCGTCATGTTCATGCTGGCTGCTCCTTGCGAGAGGGTGAGAGATTGTACACGATAGTCTTTCTTTCCCAAGTCGAAATGTCCTTTGATCATGCGTGCATCTTGCAAACCTGCTACAAGATGAAGACTGTCTCCTGGCATGGATAGGGCAATCCTACTCCGCTGTATCTGAACATCTTGCACATCAATCACCCAAATCATGGGCTTAGAGGTGGTGTCTTTTTGGGCTGTGTCGGCAAGCGCAACGGTGAGGTCTGCACCATCAAGACGAGCGCGATTGAGCGTGAAGATGCTTTGCTTCCAGTCTGCTCCCTTTGCCTCGGCAGAAAAAGACTGGATGCGACCTTTCACTCCCACATCGGGGATAAGACTTTTTGAGTTGATGCGAGCATCTGTCAAATGAAACCCTTCTACATCGGCTCTTCCATCTAGCAAGGGCAAGAAAGCGACATCGAGGTGCAAGTTTTGGGTAGACAGTACAGTGTCGTTGGCAGCATCTTGCGCCACCATGCCTTGCACGTCCAAGTTGAGGAAGGGGGTAAGATGCACTTCTTCCACTTTCACCCTCACTCCCATGGATTCTTCCAAAGAAGCCGACACACGCTCCACTGCCCACCGCTGCACGGGGGGAAGATAAAGCGCAATGATGGGCAATAGCAGCAGCACCAACAAGATGGCAAGAGTTATACTAAAGATTTTGAGTGCTTTTCGAGGAGAAATCATTGACGAAATTCGCAATTTGAGTATTTTAGAGAGCAAGTGAGATAGCGCAACGAAGGAGGAATCCCCTCATTGAGAGAGATTTCCTCCTCGTTACAAACGAATCGTTTAGCCTTTATAGTGGAGGTGGAATCCTGCCACGGCTGCAATAGCTTTACGGAAGATGTCGAGACTGAAGTTCTCGTTGGGAGAGTGAATGGCGTTGCTCTCAAGTCCGAAGCCCATCAAGATGGTTTTCACGCCGAGCACACGTTCAAACTCACTGATGATGGGGATACTTCCGCCACGACGCACAGCAAGTGGTCGCTTGCCAAAGGCTTCGGTGAATCCTTCTTCTGCGGCTTTGTAGGCAGGAAGTGTGATGGGGCAAACATAACCTTCGCCACCGTGCATGGGAGTCACCTTGATTTTCACGCATTTGGGTGCAAGACTTTCCACATAATCAATGAAGAGTTGTTGGATTTTCTCGTGCTTTTGGTGAGGCACCAAACGACAACTCACCTTGGCATAGGCTTTGGAAGGCAGCACTGTCTTGGATCCTTCTCCTTGGTAACCACTCCACATGCCACAGATGTCGAAGCTAGGACGACAGGCATTGCGCTCGATGGTAGAATATCCCTTTTCACCACGCACTTCTTCCACATCGATAGACTTTTTATAAGCCTCCTCATCGAAAGGTATGGAAGCTATCATGGCGCGCTCTTCTGCTGAAAGTTCTTCTACATCGTCGTAGAATCCAGGAATGGTGATACGTCCATCCTCATCGACCATCTTAGCGAGCAGTTCGCAAAGCACGAGTGCAGGATTAGCCACAGCACCTCCGAAATGTCCAGAGTGCAGATCGCGATTAGGACCAGTGACTTCGATTTGCCAGTAGGCTAAGCCACGAAGTCCCGTGGTGAGTGAAGGAAGATTGGCAGCCAACATGGAGGTATCGCTCACCAAAATGATGTCGCTACGCAGGAGATCGCGATGCGCTTCCAAGAACCCCACGAGAGAGGGGCTACCGATTTCTTCTTCTCCCTCAAGAATGAACTTGACATTATGGCGCAAGAGGTCGTGCTTCACCAGATACTCAAAGGCTTTTACCTGTGTGAACGACTGTCCTTTGTCATCATCGGCTCCGCGTGCCCAAATGTGACCATCGCGAATCTCGGGTTCAAAGGGATCAGAGTGCCAAAGCTCCAGAGGTTCGGCAGGCATCACGTCATAGTGTCCATACACCAACACGGTAGGCGCAGAAGGGTCTACGATTTTCTCACCATAAACAAAAGGATTTCCCTCGGAAGGAATCACTTTCACGTTGTCTGCACCAGCTTCGGTGAGCAGTTCTTGCCAACGCACAGCACAACGCTCTATGTCGCCTTTGCGCTCGGGATGCGCACTGATGCTGGGAATGCGGATGAGCGAGAAAAGTTCTTCGAGAAATCGCGGTTCATTGGCGGCGATATATTCTTGTATCGTAGTCATAAGAGAGAATATTTAGGTTATGATGGACTATTTCTTGGGAAGGGGCGTCCAAGTCAGGGTCAATTCATTGGTGGTGACGAGTTTTCCAGAGAGATAAAGCTCATAATGCACCTGCACCTCGGCATGCGCTTCCGTCACTTCTTGCTGCAAATAGGTGGCTTTCGTGGACATTGTAAACTCCCCTTGTGGAGTCTTGTATATACTCTCCAAAAGGTCGCCCACACGGAAGAGGAGGCGCGATTTTGTGTCACCATCTCGCGACACCGACACCCACAAATCAGCCCCTTGTAGCGCTGTTTGTCCGTGATTCTCTGCATCGGTGTAACGCACCGACCAAGTGCCGTTCTCACGAAGCGCAGCCATAGCGCGACCTTCGTAGCGAATCTCATCGTGCTCGCCCTCGGTGTTGGTGGTGCGCAAAATGGTTTTGAGAAAAACGGGATAAATCATATTCGTTACGTTGGATATTTCGTTTTACTTTGAAAAGATATTGTGCCCGATAGTTTGT
>ERZ772958.444-NODE-444-length-18304-cov-4.349499_pt1 | contig 18304 bp, 9 predicted proteins | sample MGYA00580681_ERZ772958 | MGnify/ENA primary metagenome ERZ772958 (study PRJEB29015, sample SAMEA2738089) | human oral metagenome | biome: human oral; feature: human-associated habitat; material: saliva | place: China | collected 2275 ...
CACCCGCACGAACGTGCACCCACCCCCACAACCGAACCCCCACCTCGTCAAACAACACCAACAACGCCGACGAAACGACGACCGACGGGGGAACACGAGAACGACGCAATCATCCCCAGGCGCATACGGCCTGCCCGTCACACCAGTTTGTTCAGAGCCTCCGAAATGCGCTGCCCCTCACCCGAGCCATTCGTCGGCAAACGCAGGACGGGCACACCGTACGCGCCCATGATCGAATCTTTGAGAGCGTCGCGCTTGCGCTGGGCCTCATCGTTGCCGTGATACGCCCAGCCATCAACTTCAATCGCGAGGACCAGCTTGTGCGTCACCCGCGAGTACACGCTGAAATCGAGCGCACTATCGGTGAACACGAAGGCGCGCTGTTCCTCATTCAGGCGGCGCGTATTGGGCAGAATGTCTTTGAGGAACTCCTCGATATGAAAGTAGAAACGAGCGTACTGAGGTTGCGCGAGCACCTCGCGCAGGCACCGGTCGGCGACGTTTTCCGCCGGTGAACGGCGAATGTCGGCCCATTTGGCACGCGAATACCGTTCGAGGGATGCGCTATAGGCGCTGTAGAGAACGTCGAAGATCGAGACGATGTCCGACTGGACGAGGGAACTCGGATCGTACATCTCGATGTAATCAAGCAGGGACCGTATATTCCGGCTGCATCGGACGCCTCCGTGCGCGGTCACGACGATGAGGCGGTCTTTCGCACGCGAAACGATCACGTTCGTCATGGAGTCCGCATCATAAAACCCGCTCGCTCCCGCCCGGTCATCAGAGTTGAGGACAGTGGACAGGACCACCGTGCCCGCGCCACGCCCCTGGAACTTATGCGCGGTTTCGGCCAGCCACCGAGCATGGCCTCCGCCCCCAGCATCCGCCAGGATGCGGTTGTTCAAGTTCGTCGCCTGAGCCCGGAACGGGGTCACGATCCCCAGCACGAAGTCGCCGGACGTGTCTTTGTCGTCTGCACCGATCCCCTCGCGTATGAGGTGCATCTCCTCCAGCTGGGCGACGATTTCGATTTCCCGCTGCGAGAAGAAGCCGCTGCCGCGCGAGGCGCGCCGCGCGTGATTCCCGGGTGCCGCGTACACGATGGCGAGCGGATCAGGTGCGTGTGCGCTGGGCACGCGCATTGGGATGAGCTGACCGCCGTAGTACATGCGGTTGCAGAATTCGATGATCGCCGGGTGACAGCGGTAGTGTTCCTTGAGCAGGGTGCTGGGTGCCTGCGCGGACTGTGCCATCATTGTGACGGAATCAAGCAGCGACACTGATCGCACGTCGAATCGCTTGTCGGGAGGCGTGCGCGTGCTCTCGTCCCACCCCCGAAAGATCGGGCCGATCTGTTTGGCGTCACCGACGACGACGGCGTTGCGTGCTTTGCTGAGCGCGGCCATGCCCTCGGGGAGCAGGACCTGGGAGGATTCGTCGATGATGATCCAGTCGAGCAGCGTTTCTTCGGCCAGGTTGTTGCGGATCGAGAAGCAGGTGGATGCGATGACCGGGTAGGTGCGCACGAGGATGTCTGTTTGCTCGTTCAGTCGCGCGGTTGGACTCAGGCGGGTCGGGCGCTGGCGTTCGAAACGTTCCTGGAGTGCGGCGTCCAAGGTCTCGCGGGAGCGGCGACGGTAGCGTGCACTCACCTCGTCGAGGCCGTGGCGGGCAACTCTGTCCTCCGCTTCCTCGATACGGTGGGTCAGTTCGCGTTCGCGTGCGTGATAGAAGGCTGCTTGGAGCGCTGACTGCACATCCGTGTCTGCCAGGTCAACGCCTTTGAAGGATCCGTATGTGAAGTAGCGGCGGATCCGTTCAACGATTCCTCGGGGGCTGTGCTTGGGCTTCGGTGCGCACCGGGCGAGGGCGAGTAGGTCGGCAATCGTGTTGGAGCCGCGCCGCAGGACAGGCAGTCGGGAAATATCGGGGAGCGGGTGGCGGCTCTCGCGTACTTTTTCGTCGAAGAGACGGTGCTCGCGTTGGGTCGCGGACAGGTCTGCTCGCAGCTGGGGGATGTCGCGCGCGTCCTGCCATAGGGCGAGAAGCTGTTGTTCGTCGGCGTGCAGCCCAGCCTCGTCGACGCGGGCGGGTGCTCTCGCCGTCGCGTGTGTCGCCGTCTGCATCCAGGCCTCGCGCTTCTGCTCGAGGATACCCTCGCGCCGGTGGAAGTCATCGATGCGTTCCTTGGAGCCGAGGCTGGCTACCAGGAATCCGTAGCCTTCTTCCGTCAGTTTGTCCACGACGTTATCCACCGCGGAGTTGGCGCCCGCGACGACGCCGACCGTTTTGCCTTGCGCGATGAGCGATGCAATCAGGTTGAGGATCGTCTGTGTTTTCCCCGTGCCGGGTGGGCCTTCAATGATCGAGATCTGCCGGGTGAGGGCGGCTCGGATAGCGTTGCGTTGGTCGATGTTGGAGTGGAAGGGCATGATGAGGCGGTCGCTCGCGCCCGTTTTCGTGGAGCAGGTGCCTGCGAGGAACGCTTCGAGCGCGGACCCTCGCGGCGCCTGCCTGAGCCATTCCCATACGTTGGCGAGGATCGCTTCGGGTAGTATGCCTGTGGCGCACACCCATTTGGGGTACCGGGCGTTCGGGTCGAGTGCCGCCCCGGCGCGTCGAGCCTGCGCGCGCACTTCGTCGCGGACGTAGTTGAGGGTGGCGGCGTTGTGCCGATCCTCCGCGGTCGCGTACGTGACACGCACTTCGGGGGTGCTGTAGCGTCGAAAGGTGAGTTCCCCGTTGGCTGTGCGGTACGCCAGCGTGTAGCGCGGATCGTCCGGGTTTCCTGGGTGGCGGAGTGTCCAGATGGACTCGACGTTGTTCCAGCGCTTGCCGCGCACGCGGACCTCGTCGAGGGCGTCAATGTCGTGGCGTTCGACTTGGTCGTAGAGGCGTGCCCGGTCTTCGCCGTAGTGGTATTCGCGCGTGCTGGTTGTGTACGTGATGACGATGCGGTCTCGCTCGCGTCTGGCTGTCGCGATTTTCCACGTACGGTCCTCCCATTGGTGCGTGTTTTCGTCGTGAATCAGCACGTGCATTATGCGTGGATCGACGGCTTCCATGCCCCTCCCCCAGTGAGTTTTACGTCCAGGATAGGTGACTTATCAGTCGGGCGGTAGGTTGTTGGACACCCACCCGGCACGCGTGCTGGACGCAGATGTGCATGGCGCTTCGTATCGTGGCGCTATGGGTATGTCACTTGTTTTTCTCCTGGTTGGACTGGTCGTGGGCGCTGCGCTCGGGTACGTGGGGGCGGTGGCTCGCCGCGCGTCGCGCCCCGGGGATGAGGCGGGCGTGCTGCGCGCGGAGGTCGCACGGTGGCAGGCGCGCGCCGAGGAGTTGTCCCGTCGCGTCGAATCCGCGGAGGCCCGGTCCCAGGGGGATGCCTCCGTGTTGCAGGCCCTCGCCCCGGTTCGCGCGCAGTTGGAGCAGATGACGCTGCGCGTCGACCAGATGGAACAGGCGCGGGCGCGCCAGCACGGTGCCCTCGCCGAGCAGCTGCGCGACGCCGCGCAGCGTGAGGCGGACCTGGCCCGCACGACCGCCTCACTGGAGGGCGCCCTGCGCTCGCGTAGCGCGCGCGGCACGTGGGGCGAGGTCGAGCTGGCCCGCATCCTCGAAGCCTCCGGCATGATGGCGCACGTCGACTTCGCGGAGCAGCGTTCGATCGCGTCACTCACTCAGGGACGAGGCCTGGGCGCGGGCAGCGCATCGACTGACCGCGGGCGCCCCGACGTGACGATCCACCTGCCGGGTCAGGGCTTCCTCGCCCTCGACGCGAAAGCCCCCATGGACGCCTACCTGCGGGCCTGCAGCATCGACAACAGCGGAGAGGAAGCGGAGGCTCGGCGCCGCACGGAGCTCGCTGCGCACGCGAAGGCCCTGCGTTCCCACGTGGAGGCGCTCGCTGCGCGCGACTATGCGCGCGCTCTCGGTTCCTCGCCCGAACTGGTGATCCTCTTCGTCCCGTCGGAGGCGGCGCTGAGCGCCGCGCTGCGCTCGGACGCGGCGCTCCTCGACGACGCGATGGCACGCGGCGTGGCCCTGTGCTCCCCCGTCACCCTGCTCGCGGTGGCCCGCACGTGCGCCACGGCGTGGGCTCGCACGACGATCAACGAGCAGGCTGACCAGGTCATCGCCCTGGGCCGCGACCTGTATGAGCGGCTCGGCGTCGTGGCGGGTCACTTGGATAGCCTGGGCAAGAGCTTGGTCAGGAGCGTGGACTTCTATAACAAGGCTGTTGCCTCGATGGAGAGCCGTCTCTTGTCCAGGGCGCGCTCCGTTAGTGCTCTCGCGCAGGCATCGAAGAAACCTATGACGGCCACCGAGATAGACCCGGACGCCGCCCAGGTCCGCGCCTTCACCAGGCCAGAGTTAACTGGAGGCGACCAGCGCAGGTGACCCGCGTATCGATTCGACGGGTCACACGGGCCAGTCCGCGGGGAATGCACCAGTCACGCATCGCAGACTCGCCACGAACCGTCTGTCCAATAGCGCAAATGAACCGTCGTTATGCCAGGGCATAACTCGACAGCTGGAGTACAATCGCCCCGTAATGGTCTATCTCCTGAAAGAAGGTCATCCCGATGCCGTGGACCAACAACGAGCGTCGCGAACGTTTCAACATGACACTCTTGAAGATGAAGGCCCTGTTTGAAGCAGATCCGGCAGCGGCGGTTCGCAGCCAGAACTTCATTCAAACATTTCATCGGTTTATTGCTTCAGACCTCGAAAGCCACCTAACCTCTCAGGCAAAGAATGCAGGCATCCAGGTCATTCAAGAGGCAAAAATCTTTGGCTCATTCAAATCCAAAGACGTAGATGTTGCCGTCATTCATCCAATTAACGGCCCTCTTCTTTTGATTGGTGTTCGCAGCCAAATGAGTTCCGTTGGAAAGAATGTTCTCACTTACTATCAAGACATCATCGGCGAAGCTATTTCTTTACAGGAACGTTTTCCTATGTGTGTCACCGGTTATGCCTATCTTCACCCTCTCGCAGTCGTGCCGTGGGAGAGAAAGGACGGGACATGGACGAATGCGGAAAACCCAGATCATTCACGTTTTGCGCGAATGTACGCAGGAATCGGAAGTCGAGACGATCGCCTCTACAAGCATCAGCTCGGTTCATACGATCACTTCGCATACTCCGTCGTTGACTTTCAGAGGGACGAACCTCATTTGTTCGATGAACTCGTCCGTCAGGCTGTTCCTGACCTTGACATGTCTATTCTCAGCTTTGTCCCGCGTCTGGTCAATACCTTCAATAACCGCAATCTGTGGGTTCAAGGCATCTTCGAAGAGCCAGTTTTAGGCTAAGCAATGAGCTGGGGTGTGCGGCCAGCCTGACGTTCATGCACCGGGCAAACACACGCCGCACTCATAGCTGGGATTTACGCCACGTTTCAAGCTCATTGACTCCCGCGTACACTAACTCCAGTCCTTCTGCGCCCACCAGATTGACGATCGACGATTCTCCCGTCCTATAAGCTGCCCATACGTCGTTTGAATGTAGGGCTTCGTCCAGATCAGAGTATTTCAATTCTCCACTAGATTCTTCGTTAAGGATCAGTACAGAGTCAGCCTCGCGAGGTACAGCAATCATCACACCGCCGCCGAGGGAATGAATCTGGAGTTCACTGGTGAGTAGGGTGAGCGGCGTGTACCACGATGCCAACAGACGCAATGCTGATACTCCTGGGCGCAAATTGCCGCACAGAACACTATTTGACGCTACCCAGCCCGCATCGTTTAGGTACAGGCGAGGCCGATCACTAAACGCAGTCAACAGCACGTCTGGACGCCGCACGCCTGGGACACGATACCACGGAGTCCGAATACGACACTTGTATGCCATATCGACCCCCTGCCGCTCACCGTATGCAACGTACCGTTTCTCTGAACCCGTCAGCTCCGCCTCTGGCGTCCAGAGCTTAGCAGTCACGGGAATGGAGCTTGTGCCCACGCCTGCACCGAGGAGCTGGCGAGAAGATGCAACGGTGGGGATCAAGGACGTATCAGGAAGTCCATAGGACTCCTGTTGTTGCGCACCAGGATGAAAGAATTTCTTGTTCCCCGACACGTAACCTATGCTAAACTTGACTCGATGATGCGCGGCTCCTGAATGCGACATCAATTCGTGCATGACATCGAGAGTGTCGCGCGAGAGAAGCGCGCGCTGAAATACGCGTTCTCCTGCGATCACGTCGGCGATCGGAATCTTGACGTTCGAAGCATGGTCAACATCGCAGTCACAATTGAGAGCGTCCCGGACAATAAACCTAACGGTATCAGTGGATTCGCCTCTACGATCCGCGAAGAGGATGAGAACGTTCTGAAGAATGTCGGTGAACACTCGTTGTCTCACGCGCAGGACGCTCAAGGTGCCGAACATTTTTGAAAGGTATTCCCACAGCGGTCGCGCATAGCGTACATATGTGAAGTCTAGAGGCAATACGAACGCAAGCCTTCCCCCGTCTTTCAATAGCGAAGTTGCTTTCGCAACGAAAGGCATCCATACGCTGCCTGACTTATCCATCTGTGCGCCCATCGCACGCTGTGATGCGGCGAGAGCGTTTGCTTTGAGGGTCGCGTCCAGCTCTCGGATGCGCACGAATGGCGGGTTACCGATCACGACGTCTACGTTCGGCAACGCCGCATCTCCTAAAAAGTCGCCAACATGCAAGTTATGAGGTTCAACGGCGCCAGCGGCAACTGCCTTCGCGGCGACATCGGGGTCCAATTCACACGCATGCACAACGAGTTTTCGCCACCCGCGGCACTGTCCGTAACGTTGTGCAGCTAAGGCGAATTGCCCGTCACCCACGCTCGGCTCGAGGATAACGTCGTCTTCTGAGCGTATTGCCCAGCGCGTCATATAGTCAGCGGCTGCATCAGGCGTGAAGTAACGACCCGCTTCTCGCTCAGCTGTGCGCGGCGCGCGTGCACTCATTGCGAGTTTGCGTCCGAACTCTACGATGTCCTCGAGCAAATACACGCGGCCGTGCATCGTTGCGACAGATTTTGGCATGTCCGCCGCAATGCCTGTCTTAGCCGAGCGTGATCGACTGGCCCACACTTTGAACGTATTAACAGATATACCCAGCAGTTCAGCAGCTCGTTGACTATCAACCAGCCCATTGACCGCCACTTCACTCCCAATACGCTCACTCATGTTTAGGAGTGTACACGATTCGTTTCACTTCAGCTCGAGTCAGGATAGAATGATCTACCGCCGTCTCGATTCATGGTTGTTCGGTTCTTCCGAGGCGGGTGTGGGTGAGCGCGCCGCAATTGGGGATTGCAGACAGGTGACACTGGAGGCAATCAACGCGTCCTGGCCCGGGGCCCGACGCGCTAGCGTCGGACCCCGCAGTCAGATCAGGACATGTTGCGTCGCGCGCGCGTCAGCGCCATGATTCCCGCAACAATGAGCACCCCCGCAACACCCATGAGCGACGTAGTATCCGCGCCTGTGTGCGCCAGATCCCTATTGAGCTGCGCAGGTGGTGGTACCTCACCAGAATCGGAGGTGGGCACCGTTACCGACGGCGTGGGTGCAGGTGTCGTGGGATCAGGAACAGGCGTCGTCGGCACCGGACCCGGAGCGGACGGGTCAGGGGCGGGCACTGTTACCGAAGGCGTGGGCGCGGGTGTCATGGGATCAGGAACAGGCGTCGTCGGCACCGGACCCGGACTAGACGGGTCAGGGGTTGGTACTGTTGCCGACGGCGTGGGCGCAGGCGTCGTGGGATCAGGAACAGGCGTCGTCGGCACCGGACCCGGACTAGACGGGTCAGGAGTCGGGGTTGGACTCGGGCTGGGGCACGGCTCCACGTTGGTTTCTACGACTGTGCCGTAGTCGTGACTGTTCGTCCCGTCCTCGAAGTTTGTGCCTGCAGCGGTTGTGGCGATGAGATGGCCGTTGCCCTCCACCCGCCAGGTTATGGCTGCCGAATCACCAGGCTGATTCCACGAGGCGTTACCTGCGCCGCATGGGTCAGTGACCGTGGGCGTGGCGGGCAGCGGCACGCAGTTAATGACACCCGCTTCTTCGGGCGTCCCGTAATCGTGGGTGCGTGAGCGTGTCCCGTCCCCGTTGTCGAGGATGAAGGCGGGTCGCGTGGTGACAACCAGGTGGCGATCAGCGGTGAGAGTCCACGTGAAGCGTTCGTCGTCTGTCGGCTTATTCCACTGTGCACCGCCACCGGGCGCGCAAACTGCCGATGGGTTGGTGGGGACGACGGGAACGGCGATCGGTTCGGGGATAAACCCGAAGGTGACGGACGAGGGGTTAAGAGTTCCGGGTTCGGGCTTAATATCATGCTCGGTGGGAGCGGTGGCAGAAGCAATGAATGAGAGGACGTCTCGCCCAACCGCGTTAGCCGTTGCCGCGACTGAGATGGTCAGTTGCCCCGTCCCCCGAATCTCTGGGATCGTGCCGCTGATCGTGCGCGTTGACGGATCATATGCTAGGTCGCTGGGACACGTTGATTTCATGTCCGCGTCACATCGGACTGCATCGATGGAGGGAATGTCGATCATGTTCGGCAACGTGATCGACACCGGGACGTTCGCGGCTACGGACGCTGAATTCGTGACCTTCACTGTCAGGTCAACGGCGTCGCCCTGTTTCACGTCAACTTTGCCCGAGGCGTCAGGAGCCTGCGCCACACCGTTAACAGCCACATTCGTAGAAGTGGACACATCAACGCACGTGACATACCCCCGCACCGACGCGTCTGCACCAAGAGTATATGCCGACTGACTCATTCTGGACTCATAGTAGACTTTAAGAACATTATCGATCATACAGGAAGGGAGAGTTTCCTTGACGGGAACGATTAGTTCGAGCACAGAATGTGCCGGTAACGTGACTCTACCGACAGACAGAGCAGGCGTTGAACCTGGACTCTGACCTGTCATCTTCGTTGTCGTTTTATTAGCCCACGCGGGGCACTCAATATTTGTCGTCCCGGCTCCGCACGACATCGAATACTCTACTTCTGAGAAACCATTACTCAACCCGTAAACGTCCGTCAACTCCACATCTGGAATCGGCATGCCACCCTGATTCTCGTAACGCACCGTATACGTGCGTACCTCTCCAGATGCCACTGTCTCTTTATCTTCTGTCACTGATACCACAGGTGTCATATCACAGGCCGGAGCAGTGATGGTTCCGGCCACGTATGCCCGTCCTGTGACGCGATACGCTCGCTGACTCATGTATGTTACGTTATACATTTCGCGTTTTCCGCCAATTACACAGCCAGGTACTGTCTCGGTCACAGGAACGACCAATTCGAGCGCGGAATGCCCCGGCAATGTCACCGTACGTTCAAATAGAGTGAACGATGGATAATTAGGTGTTCCCTCTTTCGTTATTGTTGTTCCATCAGCCCACGTGGGGCAATCAATGTTGGTTGTCCCCGGACCACACGATAGCGAATACTCCACCGTTGAGTAACTGCTTCCTCTCTTGAAGGAATCCGACAAGTGCACATCCGGAATGGGATCGGCACCTCGATTTTCATAACGCACGGTGTACGTGCGCTCCTCACCGGAGGCAACCGTCTCCTTGTCCTGCACCTTTGACACCACTGGCACCATGTCACACGTTGGAACGGTAATTGTCCCCTTCACAATCTCTTCTCCGTTAAGTAGATTGGGAAACTGAACCATTTGGGCGCCGTTGTACACCTCATATGCGCCGCCGATCGCGCATCCCGGTACTGTCTCTGTCACAGGAATGATCAATTCGAGTACGGAATGCGCCGGCAAGGTCAACGGTTCACTTTCATCTGTCTTGAACAGATACAGTTGTGAATGCTCATTCACAACCATTGTCGTTTTTGTGACTCCATCGGCCCATGAGGGGCAGGCAATATTGATTGTACCCGCACCGCACGACACCGAGTAGATAAGGGTAGAGGATTCCTTACTGCCCGTGTATTCATCACTCAGTCTCACATTTGGTATTGGTGTAGAACCCCGATTCTCGTAACGCACCGTATACGTGCGTACCTCACCCGAAGCGACCTCCTGCTTATCCTGCACCTTCGATACGACGGGCACCATGTCGAGGGGCGTGGCGGTCTGCTGGGTGACAGTGTTCGTGGACATATCCGTATCAGTGTCACCTGCGGCGGGTGTCACCGTCGCCGTGGTGGTGAGGGATGAATAGTAGGGGTAGGTGCCGCCCACTCGAATCTCCACCGCGCCACCTGCGGGCAAGACCGGGATTGTGGCAGTAAGTTTGCCTCCACCTGAAGTGGCTGCTCCGTCTGTCACGCTCAGATCCGCCGGGCATTGGGCGCCGCCAGCACTCGAGGCGCACGTCGCGCTCGCTCCGCTAACGCCCGTTCCCAGATCGACGTCAAGAGTTGCCCCATCGCCAGAGTCGGGACCCAGATTGCTCACCTTCACGGTGTAGGTAAAAGGTTCGGATGCGACACCTGTCGCCGCGTATCCGATGATCTGGACGATTAAGTCCATTGAATGGCCCGCGCCAAGCAGGCCAGAGGATGCACCGCCGCCCGTCTCCTCAGTATCAGCGACGGCGATAGGCCCCTGTACAACAATGCCAACAACGGCCAGCACTCCAACTATCGCAACAGTACATGCGCGCACGACAGCCGACGCCAGCGCGCGCCTTGGGCGAATAAAACGACTCACAACATTTCCTCCAACGGGGTAAGCACTGTCAACATTGAGACAGGAGACTAAATTTTGTCCGACAACACTAACCCAGACACCAAACAGTTTCTCGACAACCTATGACGCTAAGGCTTGCCTTAAATTACTTTCAAACGGTTACCAGAAGTTGGCACGCCCACTTTCGCGCATTCCGATAACCGTCCTCACACACTCCCCCCTTCACCACTCCACACTTTCTGACCAACCATGACCAGAAGGAGGTAATCACCACTCCCACACCCACGAACAAGCCAAAACGACGACATGGCACCGTTTCCACCGTGAAAATTTCCAGCCCATCCCGCCAGCATCAATCAATTGTGCTCAAACTCACAGCAGTACGATTCGCAAACCCCACCAGCACACATTCGCTCAACAAGCGCAGGCCAGCAGCATCAATCAAGGAAGAGCAAAGAAACCCGCGATGCGCGTAACTCCGATCGACGCCAGCGGGTACTTACACTCTCATTCTGAGGTCCCCGCTACGCCTCGGCGCTCTCGCCGCCGCGACTGTAGTGGGCCTGGAGCGCATCCGCCGTGATCTCGACGATGCTGTCCAGGAAGGACTGATCCGTCATGTACGACTGAATCTCCTGGTTTTCCTGGCAGGTGCGAACCATGGCGACGCCGACGGCGTTTTTGAAGTCAGCGGATGCTTTGAGCTGGCTCGGGCTGTTCTTCTTCGCCATGGCCTGCGCGGCCTCGTTCTCATCCAGGAAACCCCAGAAGGTGGTGATGAACCCGGCGACGCTTCCCTCGGTCACGTCGACGTTCCGGGCCCGGAACATGTCGTTGACGCGATCGATGACCTCCGCGAGGGGTCCCTTCGTCGGAGTCAGCCCGCCGCGGAACTCGCCATCGAAGCCGGGAAGCACCATCGGCTCGACGCTGCCCTCGCTCAGGGAGTGGTCCTCGTTGATGGCGGAGGGGACGAGCTGCACGCCGGAGAGTTGGACGCCCTCAAGGTAGGAGTCGTCGTACTGGTTGCCATCCATGTGCAGGTTGCGCGACAGGAGGGTGGCCACGATGGCGCGCTTGTGCAGGTCGGGGTCCTGGTAGTCGACGATTTGGCTGAGGAACTGCCAGGCGTTGCGGTAGCTGATCGTGTCCGCGCGGAAGCTACGCAGGGAATCCTTGAGTTCGTTGTCCTTGCCCAGGCGCGCGCGCTTCCACGCGGCCTGCCACCGCTCCTTGATGGGCCCCAAGGCCCGCGCGATGGCTTCGCCGCCGGCATCGCTCAAGTACGCGTCGGCGACCGCTTCCATCTCCACCATCGTGTAGATGCCGGCCGTGTCCAGGCGTTCGGCGATCGTGATGAGCGAGTTCGGGTCGACTTCCCCGGCCACGTGCGCGTCCGAGTAGTACATCTTGAAGTCGTCCTCGATGCTGGCCGGCGTGTTCTGGAAGTCCACGACCATGGGCGCGGTCTTGCCAGGGTAGGTGCGGTTGAGGCGCGAGAGGGTCTGCACGGCGGCGATGCCGGATAGTTTCTTGTCCACGTACATGGCGACGAGGCGGGGCTCGTCGAAGCCGGTCTGGAACTTGTTGGCGACGATGAGGACCTTGTAGTCCTCCTCGCGGAACGCTCGGGCCGTGTCGCCGCGCCCGTTGAGCGAGGCCTCGGTGACGGTTTCGCCGTCGTCGGATTCCAGGGAGCCGGAGAAGGCGACGAGGGAACGAATGTCGTCGTAGCCCTGCTGGTCGATGTAAGAGTTCATTGCCTCGAACCAGCGGTAGGCCTCGCGGCGTGAGCTGGTGACGACCATCGCGCGGGCATTGCCGGCGAGCAGGGGTTTGACGTTACGCTGGAAGTGTTCGACGACGACCCGCACTTTCTGCGCGATGGCGGTGGGGTGCAGGCGGGCGAACTGCACAATCGCGGTGACGGCGTGGCCCGTGTCGACCAGGGGTTCTTCCTCGGAGTTGTCGAGCTCGTTCTTGACGCGCAGGAACATGTCGTACGTCGAGTAGTTGGTGAGCACGTCGAGGATGAAGCCTTCTTCGATGGCTTGGGCCATCGTGTAGGTGTCGAAGGCTCGCCAGTTGCCGTCCTCGTCCTGGGTGCCGAACAGGCGCAGCGTCTTGGCTTTGGGCGTGGCGGTGAGCGCGATAAAGGTGATGTTGCTGGAGGCGGCGATGGCCGAGTCCTTGGCGGCGAGCAGTTCGTCGGCGCTCACGTTCTCGGGGTCTTCCACGTCGATGTCGGCGAGGAGGGCTTTGAGGCCCCTCGCGCTGGACCCGGACTGGGAGGAGTGGGCTTCGTCGGCGACGACCGCCCAGTTGCGTCCGCGCAGTTCGGAGGTGTCTTCGATGAGCTTCATGACCTCGGGGAAGGTCTGAAGCGTGCAGGTGATGATGTGGTCGCCTTCGATGAGGGCTTTCTTCAGCTGCGGGGATTTCGCGCCCGATTTTTCGCCGACGGAGACGACCAGTCCGTTGGAGGAGTGGACGAGGCCCATGTCGCCTCGGATGTTTTCGTCGAGGACGGTGCGGTCGGTGACGACGATGACGGAGTCGAAGGTGGAGTTCGCCTGGGAGTCGACGTGGCGGATGAGGCGGTGGCTGAGCCAGGCGATGGTTTTGGTTTTGCCGGAGCCCGCAGAGTGCCAGATCAGGTAGCGCCCGCCGGGCCCCGTCGCTTCAATGTCGCCGATGATGCGTTCGACGGCGCGCAGCTGGTGGAAGCGCGGGAAGACCAGGCGCCCGTCGTCTTTCTTGCCGCGCCTACCGGGCTCGTAGAGCGCGTAGTCCTTGAGGATGCGCATGAAGGTGGGGCGGGTGAGGATGTCGCGCCACAGGTAGTTGGTGGCGGATCCGCTCGCCGAGGGCGGGTTGCCTTCGTGCCCATTGTTTCCCAAGTTGAAGGGCAGGAAGACGGTGTTTTCGCCGGCGAGTTTGGTGGTCATGAAGACGTGGTCGTTCGAGACGGCGAAGTGGACGAGGGCGCGCCCGGGTGCCAGGAGGGGGCGGTGTGCGCCGGGCTTGCGGTCGTCCTTGTATTGGCGGATCGCGTGGTGGACGGACTGGGTGTTGTCGGTTTTGAGTTCCATCGTGACGACGGGGATGCCGTTGGCGCACAGGACGACGTCGATGGTTTCCTTGGTGGTGGCGTCGAAGCGGACTTGACGCATGACGCGCAGGCGCACGGCGTCCGAGGCTTCGGCGACCTCGACCAGCTCGGGGTTCGCGGGCGGGAATTCCATCATGGGGCCGAACTTCGCGGAGGGGCGGCCGACTTGGGCGTAGGTGAAGCCGGTGCGCAGGACGCCGAGGAGGCCGCCCACGGGTTTCCCAGTTGTGTCGACGCGGGTCGCCTTGCTCAGTTCCTTCGTCAGGTGGGTGAGGAGGCCGCGCTCGGCTTTGTCTCTCTGCCCGTCCGGGAGGTCCGCGGGGATCGCCTTGTCATATTCGTCCGGGTACTGAGTGGACAGCCAGTGGAGCACGTCGCCGGGGACGAGGGCCAGGCTCGGGTCCCAGCCCGCGGCGCGACTGTCTCCTTCGTTCTGATAGAGCCAGCCGTGTTCGGCCAGTTCGGAGCAGATGGCGGTTTCGAATTCGATTTCGAGGAGTTGTGCGTGGCTCATGCGGGGACCTTCTTTCGTCCGGTGACGACGTCGGTGATGAGGGCGGCCCGGCGCTCGACGAGGAGGGCCTTGAGTTCGTCGATCGTGGCGAGCATGGCGTCGATCCTGCCGGTCACCTCGTCGAGGTGGTCGGCGATGCGTTGTTGTTCCTCCAACGACATATCAGGAATGGGAAGATTCTTAGCTTTATCGGATGATAAACCCGGGATTGTGGCACCGTCTGCGAGAAGACCAATTAATCCACTGGAGTAATGTCCCTTCACGCAATAATTAAGAAATCGTCCATCGTGGTGCCGATCTGGCCTCACGCGGATCACATGGTTCTGAAACCCCCAACCGGGTATGTCCTGCGCAAGATGGACACTTCGCCCAAATCCAGCTCCACCCTCTACTACGAGGACGTCACCTTTTCTGAGATCATACTTTCGTTGTTCCTCTCGGGTCATCCACATCTGTTGATCATCAAGCTCTAAACCGTGAGGCTGAATGGACGCGGCACGGACGTAGTTCACTAAGGTTTCGCGGTCGCTCTTTCGCGCTCCTTGGAATGTCTTTCCCAGAGAAACGTCCGCGCAGAACTTTAATCTCGTCAAGCTTCCTGACCGCGCAATAGTTTCCCGTTCAACCACGGAAGCTCTGCGCGAATTAAGTGCTTCATTCAAGTCATCAAGCATGGCAAGCATCGCGTCAATCTCGCCGATCTCCTGAGCAAGGTACTTCACAATCGATTGCTGTGTGGAGAGCGGCGGCAACAACACCCGCATCATGGATAAGTATTCAGGCTGCAAATCCCATTGACTGGGACGCACCCCCTTCGAAAAGCTCGCATATTGAGTTACATAATAACGCGATCGCAGCGCATAATGAAGAAACTCAGAACTCTCAGAATTACGAGACTTATAGACAAAGTATGCTGGTGACACAATACCGCGATAGCCGGAAATACCAAGCGACCCCTGCCACGTCTTCATCTTGTTGAGAACCAGATCGCCAGGCTCTACAAGCTGATAGGACGCGAGATCATCACCCGCCCTATTATGATTATCGTCTCGGTCCTCTTTTCTGATGACACCATACTCGCGATACACAGACAAAAGCTCTTCCTCAGGGAAGCCAATCTGCTTAGCTCGATAGAACAGAGACCAAAAGGGAACACTTCTCCATCCTTCAGGCAGTGTTTCAATCAACAGACTTCACCCCCTGGAACATCTGCGCTAGCTCGCCCATGATTCGCTGCACGTCCGCGTCGATCTCGGCCAGCGGGCGCGGCTCCTCGGGCACGTAGAAGATGCGGGTGAAGGGGATCTCGTTGCCGTCCTTCGCCTTGGACTCGTCCCACGTGGCGCCGGGAGCGAAGGGCAGAACCTCGGCGGCCATGTGCTCGTCCAGGTCCTGGCTCGCCGGCACGCGCTCCACGATCCGCCACCCGTCCGCCAGGACCCGAGCCCCCTTGCGGTCCACCGCCAGGGGCGCCTTCTCGTCCGGAACGGCCATCGCCTTCATGACGGCGTCAATGAGCCCCACCGGCGCCTTGATTCCCTCCGCCTTCGCGCCAGCCCGTATCCGCTCGGGCAGCTCGTTCCACACGGCCCCATCCAGGCCTCGCAGAACGCGAACCAGCGCCTCGCTGAAGTCGCGGCGAGAGCGCAACGCGTCCACGGCCTCGTCCGACCAACGCGCCGCCAACCGCGCCTGCTTGAACACGGGCACGTCCCGGAACATGAAATCCTGCGGCGTCAGGATCCGCGAAATCTCCGAATCCTCGAAACGCTGGTAGGCGCGGACCACGGCCTCGCGGTTCGCCTCGCTCATCTCGCGCCGCTTATCGCCCATCCCCTTGCGCATCGGCTCCCACAAGCCCGACGCATCGAGCAGCTGAATCTTTCCGCGACGCTTCAGCGGCTTATCGTTATCCAGGATCCACACGTATGTCGCGATACCCGTGCCATAGAACATCTGCGTCGGCAGCGCAATAATCGCGTCGATCAGATCCTCGTCGAATAGCCACTGGCGGATCGAATTCGGACCCGTATCCGAGTTAAACAGCGGCGACGCGTTCGACACCACGGCCGCGCGGCCACCCGACGGGCTCAACTTCGACGCGCAATGGCACAGGAACAGCATCTGCCCGTCCGACTTGCTCGGCAGCCCGTGACTGAAACGGGACCCCGGCACCTGCGCCTGCTCCTTCACCGACGCCTGCTCCACCTCCCAGTCCCCGCCAAACGGCGGATTAGACAGGACGTAGTCGAAGGTCTTATCCGCGTGCAGGTCCTCCAGGAGCGTATCCCCCTTCAGGATCGCATCCGGGCGCCCACCCTGAATGAGCAGGTCGGCCTTACCCAGCGCGTAGGCGGAATCCATCATCTCCTGGCCATAAACCGTGACCTTGACGCCCGGGTTCAGTTCCCGCAGCGCCTCCTGGGCGACCAGCAGCATGCCGCCCGAACCCGCCGTCGGATCATAAATCGAGCGCAGCACGTCCTCCCCCGCCAGCGACTCCGCGTCCGCGGCGAAAAGCACGTCGACCATCAGCTTGATCGCGTCACGCGGCGTGTAGAACGCACCCGCGGCCTTCCCCTTCTTATCGAAGGCCCGATACATGACGTCTTCGAAGATGTCGCCCATCGTCGAATCCTCAACGCTCGTGGACCCCAGCGACAGCGTCGAAAAGTGCTTGACCACTTCCAGCAGGCGATTCGCCGCGCTGAGCTTGGCGACCAGCTTGGGGAACTCGAACGCGGTCCAGATGTCCGCGATGTTGTGCGAGAAACCGTTGACGTAGCTGAGCAGCGCCCTATCCACGTTATCGTCCACCGACGCGATACGCGCCAAGTTGAACGGGGACGTGTTGAAGAAGCTCAAGCCAAAACGATTGCTGACGGCAATATCGATCAGGTACGAGGGCATGTCGCCCTGCGCCTTGACGAACTCGATGACGTCGTCCTTCGTGTCCTCCAACAGGCATTCGAGGCGCCGCAGGACCGTGAACGGCAGAATGTAGTCGCCGTACTCCTGGGGTTCGACGACGTTGCGCAGGAACTTGTCAGCCGTGTCCCACACGATCCGGGCGGTGGAGGATGCCGCCGCCCGCGATGCCTCGTTTGCCATGACCGTCTTACTCCCCCACGCCTGCGACTACTGCGATTACAACGAAAAATAAGGACGTCCCGCCCGCTGGAATGCCAGCAAGAGAGCGCCCATTGAAGTCTACCTCACGACGCCGAAGCTGACGGGGACGTGAGCATGTCAGCGATGCCGTCCAACTGCGCGCGGATCTCCTCGAAAGGCCGATCCAGGTCAAGCGTCGTCGCGCTGATTCGGTTGCCGCTCATGCGGTAGGTGGCGTCGGGCTGGATGTCCTCGTCGGTCGCGGCGTAGAGGAGCATGCCCGACACCTCGGCGCTCTCCCCGGAGCGTTCGAGGGCCGCCTGCTTGTTCTTCACGTACGCGAAGATCTGGTAGAGATTCCCCGAATACACGGTTCTCTTGTCGAAGTTGGTCTGCATCGTGGCCGCATAATACTTCGCGTCGATGATCAGCACGCGCCCGCGAGCGCTCAGCGTGATATCCGTGCGCATGGCGGGCAGGCCGTCCATCATGCCATCGTCGAGCGCCCACTCGACGAACGAGGCACTGGCGCGCAGCCGCGGGTGTTCCCTACGGTAATACTCGAGGATGAACTTCTCATACAGGCGGCTCATGCGCTGCTCGTCGAAGAAATCCATCATTCGAGTGGCGCCGTCGCTCTGGGTTTGGAGGAGGCCCTTGACGACGAGCCAGCACACCGCCATCAGCATCCGGTACGTGCGATTGTTGCGGTCGTATCGCATGTTCCAGTCAACCCGGTGCAGGTCGATGTCGCGCACGTCCGCGAAGAAGACCATGAGCTTCTTCAAGCTCTGCTTGCGCGCCCGGGAAATGTCCGCGCGCACGAGCAGCGCGACCGTCGCCTTGATGACGCGGTTCATCGTCGTGTCGACGCTGAACTCGTCGTAGGAGCACACCAGCTGGCGG
>ERZ772958.448-NODE-448-length-18264-cov-39.393706_pt1 | contig 18264 bp, 13 predicted proteins | sample MGYA00580681_ERZ772958 | MGnify/ENA primary metagenome ERZ772958 (study PRJEB29015, sample SAMEA2738089) | human oral metagenome | biome: human oral; feature: human-associated habitat; material: saliva | place: China | collected 2275 ...
CCCAAAGTGGCTCCGGGAGCTGTCTGAGCGACAACTTCTTCCCAGGTGATGGGGTAGTCCTTGCTTAGTCGCTCAACCATGAGGCGGGCGCGCTCATGGCGGGCTTCATGCGAGCGCCTAAGCTCCCGATTTAAAGCCACATTGTCGGGGTCGTGTAGGTAAGAGAGCAGATGCAGGGTAATTCCCTGGTAGGAGCAGGAAATTTCCATGCCGCGCAGCAGTTTCAGGCTGGTGCCTTCGATTGCTTGCGCAGCTTGGTGCCATCCATCTGTGGTGTCGTGGTCGGTCAACCCAATAACGTCCAGACCGCATTCGAGAGCGGAAGCGATTAACTGTGCTGGGGTTTGGGTGCCATCGGAAAAACTTGAATGAGTATGAGGATCAATGCGCACACTTGGATTGTATGGCCTAGGTGGCGCCGACGCCGTTAGGCTCACCCGGTTGTTAAGATGCCGGCCCTAGAAGTCTTGACGCCTCGCTGCCAGCGAGGTCCCAGCCACGCCGCCGGGGTCCAGCGTTTAAACAGCTTAGGGCCCAGCGCGTTAAACGGCTTAGGGCCCAGCGCGCCAAACGGCTTATGATGGCTTTATGACTGAGGAAAAATCCGCCGCTTCCAGCGACAACCAGACTTTAGCTGACCGTGGTAACAACCGCTCACGTCAGCCCGCCAACTCCGCTTTCCGCGAGTTCATTGGTTCCAACTGGGGCCCGCGCCCGGAAAACACGCAGGGTCGTAACGAGTCTGCCCCTTGGGCTGCTGCCCGCCGTGAGGCTTTGGGCAAGCTGTTCCCCAACAAGCGCCTAGTGATTCCTGCCGGCCCGCTTAAGGTGCGTAACAATGACTGCGATTACCGCTTCCGCCCGCACTCGGCTTTTGCTCACCTGACCGGTACCGGCACTGATTTTGAGCCCGACGCCGTGCTGGTGCTTGAGCCTATCCGTGACGGCGGCGAGGGCCCCACTCACACTGCTGTGCTTTACTTCCGTCCGCGCGCTTCGCGTTCAAGCGAAGAGTTTTATGGCGACCCGCGCTACGGCGAGCTGTGGGTAGGGGTGCGTCCTTCCCTGGAGGAAGTTGAGCACGCCACCGGTATCGCTTGCGCCCACATTGACTCTCTAGGTGACGCCCTAGCTAAGGATGCGGGCACGCTAGAACTGTGTGTGGTTAGCGAGGCTGACCCCAGCGTCACTGAGCTGGTTAACCAGGTGCGCAGCCAAAACGGTGCAGCGGACGCCCAGGTTAACGCCGCTAACGACGCCAAGCTGCTAGAGGCTTTGGCTGAGCTACGTTTAATTAAGGACCAGTGGGAAATTGAGCAGCTGGAACTGGCTGTTTCGGTCACCAAGTCCGGTTTTGAAAAGCTGATTCGTTCTCTGCCGCGCGCCACTGAACACTGGCGTGGTGAGCGTGTGCTGGAGGGTGCTTTTGGCGCCGTGGCCCGCGAAGAGGGTAACGGTCTGGGCTATGACACCATTGCCGCCTCCGGTAACCACGCCAACACGCTGCACTGGATTAACAACGATGGGCGCGTGCTTGAGTCTGACATGGTGCTGGTTGACGCCGGCGCCGAGGTGGACTCGCTCTACACCGCTGACGTGACCCGTACCCTGCCGGTTTCGGGTACTTTCTCTGAGGCTCAGCGCAAGATTTATCAGGCAGTTCTCGACGCCGCCGATGCTTCTTTCGCTAAGGCTAACGAGCCCGGGGTGCGTTTCCGCGACCTGCACAATGCCGCCATGGAGGTTCTGGCTGAGCGTCTAGAGTCTTGGGGCTGCCTGCCTGAGGGCGTCACTGCTGCCCAGTCGCTTTCGGCTGAGGGCCAGTACCACCGCCGCTGGATGGTGCACGGCACCAGCCACCACCTGGGCCTGGATGTGCACGACTGCGCCCAGGCACGGCGTGAAATGTACATGGATGCACTGCTAGAGCCGGGCATGTGCTTCACCATTGAGCCGGGCCTGTACTTCCGCGCCGATGACCTGCAGGTACCTGAGGAGCTGCGCGGCCAGGCTGTGCGTATTGAGGACGACATTGTCATTGACCCTGATGGTAGCGCCCGTCGCATCACCGCCGACATTCCGCGTGAGACCGACGACGTGGAGAACTGGGTACGTTCTCTGCGCGGCTGATACGCAGTTAAGACCGGCGAAATTTAGCCATTAAAACTGTCTTTACTGGCTAATCTAGGTTTTGGGGTGGCACTTACTAAAGAGGTGCCACCCCAAAACTATTTGGTTTATTTAGCCGATCTTTTCACACTTTTGTGGTTAGCTCTGGCCATAGCTAGGGGGCTAACCTGAGGGCATGGAGGTTATGCGCACCCGTTCCGCAACCCGCGTCTACATCGCTCGTTTAGCCGGCACAGCGGTCTTTGACCCACTTGGTGATCAGGTAGGCAAAGTAGTTGACGTCGTCGTTTTAATTAACCTGCGCGCAGCTCCCCGTGCAGTGGGACTGGTAGTTGAGGTGCCCGGGCGCCGTCGAGTATTTGTGCCCCTTTCCCGCGTAACCGCCATGGAACCAGGGGCAGTAATTACTACCGGCGTGCTTAATATGCGTCGTTTCTCCCAGCGTTCACTAGAGACCCTGGTGGTGGGTGAGCTTTTAGATAAGCGCGTAACCCTGCGTGACGGGTCGGGCACCGTGGAAATCCGCGACGTGTGCATCGAAAAAGACCGCAACCATGACTGGAATGTGACGCGCCTATTTGTGCAGCGCCCGGTCACTGGGCGCCTGGGGCTCCGCAAAGGCGAAACTTTCACCGTTGAGGTGGGCGACGTCATCGGCCTGTCGCTGCGCCCCAATGAGCAGGGGGTTAGTGCGCTGCTGGCCACCATGGAGGATCTAAAGCCTGCTGACCTGGCTGACGCCTTACATGAGCTACCCCCCACCCGCCGCCTTGAAGTGGCCACAGCCCTAACCGATGAGCGCCTAGCTGACGCCCTGGAGGAGCTTTCGGCTGAGGATTCGCTAGCTATTTTGTCTAAGCTTGAGGCCCCACGCGCCGCCGACGTTTTGGATGTTATGCAGCCTGACGACGCCGCCGACCTAGTCTCCGAGCTGCCCCTACCTAAAGCTGAAGCCCTGCTGGCCTTGATGGAGCCCGATGAGGCTGCCGACGTGCGCCGCCTGATGGCTTATGACGACTACACCGCAGGTGGTTTGATGACCACTGAACCTATTATTTTGCCTCCCGAGGCCACTGTGGCCACCTTCCTGGCCCACGCCCGTAAGGAGGAGGGCAGCCCGGCCCTGGCCACTATGGGTTTCGTGGCTCGTCCCCCACTAGAGTCGCCTACTGGTCGTTTTATTGGCGTGGTGCATTTACAGCGGGCCCTACGTGAGCCTCCCCAAACCCTGGTGGGCTCCATTATTGATCGGGATCTGGAATCAGTTTCCCCGGGTGACTCTATTGGTACGGTTACCCGTATTTTGGCTACCTATAACCTAACCGCCCTGGCTGTAGTAGATGATGCAGACCGCCTGGTGGGAGCCGTCAGCGTCGATGACGTTTTGGACCACCTCATGCCCGATGACTGGCGTGACGCTGACGATGACGTAACCGATGAGGCCATCGAAAAGAGTGCAAATGGCTGACTCTCTAGACACTCCCCTAGACCCTTCACGACGCGGCTGGAAGCCGTGGCGGCGCGGCAGCGGCGATAAGGACGGTTTTGGCCGTTTTGCTGAGGCCACCGCCCGCTTTATGGGTTCGCCCTCATTCGTGCTGTATATGACCATTTTCGTAACCGCCTGGATCGTTGCGAATGTGGCCCTAGCTAGCGTGGGTTATGCCTGGGATGAGTACCCATTCATCCTGCTTAACCTGGCTTTTTCTACTCAGGCTTCATATTCAGCGCCGCTGATTATGTTGGCGCAGAACCGCCAAGATGACCGTGACCGCGTAACTGCTGAGCAGGATCGTCAGCGCGCTGAGCGCAACCTGGCTGACACTGAGTTTCTGACCCGTGAAATTGCGGCGCTACGTATCGCCATGAATGATGTGGCTACCCGTGACTTTGTGCGTTCAGAGATGCGTGACTTGCTGATGGAGATTGTGGCTGAGGAACGTAACCTGATCCAGGCCGCCGCCCAGCAGCAGGCCGAGTTTGCTCAGCGCCAGGCGCAGTTAGAGCAGCAGCATCAGTTAGATCAGCAGTGCCAACAGCAAAACAACCCTACTTCCAAGCGCGACTAGACGGCGTCTAGCAGCCCAGCTAACAACCTTTTGATAGCGGCAGCTTTTTCGCTGCTAGATATCTCAAATGTGATCTATGACCACACCGGTTCAATAGAAGTGTTAGCTGGGCTTTAGTATTAGCTCATGACACTACCCACCCAAGAGGCTATTGAGGCCGCTCTAGAGCGCGTCATCGATCCTGAAATTCGCCGCCCAGTTACGCAGCTGGGCATGGTGCGTTCTATTGATATTGCCGACGACGGCGCAGTTACTATCGGTTTGAACCTCACCGTGGCAGGTTGCCCGCTTAAAGACACCCTAACCGCTGACACCCAACGCGAGGTTGGCGCCGTCGCTGGCGTAACCAGCGTCAAGGTGGAGCTGGGGGTTATGAACGACGAGGAGCGTGCCGCCCTACGCACAAAGCTGCGCGGTGGCGTGGCCGAGCCGGAAATTCCTTTCACCAAGCCCGGCAACCTGACCCGCGTCTATGCGGTCACCTCCGGTAAGGGCGGCGTTGGTAAATCTTCGGTAACCGCTAACTTAGCTGCCGCCATGGCCGCCCAGGGGCTCAACGTTGGCGTGGTTGACGCCGATATTTACGGTTTCTCTATCCCCCGCATGTTGGGTGTGGACCACGTACCCACCCAGCTTGACGGCATGATTGTGCCCCCAGTTTCCCACGGGGTGAAGGTTATTTCTATCGGCATGTTTGTGGGCGAACACCAGCCAGTGGTGTGGCGTGGCCCGATGCTGCACCGCGCCGTGCAGCAGTTCCTCACCGACGTGTTCTGGGGCGATCTAGACGTGCTGTTGCTAGATCTACCTCCGGGAACCGGTGACGTAACCATTTCGGTGGCGCAGCTGCTACCTAACGCCGAGATTTTGGTAGTAACCACCCCACAGGCCGCTGCCGCTGAGGTGGCTGAGCGCACTGGCCTGATTGCCAGCCAAACCAAGCAGAAGGTGGTTGGGGTAATCGAGAACATGTCCTACATTGAGCAGCCTGACGGCACCACCCTAGAGATTTTCGGTTCCGGCGGGGGCGCCCAGGTGGCCGCTAACTTGAGCCGCGAGCTGGGTTATGAAGTGCCGGTGCTAGCGCAGCTGCCACTGGACATTAATGTGCGCGAAGGCTCTGACTGTGGGGTGCCGGCTTCTATTGCCGACGACGGCCGCCCCGCTGCTGGCTCTAGCGCTGCCCAGGGCCTAGCTGGGGTGGCACGCAAGCTCGGTCACCGCGCACGCGGCCTGGCTGGCCGCAGTCTAGGCGTCAGCCCAGTCTAAAGACACCGTGCCTTAATCTGCGCTTTTACAAATGCGCCTTTAACAAACCAAACCTCAAACCAAACTGTGGGGGCCGCTTGCAATGCAAGCGGCCCCCACGTCTAATTCGGTCTAACCAGTCTTGAGCCTAACCAGTTTTGGCTCTAACCAGTTTTGGCTCTAATTAGGTCTAATCAGTTTGGGTCTCTAGCCGGGTTTGGCTATCTAGCTGAGTTTGACGCTAACTAGCAAGCCGTCGCCCACTGGCAGGATATTGGTCAGCAGCTGCTCGTGAGCGATAAGTTCACGCCCCAGTTGACGCATGATTACGGTTTGCGGATCGCGACGGGCCGGGTCAGCCACATTGTCGTTCCATAGCGCGCGCGTGATGGCTAGGATGCCGCCTACGCGCAGCATACGTAGCGCCATGTTGACTAGGTTGGCGCTTTCGCTGGGGCCGCAGTCCAGTACCACCATGTCGTAAGAGTTGGCTGCCATACGCGGCATCACGTCGCTGGCGCGTCCGTTAATCATGCGGAAACGCGAAGCTTGGTAACCGGCATTCATAAACATGCGCCTAGCTTGGCGATGTAGTTCAGCCTCCAGATCAATGGTGGTTAGTACGCCGTCGGAACCCATGCCTGAAAGCAACCACAAGCCTGAGACTCCAACCCCGGTACCAACCTCAGCTACAGCTTTGGCTCGCGAGACGGCTGCCAGCATACGCAGCGCTGCACCTGTACCGCTGGAGACCGGGGTGGCCCCCAGTTCAGTGCCGCGCAGACGGGCCAACGTCAGCACCTCGTCTTCGAAAGCCTGCTCCTCGGTATAGACCCAGGTGAGGTTTTTATCAGCACGCAACAGATACTCCTGGCATATGACGGGTGGGAACAGCGCTTACATAGTATCGCCTTAAGGAAGAAAATATGGCCAACTAGCTCACCAGGTGGGCAAGGCCATCATTCCTAGGGCATAAATTGGCCCCGGTTAGGCGCCGCAGCTGCATAGGGGAATTTATACTAAGAGACGTGTTTGGTATTAGCGGTGGCGAGTTCCTAGTAATCCTGCTGGTGATCATGGTGGTGATCGGCCCCTCCCGGCTGCCTGAATACACGCGTACTTTCGCCCAGTTTGTGCGTAAAGCCCGCGTGAGCTTGGAGGGCGCTAAGGCTTCGGTACGCGAGGAGCTAGGCCCAGAGTTGTCAGATCTGAAGCTGGCTGATTTTGACCCGCGCAATTACGACCCGCGCAAAATTGTGCGTGACGTTATGGGTGAGGATCTTGAGGCCATTAAGCGTGATCTAAGCAATCCACTTGAGGCCCTTAAAGAAACTGTCACTGACACGGTTTCTGTAGCCGACGACGTCGCCACTAGCGGCCGCGATGCCCTGCAGTCCCAGCCTGGGCAAGCTCCCCTGGCTGAGCCCACTGATTCCTCCACGGAGCCTGCTGTCTCCTCCACTGACTCTAGCCAGGCTGACGCTGAACAGGCCACTGCGGCTGACACTGACGCTGAACAGGCCAGCGCCGACGCTAGCGCACAGGCTACTGACGCAGCCAGCGCTGAGACCGATTTCGCCCCAGCCGCCACTGCTGGCGCCGACAGCGGCGATTTTGATGACACTGCCTACATAAACCCGCCCGACTCGGTCACTAGTGCCCAAGTAGACACCGACAACTCCGCTAACGCACTCAACCAGGCACTAGAGGGCCAGAGTCTTGATGATGAGCCTAGCGATGCTGACAGCGAGGCTTCAACCAACGCTGACGCCCCAGCGGACACCGCCCCCACTGCGGCGGCCGTAGACGCTGCCGCAGCCAATATCGCCCTAGCTCCCCTAACCGATGCTGATGCGGCCCTGCTAGCGCAGCTACGTAGCCAGGTGGAGCTAAGCCCGCGCGACATTTTACGGGCCGCTAGCGTCGCCAAACGCCCTGCCCCAGCCGCAGCCGGCGTCGAGCTTTAAACTACGCAAAATTGGCTTAAAAGCGCCATTTAAAGCAAAAGGGTCACTCACCAAGAGTGACCCTTTATGTATATGCGTTAGCGCTAAGACTTAGATGGTCTCTAACGCTGCGGCGAGGTCTTTGACCTCTTCGGGGCTAATCTCAAGCACCAGTCGGCCGCCGCCTTCTAGAGGCATGCGCATAATGATGGAACGACCTTCCTTGACTACCTCAAGCGGACCGTCACCAGTCCGAGGTTTCATGGCTGCCATGGCATCACCTTTCGCGAATCACGAGCATGGATCCCAAAACGCACACTCAACTGTTTCCAGTATAGTCTTGTGAACCTTTAAATGTGATCGCTAGGTGCGTAAAAACACCAAATTTCATGGCTGCTATTTAATGCTATCAGCCCTGCTCAGCACGACGATGGGCACGGTTTTCTGCGGCTTTAGCGGCAATTCTGGCGCTAGCACCAGAAACCACCAGGTCAACCGCCTGCTCAGCATTATCAGCTAGCTGCAATAAATTCATGTCATCAGCACTAATCATGCCTTCCGCAACCATTGTGGTAGACATCCAATCTAACAATGGCCCCCAATAATCTTGTCCTACTAGCACAATTGGGAAAGAGCGGGCCTTTTGAGTTTGCACTAAGGTAGTAGCTTCGAACAATTCGTCCATGGTGCCAAATCCCCCTGGCATAACCACGAAACCATCCGAATACTTAATGAACATAGTTTTGCGCGCAAAGAAATAGCGGAAGTTAACGCCTAAATCAACATATTCATTTAGGCCTTGCTCGTGCGGCAGTTCAATTCCTAAGCCAACACTTAAACCGCCCACCTCATGAGCCCCACGGTTAGCCGCTTCCATCATGCCCGGACCACCACCGGTGATAACCGCATAACCGGCATTAGCTAAACCGGCCCCTACAGCGCGGGCTTGTTCATAGGCGGCCGCGTCTTTAGGAGTGCGGGCTGAACCAAAGACACTGATGGCTGGGCCAATGCCAGTAAGCGCCCCAAAGCCTTCTACAAACTCAGACTGGATACGCAACACCCGCCAAGGGTCCTCATGCAGCCAGGCGGCGTCGTCGGAACTAGCTAGCAGGCGAGCGTCGGAGGTGTCTCGCGGGATCTGGCTACCACGCAGCAGCACTGGGCCACGGCGATAGGTTTCACGTTTGCTCAATTATAATTTCCTAACCTTAGGGCAAATGCCGTTCCATTACTAACAAAGTGCCACTAAAACCATACCGCCGATATCACTATCTGAACGCTTTTTGCGCCGTCGGCATGTAACAAAGTAAGGGTATGCGAATCCCACAAGGTTGAGTTGTATTACAACACGGTCACTTTAGGGCCTAATAGTTAACAGCCTTTTATCAGCTTTGCTAGGATACACACAGATTAATTACTCCCTTAAGAGAGGAAGCCATGGTCCCGTCGTGGTTACTCGCCGCAAACCGGCGTCGCAGCAGTGCGCTAGCTGGGCTTTGCGTTGTAGCTCTAGCACTCCCCACGCTAGCTAACGCAGCCCCCGAACAATCTGTCGAAAATGAGCGTACCTGGGTAGGTACGCAGATCGGCTCTACCATCGCCAAGGATCGGTTCTGTGATGTCAATGGCGATGGCAGGGGCTATGGCTCTACCAGCACTGGCAAGCAAGACATCGTTACGGCCTCCCCTTCCGGCCTGGTTACCGTCATTCCGGGCGGCAACCCCGGCGGCAAAATGCCGGTGGCGGGCACAAGCAGCTTCAAGATTCCTGCTTCACCTAATGTTTCTGTATCCTGCGTACTTGACGTTGACCATGATGGCAAAGATGAGATACTGGTTTCTTCATCAACTGCCGGTAAAGCTTGGCTAATTTACGGCAGGACTGACTTTTCTGACGTTGACTACACCAAGCTCTCAGAAAAAGGCCAGGGCTTCACCATCACCGGCACCCCGGGTACCACCCACTTCTCAGCCGTCTTCGCGGGTAAATACGACGGCGATTACCGTGCTGACATCGTCGTGCTTAACCCTGAGGGCAACCGCTCAGTAGCTCATCTTATGAATTTGGATGGGCGTCTGGGTGATATAGATTTAAACAATCCCGATCACCATGAGCGCACCTCGAAGTTGTACAGCCCTGAAGGCATGTTCTTTGATTCCATTCAACTCGTCGGCAATGTTAATCGTAGTGGCCATACCGACTACGTGCTTACCGCCTCTGATGCTAATGGCAAGCACCCTAAAGCTTGGCTAGTAACCAATATTGGAACCTATTCTTACCTAAACGACCCCTTTGCTGGGACCGCTGAAATCACTCTGGAAGAGAACAGCTACCTGGGTAAGGCCACTACAGCTGCTAACGCCGGAGACGTTAACGGCGATGGCTACGAGGACACCCTGATTGGTTTTAATGGCGGTGTGGCGCTGCTTTATGGTGCTAGAACTTTGCCCAGCACCTACACGATTAACAGCACTAACCAGACTGACCCCAATGTTGCGGTGCTTACCGGCGCCGGCTCTGGCTGGTCAGTGGCTTCTTTTGCCCGCGAGGGTAAGCCTCATTTGGTGGCTGTAGGTGCCCCCTATGCAGGCGACGGCGAGGTCTACTACTTCCCGGCCACTGCTTTTACCGCCGGTTCTCACCCGATCAGTGGTTTGGGTGACCAGGTGACCACCATTAAGGCTAAGCAGCCAGGTACTCGCTTTGGTATTTCTGTGGCCTTCTCTGGCTCTTTCCCGACCGAACCGCCTATTTTGGTAGCTGGCGCTGACAATGCCACCAAGCAAACGCCTGCTAGCGCCGCTGATTTTGGCCCCAACGCCTATATTCAGGTCATGTATTTAGGCCCGGCAGCAACCCCCACGCCTGCACCCACCGAGACAGCGCCCGCAGCCCCCACCCAGGAGCCCACTGCGGAACCTACCCAGGCGCCTACTGCGGCCCCCACCCAGGAGCCCACGGCTATCGCTATCCCGCAGGAGCCTAGGACCCCGCTTTCGCCGCTGCCGGTTGTGCCTGCTAAGCCTTCACCGCTACCTGCCCCGGTTGACGCCGGCGTGTTGGTAACTGACAAGCTGCCTAGCGCTAACGCCAAGGTTAAGACTGGTGCTGTGCACTCTTCTAAGCTGGCTATCACCGGTTTGGATGCTGCCAGCGGCCTAGTAGCCCTGGCCCTGTTGGCTACTGGTGCGGGCGCGCTGGTTTTGCGCTCTCGCCGTAGTGCCTGAGCTGAGTAAACTGAGGGCGTGAAAGACCCTCAGATTGCTCGCCGTAATCTATATGTACGCGTAGCCGCCTCACCTGGTTTCAGTGGGGCGGCTCGTGCTAAACGCGCACGTAGACGCGCGCGCCACGGGCGAAACCTGGGTCTACCCCTGCTGCGCCCTAACCACCCGGGCTGGAATACTCGCTCAGCCCAGTTTGATCAGGTCGCAGTGGAGATTTTTAGGGAGCTATCCCAGCGCCACCCTAAGCTTGGCCAAGTTGAGCTGGCGGTGGAGGCAGTGCCGGCCTCAGACCCGGCCCCTTGGGAGGATGCCACCTGCCTGGCCCGGTTCTTCCCGGCTGAGCATAAAGCAGGTTTACACGCCCGGATCGTGCTCTACCAGCGCCCTATCCGCTCCCAGTGCATTAGCCCTGAGCAGCTGCAAGAGGTGCTTTATATAGTGCTGTTAGAGCAGTGTGCCCAGGCACTTGGGGTTTTACCCCAAGACCTGGACCCTGATTACTAAGCGGGCCCTGATTACTAAGCGAGCACTACAGCCGAATACGCCGCTGGGCGGTGGCCTCAGTTACTTCAATGCGGTCAATCACCGAGATCAGTGTGCCCGCCTGATCACCAGAGGTTTCGCGGCTAACCAAGGTAGCTGCAACTGCGCCGCTAACACTAACTGCCTGCACACTTTCGGGAACCTGCGCTACCTGGGTTGATAGCGCTGGCAGGGTCAAGGTGCTGGTCCAGTTAGAGCCGATCGCGCTGAGCGTGACCTGCTTGGGCTGGGCTGAGGAGTTAGTTAGCAGCAGCTGACTAGTTACGTCTTGGCGTGGCAGCATAGCTACCCCACCCTGGCCAGTTTGGGCCTGCGACCAGGTGAAATCGTGAATGTGCTGGCCTGACAGCTCCGGGTATTCACTACCTTGTGAGGTAGACAATGCGGCGGCGCTTACCGGCTGGTCAGAATCGATTTTTACACCGTAAGTACCCTGGGCTAACCCACCTAGCGGCAGGTCAGCCACTTGGCCGGCTTTAACATTTAGGGCACTGGCGGGCGCAAATTCCACCGGCCCGCTTTTACCCAGCAAGGTTACTTTCACATGCGCAGTTTTGGTGCCGGGGTTGAGTACCCGCAGGCGCGGCTCGTTAAGGGATCCGCTTAGGTCCAGGCTCTCTGCACTAGCCGTGGGGTTGGGCGTCGCAGCAGCTGCGGTTGGGCTGGGCGGCGGCGTCGCAGCGGCTGTAGTCGCAGTAGCGGTAGCGCTAGGGGTAGCTTTGGCACTTGCTTTAGCACTGGGGGTGACACTTGCTTTAGCAGCGCCGCTAGCTTTTGCACTCGCTTTGGCAGTGGCTTTAGCGCTGGGGGTAGCTGTGGTGCTGGCAGCTGCGGTTGGGCTGGGCGACGGCGTCGCAGCACCATCAGCAGCAGCTGCCTGGGGAGTGATTTGCGAGGCAGCCTTATCAATACTTAGCGCCCCAATGGTCAGTGAAGTGCCCGCCGAGGCCGTAGAAGTAATAATGTCACTGCCTGCCGCAGATTCGCCGTCGAGCTTTTGTGAGGCCACCCAGGCGGCCACGCGACCACCCTCAGCCTGTACCCGCAAAGCTAGCTGAGGGTCGGCGTCGGCAGAGTTTTCCAAAGCCAACTGGGTGGCTTTACCGGGAGCAATAGACAGCTGGCCGTCACTAGGCAAAGAAATCTCGCCGCTAGCACCCCAGGCGGTGACCTTAACGTTAACAGTGGTGTTACCCGGATTAGCCACATACAGTGTCGAGGAGCTACCCACAATAGTGGCCCCACCAACAATCCAGCTGGTCACTGAGCTTTGAACGCAGCCGCCGGCAGTTAAAGAACGCAGGTCTCCACTATCGGAGTAAGCCACCATGGCCCCACCCGCTTTAGTGCGGGAGGCGGATTGATCCAGCTTAATGGTGGCGCCTGAAATGTCGTAGCTAGAGACCACGCCATCTTTAATGGAGGCCTGGCTACCGCCGGCACGTTTAATGTCACCAACGCTTAGGGTGTAGCCCACCGGCTGGGTGTAAGCCGGGGCCTGTAAGTTATTTTCGGCGCTAGCAGGGCAAATCAGATCATCACTGGCACTGGTAACCGTAACTGTTTGCTCAATACCAGGCGCGTATTTATATACCGACCAGCCATTAGCTTGCCAGGCCAGCGCTCCCCCAGAGCAAGTCAATGCCAGGGCCCCCACGCTAGCTAGGGCACCTTTCCAGGTCAGACGCTCAGGGCGGGTAAATACTTTGAGCTGCTTCATGACTGCTTCCTAAACGGCACGGCTGCCAACACATAGAGCCCGGCAAAAACCATCAAGGCCAAGCCCAGCGGGGTGCTAGTGCCGTACTTGATTTCAACGCGCCCAGCTTGGGAGGGCAAAACATAGGCTTGACGCCACTTATCCACCTTGGTGGGGGTTAAAGCCTGACCGTTGAAGCTAGCTTTCCAATGGCTAGAAGCACGTTCGTTAAGAATCAGGGTGCGGCTAGCAGAACTTGCCGGCAGCTGGGCTCCAGAAGTGAGCATGGAGGCAGAAACTGCCTTGACCGTATTGTCTGCGCCCTGTGCATGCACCCGCGCGGATAAGTCCGCATGGGAGGGGTTAACGCGCCAAACCATGGCGGTGGAGGTGTCAGCTAGACGCTCCAGGCCCGGGGTGGCGTCCAGGGCACTGGCGGTATCTGCCGCAATCGCGGTGGACTGGCCTTTTTGTAGCAAAATCAGGCTGACACCGTGGCTAGCTAGGCTATCGACAGCCCCTGACTGCTGGCCTTTAAGTAGCGCGCCAACGCTGCTAAGCAAAGCCAGGTTAGCTTCGTCGTAGCTGCGCGATGCGTTAATGACACTGGCCGGAGCCACATCAGCCAGCTGGACGCCGTCGCCACGCCACAACTGCACCCGCAGCTGATCTGCCTGGCTGGAAAGGTACAAAACCCGCTGCTTAGTGGTTGAACGCTGGGACTCTAAACCAATCGCGTTTAGCTGCGTGGAGCTTTGGCTGACCTCCAGTTGGGGGGCGCTTAGCACGCCACCCACGCCGGCAGCCAAAATAGCTAAGGCGCTAAAGGCGGTGATGGTGCGGCCGGGGCGGGCCAGGGTGAAACGCTTAGCGCGGCTAAACACGTCGGCGCTTGCCAAAGCCCCTGCCAGGCTCAGCGCGAAGGCGAAACTGACCAGGCCAAAGGGGGTCTGCCCAAAGCGATGGGCAAACACCACCAGCACCAAGCTGGCTACCCAACCAAACAGGGCTAGTCGTGCCAGGGCTAGCGCCTGCATTCCACTAAGCGCCCCGATAACCATCAAAGCCAGCGCCAACAGCACGGTAAAGGCAGCCAGCACCCAGCCAGCTGGGCTCAGATCAGTACCCACCAGCAGTTGGTAGAGGCTGCGGGGCGGGCCGTTCAGCTCCCCGGCTTGCCCCCAGGTAAGCGCCAGGGCACTGCCGCGCATACCGCTGCGCAGCAAGGATAAGCTGGCACCAATAGTGGGGATTAACACCACCAGGGTGGGAGCGGCCAGAACCCCTAAACGCACCCATTCTTTGCGATGCCATAGCCCATAGAGCAGCATCATTAGCACCACCACCGGGCCCACTAGCGGGGCCAGGCAGGTAATTAGAGCCCAGGCTAGGGCGGCGCTAGCTAGCGCGTGGTAGTTAACGTCCCAGCGTTTAAGCGGTCGGGCCACGGCCAGAGGAAGAGCAGTTTCGGGAGCTTCAGCTTCAGTGGCGTCCTCATCGTGTTCACGTGAACCCACGGTTCCGCGAGCCACTGCTTCCCGGCGCGCCCAGCCCAGGCCGCGCAGGGTGGTAGCCAGGGCGAAGGGAAGCAGTAGGTGCACTAGCGCCGAGTTAATACGCCCCTGCATCAGGTAGGTCAGGCTCAGCGGGTTAATCACCCAGGCAGCCGCCGCCCAGGCGCGCAGCGCGATACGCCGGGTTAGCGCCCCGGCTGCTACCCAGCCGCCTAGCAGGCTCAGCGGTAAGAAAGCCACCAGCAGCACATAGTTCAGGTTTGCACTGGTTAGGGCCAGGGGCGCAGTGATTGTGCGCGCCAGTGCGAAAGGAATAAAGGTACTTACCGGCCAGGTGGCCACGCCGTCGCCGCTGGGCAACCAGTTACTGGTGACTAACTGCCAGCTTTCGCGCACAGAGTAGTCGTAACCAAAGGTGAAGCGGCCAGAAACTGCGCCTGCTAACGCCACTGAGCGCAGCAACCAGCCGCCCACCCCTAACGTGAGCACTAGCAGCAGGCTGAAAACCTGTAGCCGGCGCCGCGCGATGAAGGCTAGTTCGCGGCTTTCTAGCTCACTGGGCGCCTGTTCGCGTTCACGCTGTTGGCGCAGCTGACGCACCTGGTCACGGTTGACCTGACGAATCTCACTGGCAGGCAGGTACAGCTCGTTGAGGGCACGCCTGGGCAGGCGGGCGTTGCGCATAAGCCGGGCGCGCAGCCCATGCACCACACGCGGGTGGCTTAGCAGCCAGTAGGCTGAGGCGATTTCGTCGCGCGCTAGTTGCCCCTGGCCAGCCAGGGCGCGAGCCAGGCCACGGCCTAGACCTAGGGGAAGTATCCATAGCCACACCAAAATCGGTGCGGGCACTGCGCTTACTTGCAGCCAGTTCAGCAGCTGGGCGATGCGGCGTTGACGGAAGGAAAGTTCCGGGTTGGGGGTGGTTGTCGCCTTGGCGCGCTCAGTGGTTTCGCTGGCTCCTGCTGCGCCCGGCTCGCTTTTTGCCCCCTGAGCCTCCTCGACGTCGTCAAGGCTGGCTGTACCCTCAGCGTCGGCAGCGAGCTCAGCACTGGCGTCAGGTCCTGACGCATCCGCAGCGGCGTCGTCGTTGGAGCCAAGCCCACGCAAGCCTAAGTAGCTGGCTTGCCGGTGGCGGATCACGGCCTCGGGCACCACAATTACGCGGTAACCAGCCAGGCGCATTACTTTAGATAGCTCTAGGCCGTCACCGAAGGGGCCAAAGTGCTCGCTAAAGCCACCAAGTTTAATGAAGGGGTGGTAATCCACCAGAACGCCAGCGCTACCGACTGCCAGCACGTCAACACGGTCATCATATTGGCCCTGGTCGATCTCGCCGGGCACGATCTCATTGGCGCGGCGAGCACTGGCGGTAACGCGCAGACCCACCTCTAAAAGTTTGCCGGGGTTGTCCCAGTCCACCTGTTTAGGCCCAGCCATAGCTACCGAGCGGGCATTGGCGGTGGCGCTTTGTAGATTCTCTAGGCAGTCAACCTGTGGGGCACTGTCATCGTGGAGCAGCCACAGCCAAAGCGGCGTATTGGTGTTGACGTGGCTGCGGTAGTGTCCGCTTTCAATTAATTCGACGGCGCGCGCTACCGCCTGGCCAAAATTCATGGCTTCGGGGGCGTTTATCAGCTCTGTGTGGCTTAGCGCGGTTAAACCGGAGGCTTGCACCAGTGCCTGTAAATCTTCGGTGGAGGCACTGGTGGCCTCAACATTAACTACCAGGGTTAGCTGCGGGGCGCGGGTTTGTAGCGCCAGCGCAGTTAAAGCCTGGTTCAAATACGGACTAACACCCGACGTAACCAGGATGGCAATGGTTTGGGTCAGGCTTTTAGTCGTTAGCACACTCATCGATTCTGCTTAATATCACGCCTTTCGCGCTCAGACAAGCCACCCCAGATACCGAAGCGTTCATCATACGCGAGTGCATATTCTAAACATTCGCGTCGCACCTTGCAGGTCTTGCATACGCTCTTAGCGTCGCGAGTGGAGCCGCCTTTTTCGGGGAAGAAAATATCTCCGGGCATACCCTCGCAAGGTGCGCCTGCCTGCCAGCTTATATCACCCTTTTTGAAAATGGAGGTGAATACGATGGCTGGCTTGCGCGAAGAGTTTGAGGAGTCATCAGTTGACTGGACCCCGACACCATTGTCAGCGGCGTCCTCACCACTGAGGCCACTGCTGGTAATAGGTCCATTCGAGAAGATCTCGTACATAACACGCCCTAACGTTTTGTAATGATGAGCATAGTTGGGGTCAGCTAAGGATACATAGGTCTAGCTGGGACTAGATACCTACGCATCATTGACGTGATCCGCGTGTGGGGGAAGGGGGGAATCTGGTCTAATTTTGCCATGGTCTCTAAACGCTTGTCATTTGAACGCTTGTTCGATTTGTTACCGAACCTTTATAAACCGGCCGTCATCTGGTATGGGATTGACGAGCGCATCGAATTGAGCGGACACGTAGTCAATATGTGGTCTTCGAAGGTGGCCGCGCTACTAGATAGTGAGATTGGCACCCCCAATCTAACCGTTCATATGGCTCTGCCGCCACACTGGCGTTCGATTGTGTGGGCGGCTGGAATTTGGCGCGCTGGCAACGTTTTAACGCTAGACAGTGACCAGGAAGCAGAGTTGTCACTGGCTTGCAGCGAGGAAAATTTAAATCCTGGAGCTGAAGTTAGCGTGCTCACTCCCCTGGCTTCTTTGGCACTACGCTGGCCCGGAACGCTGCCACCACTTACTCTCGACGGCGCCGCCGACTTGATGTCTTATCCCGACAGTTTTACGCCAATCGCCTGCCCGCCAGGCGCACCCGCTTGGCTAAGCAATGGTGAGCTTGAGTCTCGTCAGCAAATTTTGGACCAGTCGGGACTTTGTGCCCAAACATTAGCGGATATTAACGATTCACAAAAACCTCAGAAGATAACAGCTTTAACAGCATCAAGCCCAAATCAAGCCACTATCAACCCCGGGCAAACAAATAGGACCAGCCAGTCTTTGAGCCCGAATTCCAAGACGACACGCCCGAACAGCGAAGAAAGTTACACTAACGAGATTACGCCATTAGCGATATCCACTTCGGATACCCGCCAGGCTTTACTGGCAACCTTAGGGGCTTGGCTAAATGGTCGCACCGCTCTACTGCTGGACCCGCAACTACCGGCAGACCAGATGCGCCGCGCCCTAGCTCAAGAAGGCTGCACCAGCTTAAATGCGTAACTGCTAACAGCATTCACAATTATGTTAGCTGCCGCTTTGGGCGCCAGCCAATTTATATAACTCCAGCTAATTACCCTCCAAAACAGCCCTGACCAGGCAGTATGTCCAAAAATAAATATATTTACATATTTACTTTTGCTCACCTACTGTGATGTTAGACATTTTGAAAAATACCTCTTGTATGACGAACGTTCGTCACATTTAAGCTGTTAATAACAGTGGCATTCCAAATATTTCCACTCGTATAGAAAGCTGATTATCATGCAAACCGCAAAGATTTCGCGCCCAGTTGCTGCGTTTTTCTGCTTATGCCTATGCATCTACTGCTGCGGTTGCGGAATTATCGGTTCTCAGCAATCCGTCCCAAGTGTGTCCGCTACCGTTTCTCCAGATGGTTTAGTTACCAAGAATCAGGAAACTTGGGCGCTTGCTACAGATCCTTATGTTGGCAGCAATAACGGCATGATAGTCGCGGTTACTGAAACCTATATTCAAATTTGCATGAATAAACAGGGTTTGTCGTACGAAGTGGAGCCTTATAGTCCCTCACAAGGAACCTCAATTGTGGCTTCAGGTGGCGGGCGGCTGCTATTTAACGAAAAGATAGCCGCAAAATATGGCTATTCAGTTCCGCGTGAAGACAGTATTCAGCCTCGC
>ERZ772958.449-NODE-449-length-18253-cov-13.662875_pt1 | contig 18253 bp, 17 predicted proteins | sample MGYA00580681_ERZ772958 | MGnify/ENA primary metagenome ERZ772958 (study PRJEB29015, sample SAMEA2738089) | human oral metagenome | biome: human oral; feature: human-associated habitat; material: saliva | place: China | collected 2275 ...
GTTTTCCGTGATTCACACCACAAAGTTTCTTTCCTAAACTCCTCCAACATCACCAACAGGCAACTCGGATTTCCTTCAAGCAAGAAACCAAAACACTATACAATTGAAAGCCAGTCAACCGCTTCTGACTAGGAGAAACACCGAAGAAGTTCTTCGTTTTTTCCTCCTCGCCGCGGCGACTCATACAACTATACAGACCCCTAAACACCCCTGCAACCCGAAATAGGGTGAAGTGGACCACAAACAAGGCCTCAAATAGGTTTCAAACACCCTTCCAGGTACTAAAATGCCTAGTCAGTGCTTTTTATGGGTGCTAGAACTTCTTTACAAAAAGTTTAAAAACCTTCAAAACACCCCAAAAAATCTGGAGAAGCTCCCTAATAGAGCCCATATAGAGGGGCAGAAGCCCCTCAGCATCAAAGCCCCTCAGCATCAAGAAGAGGGGAAGAGAAGACGGGAAGAAAAAATGGGATGAGGGGCTCGGCCCCTCCCCCATCTCTCCCCCATCTCTGTATCGCGGCGCTTCCCCGTTCTGCGGCCTCTCTACCTACATTACCTACATATAGGGAGAGCACAGAAGAGCATAGAAAAGGAGGGCACCCCCTCACGGGGCGCCCTCCTTATTCAAGCTATAGGGTTCAAGCTAAAGAGCTACAGTCCGTAGCTCGCAAGCTTCAAAACTCTAGTTCGCGGTAGCGCGACGACGAGAAACATCGTACAGAGTAATGCCCACAGCCATCGCCGCGTTCAAAGACTCCATCGCAGAATCAATCGGAATCGACACAATCTGATCGCAGTTCTCAGTCACCAGGCGGGACAGACCCTTACCCTCAGAACCAACCACCACGCACAGCGGCTCATTCGCAAGCTCCAGAGCCGGCAACTCAATATCGCCACCGCCATCCAGACCAATCACGAAAATACCCTGCTCCTTAGCCTGCTGAATCACGCGAGTCAGATTAGTCGCCATCGCAACAGGAATACGAGCAGCCGCACCAGCACTAGTCTTCCACGCACCAGCAGTCACAGCAGCCGAACGACGCTCAGGAATAATCACACCATCACCGCTAAACGCGGACACGCTACGAATAATCGCACCCAGGTTACGCGGATCAGTAATACCGTCCAAAGCAACAAACAGCGGCGGAGTCGACAACTTACCCGAGTGCCAACGCTCCATAGTATCCAGCACCAGGTCAGTCGCGTCCGGGTACTTGTACGGCGGAATCTGCATCGCAACACCCTGATGCACAGAACCATCAGTCAAACGATCCAGCTCGCTACGCGGAATCTCCAGCATCGGAATATTGCGCTTATTCGCAATAGTCATGATCTCGCGAACGCGGTCATCAACCTCAACACGGCTCATGATGTACAAGTGCTTCGAGGGAATCTCAGTACGCAGAGCCTCAAGCACCGCATTACGACCAGTCACCAGCTCATCGCTAGCACGCTTACCGCCCAAACGAGTCTGGAACTTACGGTTCGTACCGGTAGCAGCACGACGCTCAGCCGCACGCTTCATCTTATACGCCTTGTGATAAACGCGGTCCTCAGCCTTCGGAGTAGGGCCCTTACCCTCAAGCGCCTTACGACCGTGACCACCAGTGCCCTTAGTAGCACCCTTCTTCTTGCTGGTAGCGCCCGGGCGCGAACCTGCCTTAGCCATTCTTCTCTTCCTTCGTCAAAGTAATGAATACGAGTCTACGCGAGAGAAACCCGCCCGACCTAAGCCTTACGCACAAACGCGGGGCACATCACCCTCTAGCCAACGCTCCAGCTCGAACCATTCGCGCCATCCTTCACCTGCACACCAGCAGACGCCAACAGATCACGCATCGCATCAGCCTTCGCCCAATCCTTCTGAGCACGAGCCTCCGCACGCTCCGCCAACACAGCCTGAATCAGCGCATCCAGAGCCTCGTGCTCAGCACCCGAAGTGCCCTCAGCATTAAAGCTCATCAGCTGCGCCAGACCCAGAACCTCAGCCATAGCCATCACAGCATTCGCCGCCTCCGAAGCATCCTCACCAGCAGCAAGTGCCGCATTACCCGCACGAGTCTGCTCATGCAGAACCGCCAGAGCACGCGGAATATTCACGTCATCATCCATAGCCTCAGCGAAAGCCTCCGGAACCTCACGGCCCGGCTTCAGCACATCCTGAGTAGCAGCAAGGAACGCCTCAACACGCTCAATAGCGGTTGCCGCCTCCTGCAGAGACGACGGACGGTAATCAAGAATCGAACGATAATGCGCACTACCGAGGTAGTAGCGAACCACCAACGGGCGCGCCATTTCAAGCATCTGCGCCGGCGAAATCGTATTACCGATAGACTTCGACATCTTCTCACCCTCATAGGTGACCATGCCGTTATGCATCCAGAAGTTCGCGAAATCATCACCGGCAGCAGTCGACTGCGCCAGCTCATTCTCATGGTGCGGGAAACGCAAATCCAAACCGCCACCGTGAATATCAAAACGCGAACCCAAATACTTACCAGCCATCGCCGAGCACTCCAGATGCCAGCCCGGACGGCCGCGACCCCACGGAGACTCCCACGAAGCAGTCAGCGGCTCGCCCTCCTTATACCCCTTCCACAGGGCAAAATCGCGAGGGTCACGCTTACCGCGCGGATCAGCATCCGCAGAATCCTGCATATCCTCAACGCTCTGATTCGTCAGCGCACCATACTTATCCCACGAACGCACATCAAAATACACGTCACCAGAATCATCCAGCGCAGGGTACGCGTGGCCACGATCAATCAGACGCTGAATCAGAGCGAACATCTCCGGAATATGACCGGTCGCGCGCGGCTCATACGTCGGCGGATCAATACCCAGCGCCGCATACGCCTGAGCAAAAACCTTCTCAAAACGGTACGCGAGCGCCCACCACTGCTCATTCGGGAACTCACCCTCAAAACCGGGCTCCATAGAATCAGCAGACTTCGCCAAAATCTTGTCATCAATATCAGTGACATTGCGGACCGTCGTCACCTTCAAACCGCGGTAACGCATCCAACGGCTCAACTGGTCAAAAACCAACGCCGAACGGATATGGCCCAGATGCGGTTCACCCTGCACCGTAGCACCACAATAATAGATACGCGCCTCACCGGGCACGACGGGCTCAAACTCGCGAATAGTCGCGGAAGCTGAATCATAAAAACGCATAGTCACACTCTCATTCTACGGGGTCGGTTCAGACACCGGGGCGGTAATCAGCGATAGGTTACAGAATGGCTCGAAGCAACCAAACACCTACGAACGCGGATACACCAGCGCCGTCGCAATAGCAGCCACACCCTCGCCACGGCCCGTTAAACCCAAACCATCAGTAGTCGTCGCAATCACCGTCACCGGAGCACCCGCCGCCTCGCTCAGCACGCGGTTCGCCTCATCACGGCGCGGAGAGAACTTCGGGCGGTTACCCACCAGCTGAACGCTCACATTACCAATCTCAAAACCAGCAGCACGCACAATCGCCGCAGCCTCAGAAAGAATACGAACACCCGAAGCACCCTTCATATCCGGGCGATCCACACCGAAATTAGAGCCCAAATCCCCCGTGCCCGAGGCGGCAAAAAGAGCATCCGCGGCAGCATGAGCCACCACATCACCATCAGAATGGCCACTCAAACCACGCTCACCCGGCCAATGCAGACCAGCAACATACAGAGGAGTACCCTCCTCACCAAAAGCGTGGACATCAACACCGGTACCAACACGAGGAATAACAGTCATCACAGGACCCTTCAATCGATCAAACATCTTCTCAGCAACAGTGCCTCGGCACAAGAGGCGTTAGGTGGCAATCTTAGGCAGCCAGCTTAGGAAGCAGAATCGCCAAACAGCGCGCGGGCAACCCGCAAATCCATCGGAGTCGTCACCTTAAACGCATCCGCATCACCGGCAACCGTCAACACCGGCTCGCCCGCCGCCTCCATCGCCATCGCATCATCAGTGAGCAACTCAGCCTCCTCAGCAGGCAGAGAACGGCTACGCTCATGCGCCGCCAACAGGGCAGCCACCTCAAAGCCCTGAGGAGTCTGCACCGCACGCATCTGCCCACGCGAAGGAGTACCCGTCACCACACCAGCAGAATCCACGGTCTTCACCGTATCCACCACCGGCAACACAGGAATCACCGCACGCACAACACCCTGCGGGCTCTCAGAACCCAGGCCCTCAAGCACACGGTGATACACCTGCGGCGGAGTAAAAGCACGGGCGCAATCATGAATCAGCACATAATCCACCGGAACCTGCGCATCCTTCAAAGCATCCAACGCCGCAACCACCGAAGCAGTACGCGTATCACCACCGGCAGTAATCAACGCACCGGCACGGCGGGCATTCTCCAAAAGCTCCGGGCAACTCACCGAACAATCAGCAGGAACAGTCACCACCACATGCTCAGCAACACCCGAAGCGAGCGCACCCTCCAACGCATAATCCAGCAAAGTACGACCGTGCACACGCACAGCAGCCTTCGGAATCGGCTCACCCAAGCGAGTACCCGAACCAGCCGCCAAAACAATCACGGCAGTATTCGCCGCAGAAGCAGAAGTCATCAGTCTCAAGCCCGCCTACGCCTCGAACTTATAGCCCAAACCGCGAACCGTCACCACATACTGCGGGGCAGAAGAATCCGGCTCAATCTTCGAACGCAGACGCTTAATATGCACATCCAGGGTCTTCGTATCACCCACATAGTCGGCGCCCCACACGCGCTCAATCAGCTGGCCACGAGTCATCACACGACCCACATTGCGCAGCAGAATCTCCAGGAGCTCAAACTCCTTCAGCGGCATAGAAATCTCTTCACCATTAACCGTCACCACATGGCGGTCAATGTCCATACGCACCGGGCCACCCTGCAGCACCGACTCAGTAGCAGAATCAGTCTCCGCCGAACGACGACGCAACACCGCACGGATACGAGCAATCAACTCACGCGCAGAATACGGCTTCGTCACATAGTCATCAGCGCCCAGCTCCAGACCCAGAACCTTATCCAGCTCAGAATCCTTAGCGGTCAGCATGATAATCGGGACCGACGACACCTCACGCAGCTTACGGCACACCTCCATGCCGGACATGCCCGGAAGCATCACATCCAGCAGCACCAAATCCGCGCCCTCGCGGTCAAACACCGGCAGAGCATCCAGACCGTTGTCCACAATAATCGTCTGGAAACCCTCACGACCCAGCAAAAACGCAAGGGGGTCCGAGAGGGCCTCTTCGTCCTCAACAATCAGAATTTTAGACATCAATAACTTCCTTCGATTCCGTAAAACCTATACCGCTAACACTACACTGCGACCGGAGGCTCATTCAGCGGCAACGCCAACGTAAACGTCGAGCCCTCCTGCGGCATCGACCGAACCGTCACGCTACCACCGTGCTGAGTCATCACATGCTTCACAATGCTCAAACCCAAACCGGTGCCGCCCGTCTGGCGCGAACGAGCCGGATCAACCCGGTAAAAACGCTCAAAAATACGTTTCTGCTCGTCCTCCGGGATACCCACGCCCTGATCAGCAACCTCAACCAGCAGCTGATCAGCCACACGGTGCACCCAAATATCCACCTTCGTATGCTCCGGCGAATAACGCACCGCGTTCTCCACCACGTTCTGCACAGCAATACCGAGCAGCTCGGCGTCACCGTACACCTCGGGGACCTCCTCGATGCGGGTAGAAATCTGAATATCCTTCTCCTCCGCCACAATATGCGAACGATCCACCGCATCAGCCACCAAAGAAGGCACCGACACCGGACCACCACGCGCAATCACATCGGTCGATTGCAGACGCGAAAGCTCAATAATGTCACGCACCAACGCAGACAGGCGGCGAGTCTCCTTATGCAGACGACCCACAAAATACTCAATCGCCTCCGGGTCATCACTCGCCTGCTCAATAGCCTCAGCCAGCAGACTCACCGCACCCACCGGAGTCTTCAACTCATGCGACACATTCGCCACAAAGTCATTACGCATACGCTGAACACGAGAAATCTCAGTGCGGTCATCAGCGAGCACCAGAATGTACTCGTCCCCCAGCGAAGCAACACGCACGTCCAAGACCAGCGCCTCACCCTCACCGCGGTCAATCTCAAAAGTACGCTCCGCAAAAATACCGCGATGACGCACCGTGCGAATCATATCCGCCAACTCATCAGAGGCCACCGTATGACCACGCACCAGACCCATCGCATACGCACCCGGAGAAGCCTGAACCACGCCGCCCACCTCATCAATCACCAGGTAGGCGCGACCAATCACAGCAAGCACCTGAGCGGCACCATCACGCAGCGCCGGCGCCGACACCAAGCTACGCTCCTGCTCCCGCTCACTACGCGCCACTGCGTTCATGCTCAGGACGCCCACCAGCAGACCTATCATGCCCGCAATAAAGGCGATCAGACCGGCATCCATGTACTTCCCTTCCATTCGGGTACCCCATAAGTATAAATGTGGCCGATACCCGGCACTCAGGCGAACGCCCCTCTTCTCAAGCAGGCCCCCCGTTCTCAGGCAGGCCCCCGTGCAGAAACCCTGCAGGTGCCTTTACCATACAGAGAACGCAATGAGCCGCCCACCTCAACGGTGGACGGCTCATCACAAGGACAGGGGCGAAACCCTGCCGGAGGTATTACTTACCCTGGTTTGCTACGGCAGCAATAGCGTCCTTAGCAGCCTCGGGGTCCAGGTACTCGCCGGGCTTGACGGGCTGGAAGTTCTCATCCAGCTCGTAGTACAGCGGAATACCGGTGGGGATGTTCAGGCCAGCAATGTCCTCATCGGAAATACCCTCGAGGTGCTTGACCAGCGAACGCAGGGAGTTACCGTGTGCAGCAACCAGAACGGTCTTGCCTGCTGCGAGGTCGGGCTTGATGTCCGACTCCCAGTAGGGAAGCATACGGCCCAGAACGTCCTTCAGGCACTCGGTGCGAGGAGCGTTCTCAACATCCGCGTAGCGGGGGTCGTGTGCCTGCGAGTAGGGGTCGTTGTCATCCAGCGGGGGCGGCGGAACGTCGTAGGAACGACGCCAAGTCATGAACTTCTCGTCGCCGTATTCCTCGCGGATCTCGGACTTGTTCTTACCCTGCAGAGCACCGTAGTGACGCTCGTTCAGGCGCCAGGTGCGCTTGACGGGAATCCACAGACGGTCTGCTGCATCCAGTGCAAGGTTTGCGGTGTTGATTGCGCGACGCTGCAGGGAGGTGTGAACAACATCGGGGAGGATGTTGCGCTCTGCCAGCAGCTCGCCGCCACGCTTAGCCTCAGCGCGGCCCTTATCGGTCAGGTTAACGTCCACCCAACCGGTGAACAGGTTCTTTTCATTCCACTCGGACTGGCCGTGGCGCAGGAGTACTAGTTTGTAAGTCATACCTCTATTTTTTCATTTACCCGCCGGTTTGTCATGCCTCAAGGCCTAGAAAATATGCATTCTCCCAAAAATTTATAAGGGTCTTTATTACCAGAACGAAAGGCTCAAAAACCCCGCCAGAAAAGGGCAAAGCCCCGCACACCACCCGAGCAGGACAAACCCGTCAGGCAGCGCACGAGGCTTCACCATCTATCGCACAAAGCGAGCGCACAAGCTAACGCTAGAAACGGCGGCGACCAACCGAAGGCCACACACCAGCCAGGAACACGCAGCTAATCACAGCAGCCACCAGCTGAAGAATCAGCACAGTATTACCGCCACCGGTCAGCGCAGCAAAAACGCTAAACAGCGACACCGCAGCAGAACCACCGGTCAAAGCCAGCCACGTGTTCTTCGGGCGCTTACCGGCAAAATCGTACGCGTTCGCCGGAGACATCCACGCACGCACAAAAGCCAGCACACCAACCGCAGCACCAGCGATAGCCAGCAGCGTATCAACAAAAGTGGTCACATACCAGACCAGCAGAATAGGAGACATAGTATTCCTTAGATTCAGCAGCTTCTCTAGACAACCCTAGCAAAGTGCTTAGCGGACGACCTTAAAGGCCTCAACCAAGTCATTGTAAAGGTCATCCACGTTCTCAATACCCACCGACAGGCGCAGCAGAGACTCCGGAATCGAATCCGGCTCGTTACCGTGGCGACGACGACGCTCCACCAGCGACTCCACGCCGCCCAGGGAGGTTGCCGGGGTCCACAGCTTCAGCGCCTCCACGACGTTACGGGCGCCCTGAGCGTCCGTATCAAGAGTGACGCACAGAATCGCGCCGAAACCGTCCATCTGTTTCTTCGCAATCTCATGACCGCGGTGGCTCTCCAGACCCGGGTAACGCACCTCAGTCACGAAGGGGTGCTCGCTCAGACGCTCTGCAAGAACCTGCGCGTTCTGCACCGCACGCTCCACGCGCAGTGCCAGGGTGCGCAGACCACGCAGGCCAAGCCACGCCTCCACCGGGCCGGGGATTGCGCCATTGGTGATACGGTGGTGCAGCATCGCCTTGTACAGCTCCTCGTTCGAGGTCAGAGCCATACCCAGCAGAACATCGGAGTGGCCCGCGAGGAACTTCGTAGCGGAGTGAACCACTACGTCTGCACCCAAATCCAGGGGACGCTGCAGAATCGGGGTTGCGAAGGTGTTATCCACCGCGGTCACAATGCCCAGGCGGCGAGCAGTAGAAAGCAGGGCAGGCAGGTCAGCAACCTCAAGCATCGGGTTCGTGGGGCTCTCCAGCCACGCCAGGACCTTCGGTGCCGAGTAGTTCACGTTCTCCGGGGTCACGCCGGTGCGCGATGCGGCATCCTCCATAGCGGCGATAACGCTCTCGGTGTCTTCAATATCCACGCGAACGAGCTCAATGATGCCGCGGCGCTCCAAATCCTTGCACAGGGTCACCGACGCCATGTATGCGTGCTTCGGAATCAGCACGATAGAACCAACCGGCACCAAGTCGATGACAGCAGCGACAGCAGCCATACCGGAGGGGAACAGCAGACCGGGCTGGGTGGCGTTCTCCAGCTTCGCGACAACCTCTTCCATGCCCTCCCAGGTGGGGTTCGAGAAGCGGGCGTACACGCGGTCCTGCTCAATATTGACGGCGTCCACACCGCGGTAGGTGGAAGAAAGAACGATCGGCGGGTTCACCGGCGCGTCATGCTCGTGTGCCGGGCGGCCGCCAGAGACGACGAAGGTCTCTGCGGAGTAATTCATGTCGTGGTTATCTGCACTCATGTATTTAAGCCTGGCACACCCGCGTCCAGAACGCACGCCTGCACAGGTGACGGCACACAGGATTTACATGTTTTTTACCTTGATACGCGCTCAATGCCACGCGGAGGTATCACCAAAACCGCACCGGTGCGGCTAAGAGACCCGGTACCCTTGAAGGTGATGGATACTCTCAGCTACACCCCCGATGCACAGAATCTTCCCGCCGACCCGACCGGTCGCCGCGGGCTTTTTATCGTGGTCGAAGGAGGCGACGGCGCCGGCAAAACCACCCAGCTCGCCCTGCTGAATGAAGCACTCAGCGCCCGCGGATACCGTGTCATCACCACCCGCGAACCCGGCGGCACTGAGATTGGCGAGAAGCTGCGTGCCCTCGTCCTGGAAGCAGGTCAGGGCACCATTGACGACCGCACCGAGGCGCTGATTTTTGCGGCGTCCCGCGCGGCTCACGCCTCCCAGCTGATTCGTCCCGCGCTCGCTGAGGGCGCCATCGTGCTCAGTGACCGCTATATTGATTCTTCCGCTGCGTACCAGGGTGTCGGCCGTGATCTGGGCGTTGATACCATCGTCGATTTGAGCCGCTGGGCTACCGCTAACCTGGTTCCCGACGCGACCCTATTGCTGAGTGTGCCGCTGAGCGCCGAGCAGGAGCGCATGGACCAGCGCGGCACTGTCGACCGTATTGAGGCTGAAGGCGCGGCGTTCAAGGCACGCATTCATGGTGCGTTTGAGCAGATTGCCCGCGAGGACGCTAACGGTTCGCACCGCATCATTGATGGTGTGGGCACGATTGATGAGGTACATGCGCGCGTACTCGAGGTGATTGAGCCTCTCCTTGCCGCCCGCGAACTGGTCCGCACCGGTAAGGAGGACTCATGAGTCTCTGGGATACCCTGCTGATTCCTGCCGATAAGCTCCAGCAGCTACGCACGGATGCCGCCGCCGACCGCCCCACGCACGCTTGGCTTTTTACGGGTGCGACCGGTGCACCTCACCGTGAGGCTGCAAAAATTTTCGCTGCCGCACTGCTGTGCGAGCAGCCCGACCCGCAGAACCGCGGATGCGGTCAGTGCAAGGGCTGCGTGACCGTCATGAACGGTTCGCACGCAGATTTTACGCACTTTAGTACCGAGGCGACGCACATCAGCATTGATGAGGCGCGCGAGCTGGTCATGAAGGCTCAGGACCGCCCGACCGTGGGTCACTGGCGCGTGATTCTGGTCGAGGACACCGAGCGCATGCCGGAGCGTACCTCCAACGTGTTGTTGAAGGCGATTGAGGAGCCGCCGCCGCATACGATTTGGTTGTTGACGGCGCCCTCCCCCACCGATGTGCTGGTGACGATTCGTTCGCGTTGCCGCCCGGTACAGTTGCCGGTTCCTACCGATGCGCAGGTGCACGAGTATTTGCTGGCGCACGGTGTGGCGGATCCTTTGGCGCAGCGTGCGGCGCGTCTGGCTATGGGTGATGCGCAGGAGGGGTACCGTTTGGCGACCGATGAACGGGCGATGGCTCGTCGGGAGTTGATTACCTCCCTGATTCTGAATGTTCGTTCTATTTCTTCGGCTTTCAACGCAGCCGAGAAACTCACCAGCCTTGCCGACCAGGACGCACAGGCTGTCTCCGCTCTCAAAGATGAGCAGGAACGCCAGGAGCTTCTGGCGCTGCTGGGTATTCGCGAGGGTGAGCGTGTTTCGCCGTCCTTGCGAGCGCAGGTTCGCCGCCTGGAGGAGCAGCAGAAGCGCCGCGCTAAGCGCGTTTCATCCGATACGCTGTTGCGTTCCGTGGCGCAGGTTCAGACGGTTCTGCGTGATGCGTTGACGGTGGCTCTGTCAGCTCAGGCTCCGCTGGTGAATGAGCATTTGCGTGAGCCTCTGGAGGCGTTCTGTACCCGCCGTTCCGCCCAGCAGCTACTGGAGGATGTGCAGGCGGTCGAGCTGACCCTGCGTCGCTTGCGGACGAACGCGAATGCGCGCCTGGCGCTTGAGGCGTTGATGAGCCGTTTCGTGTACTAGAAGCTTCTTGGTAGCTCATACAACAAAAGGGGAGGCACCGAAGAGATAATCTTCGGTGCCTCCCCTTTTTCTATTGGTTCTCAGCGCCCCTAGAGCTTAGTTGCAGACTCGAGCTTAGTTACGGACTCGAGCTTAGTTGCGGAAACCGTGAACCGGCGACGGAATACGACCGCAGCGGGCGATGAACGCCTCCGCGCTGGGGGTGTGGGTGGGCATGACGGGTGCGCGGCCGAGCAGGCCACCAAATTCGACCATGTCGCCTACGCCCAGGCCGACCGCCGGGATGACGCGGACCGCGGTGGTCTTGTGGTTCATCACGCCGATTGCTGCCTCGTCGGCAATCATTGCGGCGAGGGTGGCGGCGGGGGTGTCGCCGGGAACCGCAACCATGTCCAGGCCGACGGAGCAGATGGCGGTCATTGCTTCGAGCTTGTCTAAGGTGATGTGTCCGGCTGCTGCGGATTCAATCATGCCGATATCCTCAGAGATCGGGATGAAAGAACCGGAGAGGCCACCGACGTTCGAGCATGCCATGAGGCCGCCCTTCTTCACCGCATCATTGAGCAGTGCGAGGGCCGCAACGGTGCCGTGGGTACCGACGGTTTCCAGACCCATCTCTTCGAGGATGTGCGCGACCGAGTCGCCAATCTCTGCGGTGGGTGCCAGGGAGAGGTCAATAATGTTGAAGGGTACGCCCAGACGCTCGGAGGCGAGGGTACCGACCAGCTGACCGACGCGGGTAATCTTGAAGGCTGCCTTCTTGATTTCTTCGGCGCAGGTGTCGAAGGATTCGCCGCGGACCTTCTGCAGGGCGCGGTGTACCACGCCGGGGCCGGAGATACCCACGGAGATGGTGGTGTCTGCCTCCTGCACGCCGTGGAATGCGCCAGCCATGAAGGGGTTGTCGCTGACTGCGTTGGCGAAGACGACGAGCTTGGCGCAGCCGAAGCCGTGTGCGTCCGCGGTCAGGTCTGCGGTGGTGCGGATGGTTTCACCCATGAGCTTGACGGCGCTCATGTTAATGCCGGCGCGGGAGGATCCGATGTCTACGGAGGAGCAGACCACGTCGGTTTCTGCGAGCGCTCGCGGGATGGAGCGGATCAGCTTTTCGTCGGCGGGGGTCATGCCCTTGTCGACGAGGGCGCTGAAGCCACCGACAAAATTCACGCCGACTACCTTAGCTGCCGCGTCGAGGGCGCGGGCGAATTCTATGTAGTCCTCATCGCCGGAGGCGCCTGCCACCAGTGCGATGGGGGTGACGGCGATGCGCTTGTTGACGATCGGGATGCCGAGTTCAGCTTCGATACCTTCGCAGACGCTGACGAGGTTTGCGGCGCGGCTGGTAATCTTGTCGTAGATTTTGCGGCGGGCTACTTCACCGTCGGAGTCGGCGCAGTCGAGCAGGGAGATGCCCATGGTGACGGTGCGAATGTCGAGCTTCTGCTCCTCGATCATTCGGATGGTTTCTAGAATGTTGGTGTTGCGCATCAGTGGAGCCCTAGATGGCGTGCATTGCCTTGAAGATGGATTCTGCCTGGATGCGAATCTGCACCTTCTGTTCGTGTTCGACACCAATCATGGCTTCCTGCAGGTCGATGAGGTTCTGCTGCTTTTCGTCGAAGGAGCAGTGCATGATCATGGTGAAGTATTCACCCATGATGGTCTGGGAGACGTCGAGAACGTTGACCTTGCGCTCGGCGAGGGTTGCGGTCACGGCGGCGATGATGCCTTCGTGGTCGATGCCTGTGACGGTGAGAATAATCTTCACGGTGTTCTCCTAGTGGGTTGGGGCTGCGTACCTAAGGAAGAGGTGCATAAAAGCGCATACATACGCATATTTATAAGACCAATTATAGGTTACTCAGAACACATTCTGTAGAGCCAACGCAAAAAGCCCCTTCCACCGCACACCGGGAGAATAAAAAATCCACGTCCCCTCACCTTATTTAAAGGTAAGAAAGAACGTGGATTCTTTATGCGCGTCTTGAGCGGGGCATTCTCTTTTGAAGGCTCCATTTATCTGTCTGGATTTGAGTGTCTAGAGACATTTCCCAGACGTAACGCCTAGATGTAAGACCTAACAGGTAAGGCCTAGACGTAAGAAGCGATGTACAGCTCACCGCTACCGCTCAGGGTTGCTGCCGAGGGCTCGCCCACATGCAGTACCGACTCGGTGGCACCCAGTACGAATTCCTCGGTGCCGTTGCCGTCTGCTGCGTGAATGGTGATTTCGCCGGATACGCTCAGTGCGGCACTAATGCCCTCGAAGGTGTATTCCTGCGGCTTGCCCTCTTCAACGCGGATGCGGGTCACGCTCATGCGTTCATCCCACATGGCGTAGGTACCCACGGGCGTATTCTCGGGGGTGGGACGCTGAATAACCGGGGCGTCCTGGCTTTCACCCAGAACCTTAATGAGCTCCTCAGTATCGATGTGCTTTGCGGTCAGACCGGCACGCATCACGTTATCGGAGGGGTTCATCAGCTCAATAGCGGTACCGGAGACGTAGGCGTGCACCTGACCGTCGGGGGTGAAGGCGGATTCGCCCGGTGCCAGGTGTACCAGGTTCATGACGAAGGCGACGAGCAGACCGCGGTCACCGGGGTACTTGCCGGCAACAATCTGCACGAGCTCAGCGGCGTCAGCAATGACAGGATTGTCGGAGTCGGTCAGCTGTGCTGCCGCCTCGACAAGCTGCTCAACAGCCGCGGTGGCGGCCTCTTCGGGCATACGAATAATCTCAGTCAGCAGCTGCTTGGGGGTAAGCTCCACACGCTCTGCCAGCCAGTCGGCCTTGAACGCCTCGGCAAGCTCTGCCAACTGCGCAGAGGTGCGCACACCGGTGAGCACGCGCATCTGGGTCAGCGCGATGACGGTTTCAGGCTTGGAGTAGCGGTCCTTGTAGTTGCGGTGCGGCGCGTCAATCGCGATGCCGCGTGCCTGCTCATCCTCGAAGCCGGCAATAGCCTGCTCGGGGGTGGGGTGCACCTGAATCGACAGGGGTGCATCAATCGCAAGAATCTTAAAGAGGAAAGGGAACCAGTCAGAGGTACGGTCCGGGCGCAGGAAACGGGAGGGCTCAGCCTGAATCAGTTCGTTGAGCGGGGACTCGGCGCCGTCAACGGTCGCGCGGGAGGGTGCAGCCGGATGCGCACCAACCCACACCTCAGCCTCGGGCTGTTCGGTGGGGACGGGCACGCCGCGCATGCGTCCAAGAATTTCGCGGGAACCCCACGCATAATTCTGAATCTGGTTTTTTAGGGAAAAAATCTCGCCCATGGGGGAAAATACCTCTCGACGTGAGTTGTTCGAAGTAAGTGACGTGATAAAAAACCCATACATTCAGCGGAATTTATAAGGTTTTACCAGCCCATTATAGAGGCTAGTTGCACTTCTTTACCGCTAAAATAAAAGGCGTGACTACTATTAATCTACATGACTCATTCAAGGCGTACGACGTGCGTGGCATCGTCGGCGAGACCATTACCGCAGAGACTGTTCGCGCAACTGGCGCGGCTTTCGTAGACGTTCTGGGCTTGGAGGGCCAGACCATTCTGGTCGGTGGCGACATGCGCCCCTCCTCCCCCGAATTCATGGATGCATTCGCCCAGGGTGCAACCGCTCGCGGTGCAAATGTTGAGAAGATCGGTCTGATCTCCACTGACGTTCTGTACTTCGCATGTGGCGTTGAGAACGCTGCCGGTGTTACCTTCACCGCTAGCCACAACCCCGCAGAGTACAACGGCATGAAGATGGCTAAGGCTGGCGCTGTTCCGCTGTCCTCCGAGTCCGGTCTGTTCGATATCCGTGACCTGGCTCAGAAGTACCTGGACGCCGGCGAGATTCCTTCGGTGGAGAAGGTCGGCACCGTTTCCGAGAAGGATATCCTCAAGCCCTACGCAGAGTACCTGCGCAAGCTGGTGGACCTGTCTTCCATCCGCCCCCTGAAGGTTGTTGTTGACGCTGGTAACGGCATGGGTGGTATGACCACTCCCGCTGTTCTGGGCGACACCATCCTGCCGGGCCTGCCCCTGGAAATCGTTCCCCTGTACTTCGAGCTGGACGGTACCTTCCCGAACCACCCGGCCAACCCGCTGGAGCCGGCTAACCTGGTTGACCTGCAGAAGGCTGTTGTTGAGCACGGTGCTGACATTGGTCTGGCATTTGACGGTGACGCTGACCGTTGCTTCGTCATCGATGAGAAGGGTGAACCCGTCACTCCTTCGGCTGTGACCGCTCTGGTTGCTGAGCGCGAGATTGCTCGTGCGAAGGCAGAGGGTAACGAAGAGCCCGTCATCATCTACAACCTGATCACCTCGAAGGCTGTTCCTGAGCTGGTTGAGAAGCTGGGCGGCCGCGCAGTGAAGACCCGCGTGGGCCACTCCTTCATCAAGGCTGTTATGGCTAAGGAGAACGGCGTTTTCGGTGGCGAGCACTCCGCTCACTACTACTTCAAGGACTTCTTCAACGCAGACACCGGCATGCTCGCTGCAATGCACGTGCTGGCTGCTCTGGGTGGCGACGACAAGCCCCTCTCCGAGATCAGCGCGAAGTACTCCCCGTACGTTGCTTCCGGTGAGATCAACTCCGAGCTGGAAGACAAGGCTGCCGCTGTGGACCGCGTGCGTGCACACTACGCTAACGCTCCCGTGGTTGTTGAGGACTCCGACGGCACTACCTTCACCAACACCGAAGAGGGTTGGTGGGTTAACCTGCGTCCTTCGAACACTGAGCCTTTCCTGCGCCTGAACCTTGAGGCACCGGATGTTGCGACCATGGAGCGCGTCCGCGATGAGGTTCTGGCTCTGGTTCGCCAGGGCTAAGCACTAGCTAGCTACTAAAAATCCCGCCCGCAGATTACTTCTGCGGGCGGGATCTTTTTCTTAAGTTCTAAACCCGGCTAGGTTCTTCTGCCTAAGAGCAAAGAACCTAGCTGGGTTTAAGAAACCTAGCGGACGAGCCGGCTTACGGGGTTTTTACGCCTCGCGTGCCTGGTCGTGGAGCATCCACTGGTCGGGGCCGAAGATCTCGTAGTTGATGTTCTTGCCGGGAACGCCTGCCTCCACCAGTGCGGAGCGTACGCCCTGCATGAAGGGCAGCGGGCCGCAGAGGTAAACATTAGCGTTGGCGGGAACATCCAGCTTGGATACGTCGACGCGGCCGGTGAAGTCGCCGCCTTCGCCCTCGATGAAGGATACGAGGCGTGCGTTGGGCAACTTGCCGACGAGCGCGGTGAGCTCTTCGCGCAGGGGCCAGGTGTCCAGGGTGCGGTCTGCGTGGACCACGGTCACGGGGCGCTCGGAGCCCTTCTCAGCCAGCTCGGAGAGGAAGCTGAGCATGGGGGTGGTGCCGATGCCTGCGGAGAAGAGGTACAGGGGCGCCTCGGGGTCGCCAAAGCCTTCCAGAGTCAGGTCACCGTAGGGGTTGGAGATTTCGACGACTGCGCCGACTTCCAGCTCGTGCAGGATGGAGGTCATCTCGCCGTTGGGGTCGAGCTTCACAGCGATGCGGCGCTGGTTCTTTTCGCTGGGCAGCAGGGTGTACTGGCGTGCCTGGCGCAGGCCGTCGCGTGCGGGAACGACGATGGAGATGTACTGGCCGCCCTTGGACTCGGTCATGGGGGTCTCGTCGGCGGGCTCGAAGGTCAGAACTACGACGTTCTCACCGGTCTCCTTGCGGTCAACGAGCTTGAAGGGTGCGAACATGACGTCGTTTGCCTGGGAAGCGTACAGGCCCTTCTCCAGCTTGATGAGGGCGTTACCCATGAGCCAGTAGACCTCGGTCCATGCCTCAACAATTTCGGGGGTAGCCAGGTCGCCCAGGTTAGCGGCGATTGCCTCGAAGAGGTACTTGTAGACGGTGGGGTACTCTTCTTCCTTCAGGCCCAGGGATGCGTGCTTGTGTGCAACGCGGGAGAGGACCTCGTCCGGGTAGGAGTCCGGGTGCTCGACAATGTAGGAAGCGAATACTGCGATGGAGCCAGCCAGTGCGCGAGGCTGAGTGCCTTCAAGCTGGGAGGAGCGGGAGAACATGCCGTCCATCAGGTCGGGGCGGGCGGCGAACATTCGACGGTAGAAGTCGGGGGTGATGTCGTTAATGCGCTCAGCAATGATGGGCAGCGTTGCCTCAATAATGGGGCGGGACTTCTCGGAGAGCATCGGTGTGTGCCTTCTTCCTGTGTGGTCACCTCGGTCATTGTGGCGAGGCCCCTCAATATCAGTATTGCGGGGCATTCACTCAGACAGCTTAGTTGGTGACAGAGTGTTTATAAAGCACCCTTACCGTAGCATTTTGCGGGGTGTTTGCGCTGAGTGCAGGTCACTTTCTGAGGGATATTGAGGGGTCTAGGTGAGACTTATGGTTCAGCTTGACTCAAAGAGAGAGCCGAGCGTCACACTATATATTTTCAGCACTGTTTTTGAGTTCGCCGCGTGACTAGCCCCGGAGTGTGCATAAAAATTCTGGCATGGAAATATATTTACTACGGAAAGTATGCAATGTAGTGCAAAAATGAATATGGTCACATTTTCCGCATTTGAAAAGCAAATTTGCAACATTCTGCATTTTCTGCACAATTTCCGGGTTCATGCAGGTGCCAACAACCACGCACGCAGAGTCAAAAACACTCCCCCGCGGCCCTCAAAACCCCCACGAAACACCCTCGCGCGAACCGTCTAACAGCCCCCGTATCAAGCGCAGAAACGCCCAAAACTCCGTGTTAAAAACTCTATGGAGCCTCCCACCGGAAAGCTCCACAGGTATCAACGTATCGCTTGAATACTTACAACTAGCGCCTTACAACTAGCGCGCGGGCAGCGCGTTCTCCGGAGGCCCAAAGCCCAGCTCAACAAACACCGGGCCAACGGGGCGCGCACCGGCAGTCAACTCGCTAATGACCACCGAATCAACCGATGCATAGAATGCCTCACGCGCCTTCGCCAGCACATTGCGCAGGCGACAGAACTTATCGAGGGGGCAGTGGCCGTTCTCATCCTCGCACTCAATCATGGGGATATCGCCCTCAGTAGCGCGAAGAACAGTGCCGACGGTCG